>ENA-OPCY01000950-OPCY01000950.1-human-gut-metagenome-genome-assembly--contig:-NODE-950-length-18679-cov-2.280552_pt1 | contig 18679 bp, 16 predicted proteins | sample MGYA00241568_ERZ501487 | MGnify/ENA primary metagenome ERZ501487 (study PRJEB25962, sample SAMEA2042574) | human gut metagenome | biome: human gut; feature: human-associated habitat; material: faeces... | reverse complement strand
TTGAAGGAAAAAGTAATCCGGAAATTGCAAGAGCTTTAATAATCTCAACTCATACGGTAAAGGCTCATATTGAAAGCATTTATCGAAAATTGGGAGTACATAATAAAGTACAAGCAGCAGTGCACGCCGTTTTGAACAATAAATTATAAATACTTAGAGCACTAAAATTTCCCGGAATAACAGATTTCTGAAGCCTTATAATTCATCAAATAATTTACGGCTTCAGCAGGAGAATTTGCAACATAATACAAGTTCTCTGTTTCTTTTTTAGCGAAATTATTGTCAATAATATCCTGAAAGAAATTAATAAGATTGCCGTAAAAATTGTTAGTATTGAGCAAAACTATAGGTTTAATATTATACCCCAGCTGCTTCTGCACAATCATTTCAGAAATTTCTTCTAAAGTACCAAAACCTCCTGCAAGAGCAATAACGGCATCAGATAATTCATCCATCTTTGCTTTTCTCTCTCTCATTCCCTCGGTTAAATAAAATTCGCTGCAATCCTCAGGATTTCCTACTCCTAAATCATATAGTCTTTGAGGCATCACTCCAATAATATTTCCACCTGCATTACCAACAGATGAGGCACACGCATACATTGCTCCTAAACGACTTCCTCCATATACAATGTTCATCCCGTGAGCTCCTAGAAGCTGCCCGAGCTCAGAAGCATCCGAATAAAATTCTTCATCAAGTTTATTTGAGGAAGACGCAAATACGCAGACATTTTTTATCATTAGTCAAAACTCCCGCCAATTAGATAATAATTTGAACAGCAGAGGCCTGTGCCATTTTTGGAACAATCTTGTTTCTGAATACTGAGAGCCTGCTCTTTACAAAAAGGTTCAAAGCGATCAGCATATATATTAAAGCCAAAGACATCTTTACCCCATATATTGGGGCCTGCAGAACCGTTAACATCATACATTAAGAGTCCCTGCATACCATTTTGCGGTTTATCAAACATCTTTACAGATAGAACAGAATTCATCTGGGTTAATTTAAAATCCTTGAATCTGTACGTTATATTCGGATATGTTCCGTTTAAAAAAACAATTTTATATGGCTCAGCATCACCTTTAATTTCATTAGCCAGTACAGCGTTAAATGAGGATTTAAAATCAGAATTACTCAGCTCGCCTTCTGTATTTATAGAATAAAAAATATTCATAAAATCAGATTGCACACTTCTCCAGCGGGAAGTATTCTTTGCCTGCAAAGTATCATCCAATGATAGCGGAGCTACAAGGAATGCTACTATTAAAAATATTACAAATAATATGGATACTTCTACTAGAGTAAATCCTTTTTTCATCCGCATTTATAACTACCCCCTTGCCATATCTAAATGTTTTTTCTCATTTATCAAAGAGTCGTAAATCCACTCCGGCACAAAATTCTTACCAAGTATAATCTGGCCATTCATAATGTTAGGCGCATGGAAATCAGAACCTCCTGTTACAATAAGACCTAGATTTTCTGCCATTGAAGAAAAATACTCAACTATAGCTGGTGAATGTTTTCTATGGTAAGCTTCAATACCTCTAAGACCGCAATTCATCAAATCTTTAATCAATTTTTCTGCGATATCAATATCATAAGGATGGGCAATGACTGGAATACCGCCTGAATCATAAATAACTTCTACAGCATCAAACGGAGTAACAGTTTTCCTTTCAACATAAACAGGAGATGCTCTGTGAATATATTTACTATAAGCTTCCATTACACTGCTTGTTCCACCTGCATTAGTAATTGCCTTTGCTATATGAGGGCGCCCTATACTGCCGCCTTCTGCAACCATATTTTTTACATCATCAAAGGCAATTTTAATACCTTCTTTTTTAGCAAGAAGATGTAATATTTCTTTTGTTTGTTTTATACGTGCATGCTGCTGGATTTTTAATAAGTTTTTAAAATCGCTTTTTGTAACATCAGGGAAATATCCCAGAATATGTACTTCATAATCTTTGTAAAGTGTATTTACTTCTATTCCTCTGATGACCGTAAAATCAACATTTTTTGTTTTTAAATATTCCGTTGCAACGTCATAAGAAAGGACATTATCATGATCTGTCAGGGCAATAACTTGCAGTCCCGCTTCAAGAGATAAGTCAACAATCTTTTCCGGAGAAAAGACGCCGTCAGAATAGTAGGTGTGTATGTGAAAATCGCCCTTTACACCACCTTTACCCCCCGTCGTATTCAACGCTGGCCTCGCTTTCATTTTTACTATTATCTACTATTAAATTAATTCTTTTTATCTGTGTTGCTTTAAATTCATCAATTAGAATTTCAACACCATTTATTTGTGCAACAGGAGTTTCAGCAATCTCATATCTCTCTGGAAGACTTGTTGAAAGGCGTTTGAAAGAAGTTGAGAACTCCATTCCTATAACACTTTCTTCTGCTCCGCAAAAACCGGCATCAGTAATACACGCCATTCCTTCGTATATTTTTTCATCTGCCGTCTGAACATGAGTATGAGTTCCAATAACACCTTTGACCAAAGCTTGCTCTGCATTATTATATTTTTTGGCCAGATATTTAGAAAAACATATTTTTTCAGCTGTTGCCTCAGCATGAAAATCTATAATAACACTTGTAACATTGTTTTGTTTTAAACGGTCAATTTCTTTAGTAACAACTTCCCATGGAGAATCAATCGGTGGCATAAATACTCTGCCCAGAGCATTTATTACAGCAATCTTATGTCCTTTTATATCAAAAATTCTAGCACCGGCACCTCTTGTACCATCCGGATAGTTAATCGGCCGTACCAGTTTCTCAGCGTCGTCAATGTAATCATAAATATCTTTCTTATCCCAGATGTGATTACCTGAAGTAAAACAATCAATTCCTGAAGCTGATAAATCTTCATAATTCTTTTTTGTAAGCCCAAAACCGTGAGAAGCGTTTTCTATATTGGCAATTACAAAATCAGGCTTTTCTTTGAGATTAGCAATAAAAGATTTGACAGCAGTTCTTCCCTGTCTGCCTGTTATATCACCAAAAAATAAAATTCTTAAATTCTTTGCATTAGCACTCATTATTAAATCCAAAGCATAGAGGAGAAATCATTCTCCTCTATTTACTCCTATTTTGCTATTTCAGTTGTTCGAAACTCTCTGACAACTGTAACTTTAATTTGTCCCGGATAATCAAGTTCATCCTCTATTTTCTTTGCAATATCCCTTGCAAGCTTTTGAGAGGCTAAATCATCAAACATTTCTGACTGTACAATTACACGGACTTCACGCCCTGCCTGTACAGCAAATGACTGTTTAATACCTTCATATCCGTTAACAATTTCCTCAATTTTTTGAAGTCTTTTTATATAAATTTCAAGAGTATCACGTCTAGCTCCAGGACGACCTGCAGAAATAGCATCAGCTAATTTTACCAGAACAGCTTCAATTGTATTTGCGGTAACATCGTCATGGTGTGCTTCAATTGCGTGTATAACTTCCGGTTTCTCACCATAGCGAGAAGCAAGCTCAACACCTAATTGAATATGCGTCCCTTCTTGAGTTTGGTCAACAGCTTTACCAATATCATGAAGAAGTCCGGCACGTTTAGCCACATAAACATTAGCACCCAACTCTGCAGCAAGCATTCCTGCAATGTGGCCAACCTCTAACGAATGTTTCAAAACATTTTGGCCGTAACTTGTTCTATAATACAGGCGTCCTAAATTTTTGATTAATTCTTTATTTAATCCCATTATACCCATATCAAGAGCGGCATTTTCACCCTCTTTCATAATCTTCTTTTCGACTTCTTCGCGGGATTTTTCAACGGTTTCTTCAATTCTTACAGGGTGGATACGACCGTCTTGAATAAGTTTTTCAAGGGCAATCTTTGCAATTTCTCTCCTTACAGGATCAAAAGCCGAAAGAACAACTGCCTCAGGAGTATCGTCAATGATTAAATCTACACCTGTAAGCGTTTCTAATGTTCTTATATTACGGCCTTCACGCCCGATTATTCTTCCCTTCATTTCATCGTTAGGCAAGGATACAACAGAAACCGTTGATTCAACAACCTGCTCCATCATGCAGCGCTGCATTGTTGTAGTTAAAATCTCTTTTGATTTTTCAAGAGCATCTTCTCTAATTTTAGCTTCATTTTCTCTTATCAATTGCATTTGCTCTTGAGCTAAATCACTTTTTAATTGTTCAAGAAGCATTCTTTTAGCTTCTTCTGTAGACATTCCTGCAATTCTTTCCAGTTCTACGGTCTGTTTCTGCACTATTTCTGCAAGAAAATCTTCTTTTTCTATCAACTGATCTTTTAATTTATCAAGCTCTAATTCTTTATCAGAAACTTCTTGAATTTTATCTTCAAGAATATCTTCTCTTTTAGAGAGCTTATTTTCAATAGCTGCAAATTCTCTTCTGCGTTCTCTTTCGTCTTCGTTTAATTGTTCTCTTTCAATATGCAAAGCTTCTTTTGCCTTTATCATAGCTTCTTTTTGCAAAATAGCTTCTTTTTCCATCAAGTCTTTTTTTGACTGTTCTGTTTGTAATACAAGATTTTTATACTTAACTCTTTGTACAACAATGACAGCAGCAAGTATAACCAATACAACTACTGCAACGGTCAATAATGCATCCATCTAGCACCTATTCCTTTTCTATTTTTTATATATACACGATGTCCGGGTACATATAACCTACCCGGCAACTATTAAATATTCTCAATAATCTTTTCTATCGCATATATCTTCAAAAATTTTTATACTACTACTGATTTAATCATACCATATAAAGAGAAATTTGTACATAAAATAAAACCGGAGAATTCACTCCGGTTTATCTTTTTTATTTAACAACTATATTAACAAGTTTTTTAGGAACAACAATGACTTTGACGATATTTTTTCCGGCTGTTAGTTCTTTTACTTTGTCACTAGATAGAGCCAGATTCTTCAACTCATCGTCACTAAGTCCCTCATCCGCTTCAAGTTTATCCTTAACCTTACCGTTTACTTGAACTACAAGTGTAATCTTGCTTGCTTTTGCTAAATTTTCATCCCATACGCACCATTTTTCATCATGGATTGAACCAGCACCGCCAACATCATGCCAAATTTCTTCCGACATATGAACTGTTACAGGTGCCATTAGCTTAATCAAAGTTAATACGGCAAAACTAAAGACATTTTTATCTTCATCAGTAAAGTCTGATTTTTTACCTCTCCAGTCGTAGATTGCATTTGTAAGTTCTCTGTACTTGGAAATTACAGTATTAAACTGAAAATCATTAGCAATGTCATTAGTAATTCCTTTAATCGCCATATGAACGGTTCTTACTAAATCATCGTTTTCACGTTTGAGAGGAAATTCAAGCTTATAATCTTTTTTAATATAATTCTGGTTTTCGCTCACTAACCTCCATACACGGTTAAGGAACTTATAGCAGCCTTCAACGCCGGCATCAGACCAGTCAAAATCTCTTGCCGGAGGTGAATCAGAAAGAATAAATAATCTTGCAGTATCAGCCCCGAAGTTTTCAAAGATTTCATCAGGGTCAACCGTATTTCCTTTTGACTTGGACATTTTTGATCCGTCTTTTAAAACCATTCCTTGCGTTAACAGATTTTTAAATGGTTCATCAAAGCTAAGCAGCCCTAAATCTTTGAGAGCCTTAGTAAAGAATCTTGAATAAAGCAGGTGGAGAATTGCATGTTCAATACCGCCTACATACTGATCTACAGGCAGCCATTTATCGACCAATTCTTTTGAGAATGGTAAATTCGTATTCTTTGGATCTGAATATCTTAAATAATACCAGCTTGAACATACAAATGTATCCATTGTATCCAATTCTCTTCTTGCCTTACCACCGCATATTGGACAGGTCGTTTCTGCAAATGTTTTAGAAGTTGTTATAGGAGATTTTCCTACAACAGAAAAATCAACATCAGAAGGAAGCATAACAGGAAGATTTTCTTCTTTTTCCGGCACAATTCCGCACTTATCACAATAAATCATCGGAATTGGCGCTCCCCAGTATCTTTGCCGAGAGATTAACCAGTCACGGAGTCTGTATTGTGTTTTAAATTCACCGAACCCTTCGTCTACAGCTTTTTGTGTAATTGCTTTTTTGGCATCTGTATTTTTCATACCGTTAAATTCGTTGGAATTAACAAGAACACCTTCTTCCGTGTATGCTGCCTCTTTGCAGTCAGATGGATTTTCTTTATTCTGAATAACAACTTTCATTGGAAGATTATATTTTTTTGCAAAATCAAAGTCCCTTGTATCATGTGTTGGAACAGCCATTACAGCACCGGTTCCGTATTCAACAAGAGCATAGTCTGCTGTCCATAGAGGAAATTCTTCTCCGTTAAACGGATTTATACAATGAGTTCCAAGTGGGACACCAGTCTTAACTCTTTCTGTTGAGAGTCTTTCGATCTCAGTCATCTTTCTTGCATTTGCACGGTATTCTTCAACAGCTTGTTTATTTTCAGGAGTTGTCAGCTTTTCAATATCTTTGTATTCAGGCGCAACTACAAGATAAGTAATACCATAAACTGTGTCAGGTCTTGTTGTATATACAGGAACCTCAAGCCCTTCAACTTCTTTCACTTTGAACTTAATAATTGCTCCCTGAGATTTTCCAATCCAGTTTGCCTGCATTGTTTTTACATTATCGCCCCAGCCCGGAAGTTTATCCAAGTCTTCAAGAAGTCTTTCTGCATAGTCAGTTATTTTAAAGAACCACTGAGAAAGATATTTTTTCTCTACAACGCTGTCACATCTCCAGCACTTGCCGTCAATAACCTGTTCATTAGCAAGAACAGTACCGCAATTATCGCACCAGTTAACAGCTGCCTCTTTTTTGTATGCAAGACCTTTTTTATAAAGTTGAATAAACAGCCATTGTGTCCATTTGTAGTAATCAGGTTTACATGTTGTAACTTCTCTCTGCCAATCATAAGACAGACCAAGCATTTTAAGCTGTTTTGTCATATAAGCAATATTTTCATCAGTCCACTTTGCAGGGTCAGCACCATGCTTCATTGCAGCATTTTCTGCCGGAAGCCCGAAACTATCCCAGCCCATCGGATGAAGAACATTAAATCCCTGCATTTTTTTGAATCTTGCAATTACATCCGTGATTGTATAATTTCTTACATGCCCCATATGTAATTTACCTGATGGATACGGAAACATTGATAAAGCGTAATATTTAGGTTTATCACTATTATCAGGGGTATGAAAAACATTCTCCCTTTCCCAAATTTCCTGCCATCTTTTTTCTATTTCCTGTGGAAAATATGCCTCTTTCATTTACTCCTCCAACTAATACCAGATTAATTTTACCATAAACAAAGAATTAAACATCAATATCATCTTCCGGAGGTTCCGGCAAATCAGGTTCAGCAACCTGCTTGGTAAGTTTCTCATTCAATTCTTGAAGCGTTATTGATTTATCCATTTTTTTGAGGGCATTAAGAACTGCAATTTTATAATCGGCATCAGCTCTATTTTTAGGATTATCGACAATTTCACCTATTTTTTGTCCCAAATACCCCATAACCACAATAGCAGGAACAAGTATAGCTGCCGTTGTTAAAATCGCATGTAAATCAATTGTGCCGACACGAACTATGCTTACAGTACCAATAACAATCATTGTTATTACAATAAAAAGTAGTCTTATATTTTCAGCATAACCCATTATTTATATTATTCATCCTTTCCGGATTTATTTAAATTTTCCATATCTTTTTTCATACAGAATTGTACCAGAGTCATCTTATCAATATTGCTTAAGCTTGTGAAGCGTCCTGAAATTGTATATAATCCGCCATCGCCTTTTTCAACCCTGATTAACTGATATTTACAATTTATAACCTGTTCATCGCTAAGTTTGATAGATACATTGTAATCTTTTTCAATATCGATATTTTCAGTAGTTCTAACCTTCATGCCGCCCGCTGACAGGTCAAGGGTTCTAATTTTATGAACAACATCCCCATTTGTTAATTCAAGGTCTTCAATAAATTTGATACGCGTAAATTTACGTCTTTGCAAGAAACGGTGTTTTACAGGATTGGCAATTGTTATTACATTATTTTCAAGATTTTGAATGTAAGATTCGAAATATAAATACCCGTTATCAGTAAAAGAATAAAAATCACATATGTGGTTTACAATCAGTCCATCCGGCTTGTATTTTAATTCCATCCGGAAGCCTTCCGGCGAAACTTCAAGAACACGACCTTTATTAGTTTTTTTAAAATCCTGCGGAACAATTGTAACTAACTGATTATCTTTTATAAGTTCTCTCATATTTTAAACCTTCCTATTTTATTACTATGCTTTTACCATCCCCACCGACTTAACTTTCACATTAGGGCTTATTTCATTATATGACATAATTGCAATTTGCGGATAAGTTCTTTCAACAAGTTTTCTAAACAATAGTCTTATAGGTGAAGAACAGAGTATTACCGGCTGATTACCCGTAGCAGTAATCGCTTTTTCCAGCTCCAAATTCATCTTATCAAACATATTCTTTGTAAAGCTTGGATCAAGCGTTACGCTTTGTCCATCCGGACTTGCACCTCTAGCAATTGTATTTTCAACATCCGGAGCAAGCGTAATTACATATAACTCACCTGTATCAGCAAGATTTTGCTTGCAAATATTTCTGGAAAGAGCCTGACGAACATGCTCTGTTAAGAAATTAGGATTCTTATTAATTTTTGCCTGAAGACTGATTGTTTCAAGTATTGTTTTCAAGTCTCTCACTGCAACGCCTTCTTTAAGCAGATTTTGCATCACAATCTGGACATCACCTACAGTTATATCCTTCATCATATCGTTAACATAATCTTCAGAAACTTCCTTTTTAAGATTATCAATAAGCTGCTGAACATCATATCTTGAAAGAATTTCAGAAGCACATTTTTTAATCACCTCTGTAATATGTGTTGAAATAACTGCAGATGCAGAAACAACCGTATAACCGGACATTTCTGCCATGTCTTTATCTTTGCCTTCAATCCATAAAGCCGGCAGTCCGAAGGCTGGTTCAATAGCGTGTATACCATTAATTGCAAGATTTCCTACTGGATCCCCCGCACACATTGCCAGAAATCTTTCTGGATAGACTTCACCGGCTTCCAGAGCAACACCTTTAAGCTTAATTTGATATGAATTTGGAGACAGCTGCAAATTGTCCCTTACACGTATTGAAGGAAGTACAATCCCCAAATCAAGAGCTGTTTGACGTCTAATCTGTGCAATACGCTCAAGTAAATCTCCGCCCATTTCTACATTCAAAAGCTGTACAAGCCTGTAGCCGACTTCTATTTCTATTGTATCTACATTCAAAAGTTCCATAACACTTTCTCTTGTAGCTTTTGCTCTTTTTTCTTTTTTGCCGAGTTTTTCCTGCTGCTCCTGTTGAATTTTTTCTGCTTCCTGAGTTTGTTTTATTTCTTTTTGAGTTTTTGATTTAAAATATGCCATTCCACCTGCAATTGCAGCAATAGTTAAGAACGGAAGTGTCGGCATTCCAGGAACTATACCCATAAACCCGATTAAACCGGCTACAACACCAAGAACTCTAGGGTCAGAGAACATTTCCTTTTTAATATCCTGAGATAATGACTCGTCTTTACCGGTAGCTCTTGAAACGATTAAACCTGTAGCAGTTGATATCAAAAGAGCAGGTATTTGAGATACAAGACCATCACCAACTGTTAAGATTGTGTAGGTAGAAAGTGCCTGTTGAATATTCATATGAAGCTGTATAACACCAATAATCAACCCGCCTACAATATTAATAACAGTGATAACAATACCAGCGGTTGCATCCCCTTTTACGAATTTTGAAGCACCGTCCATTGTACCATAGAAATCGGTTTCTCTTTCTAATTTGCGGCGTCTTTCTTTTGCCTGATCCTCATTAATTAAACCTGAGTTTAAATCCGCGTCAATACTTAATTGCTTACCAGGCATTTTGTCCAATGTAAACCTTGCAGATACTTCAGCAACACGTGTTGCACCGCCTGTGATTACCATAAAGTTAATCAAGACCAGTATACAAAATATTACGGCACCGACCACATAATTACCGCCGACAACAAACTCACCAAACGAGTTAATTACATTCCCTGCTTCGCCGTTAAGAAGAATAAGACGGGTAGAACTTACGTTTAAACCGAGTCTGAACAGGGTTGCAATAAGCAATACTGTCGGGAAAGATGAATAGTCGAGAGGTTCTTGAGTATACAAACATACAAGAAGAATAACTACTGCAAGCGATATATTAATAGTAAGCAATAAATCCAGCAATGGTGCAGGAAGCGGAATTACCATCATGCAAACAATTACGACCAGGCCGATAGCAAGGACGATATCATTATTGCTTAAAATTTTTGATAATTTACCTAATTCCATTAATCCTTTGCCCGTATAACTTTAGGCATACCTCTCCACCAATACTATTTTATCATTATTAAAACAAATAGCACAATGTAAATATTTCTTAATATTAATTAGAGTCATGCTTAGATCTATAGACATAAGCAAGAATTTCTGCAACTGCCACATACAAATCAGAAGGGATCATACCGTCTATTGGAACTGTATTATATAACGCCCTTGCAACAGGTCTGTTTTCAACTATAGGTACATTATTTTCCTTTGCAATTTCTCTTATCTGAAATGCAAGATAATCAACACCTTTTGCAACAACAATAGGAGCTGGAGCTTTTGTTTTATCATACTTGATTGCAACTGCATAGTGTGTAGGGTTGGTTACTACCACATCCGACCCCGGCACAGAAGACATCATTCTCTGGCGCGCCATCTGCATCTGGATAGATTTTATTTTGGCTTTTATTTTAGGATCTCCTTCTGTATCTTTATGTTCGTCTTTAATCTCCTGTTTTGTCATTTTAATTGATTTTTCATACTCATAATTTTGATATTTCTTATCCAGATACCCCAGTACAAGCATTGCAAGACACATATTAATAATCATATTTATTAAAATAGATAATATAATATTTAATGCAACAGGTATTTCCAGCCCGACAAGTCCTAACAGGTCGCCTTTTCTGCTGTTAATAGCTGAATAGCCGCATGCCCCTACTACAACTATTTTTAAAATAGATTTTGCGAATTCAACCATAGAACGAGGTTCAAAAGGATTGAACATTCTTTTTGCATTTTGAAGCATACGCTGCGGTGATATATTCTCAAGATTGAATTTAGCCTTCTCTAAGGCAAACACATGCCCGACATCAAGTCTTATAATAAATATTGATGCTATCACAAGCAAAACAAAAAAAGGCAAAACAATTATTGCAAGGTATTTAAAATACGGTATTAAAAGCCCCATAATATTATTAGTTTCAATTATGGAGTAATCCAGATGAGAGAACGTTTCCTTCATCATACTCTGGATATTAGATGACATGCTTTTAGCAAAAACACCTAACAACGCAATGCTTGCAACCATAACAAGAGCAGCATCCATATCCCTGCTCTTAGACACATTACCACGTTCACGCTCTTTGGTTCGCCGTCGGGTGGTCGCTTCTTCGGTTTTTTCTGCGGCATCATTTCCCATACTTTACATTATACCATTTAACAATTAAATTAATATACAGGATGAAATTTATTGATAAAATTAAAGCTGAATGCATTTTCCTAATTTTAGGAGGATTATTTGGTATATTATTTTTATTTATTACGCCGGTCTTTCAGGTACCGGATGAACCTATGCACCTTCTTAGAGCCTGTGAGGTAGCCAGCGGAATCCTTCATAACAATAAAGATGGGGATATTACTAAAGATATACTGCCAAATAGAAAAATAGCTTTAAAACAAAATTACTCCATGTTTAAAGAGTTCAATAATAAAGAGCACTACACGGATTTATTTGAATTTAAAGACTTAAATTATACACATAACAACAGCGGTTATTCTTTTTTGCTGTATCTTCCAGCTGCTATAGGAATTAAGATAACATCTCTTATTTCATCAAATCCATATATTATTTTTTACGCAGCCAGACTATTTAACCTATTCAGCTGGCTTGCACTGATATACTTTGCAATAAAACTTACTCCATTTAAATGGCAGTATATGATTTGTGCTCTCTTTCCTATGACCGTTTATGAAGGAATGTCAGTATCAGCAGATAGTGTCAATATCGGGTTTGCTTTTCTTTATACCGCATTTATTTTTCATTGTGCTTATAGCAAAAAAGATGCTTTGATATTTAAAGATGTTATTATACTAGCAGCAATGACAATTCTAAGTGTATTCTTTAAAGGATTATTTATTTTATCACTGCTGCTATTCCTTATTCCTAATGAAAAGTTTAGACTCAAGTACTTAATTATCAGCTTTCTTCTTGCGCTGGGAGGAATGCTTCAAGTGTTTGTAAGTGCAAATTCATATATTCTTATTGCTAACGATGTAGATATCACTGCTCGTAAACTTATGATAATAAATCAGCCACTATATGTTTTAAGACTTTTTGCAAATACTTTTTTACACAAATCTTCTTTTTATCTTCAATCAAGTATATTCAGACTTGGCTGGCTTGATATTGAACCAAATCCAATTCCTGTAGTTCTATTATTTTATGCTTATCTTGCCGGTTCCTGTCTTGATAAAATAAAAGTAAAAAACTCTGACAAATTATTAGTGTTAACTATTAACGGAGGTTTTATCCTTCTTACTGTTTTACTCTATTATCTTACTTTTTCACCCCTTAATAACAATATTATTATTGGTGCGCAGGGAAGATACTTTATTCCGTTATTCTTGAGCTTTGCAATTGTGTGTCAAAATTCTTTAAATATCCAATCAAATAAATTAAAAATAAGCATACTTGCAATTATTTTATTCAACCTTATTTATGCTGCCTGCATAATTTAAAATATCAAGGCAATCTGTTCTAAAAATCTCTCAATTAAAACTGTTATATATTCTGCCATCGGGCGCATAAAAATCAGAGATAAAAGCAGACCCAGATAAATTTTTAGCGGTAAAGAAACCATAAAAATATTCATTTGCGGCATCATTTTTGAGGTAAAACCGAGCAACACATCCGTTATAAATAAAACTCCAAAGATTGGCAGTGCAATACTCAGGCCTATATTAAACATCTGTCCTGTTATAGTTATTATATGTCCAACAAGTTCCGGAGATAATACAAATGAATATCCTACAGGCATTGTTTTAAAACTGTTGTATATTGCAGAAAACAGCCATTGATGTGCGCCGAGAGCTATAAAAAGCATAGTTGCTAAAAATGTATATGCTTGCGTAATTACAGGCGACTGCCCTCCCGAAGAAGGGTTTAAAGCCTGGTCAGCTGACAGCCCCATTTGAATTGCAAACATATTTACACCGAGCTCTACACCTACAAACAAAATATTTGCACAGTACCCCATTGCAAAACCTACAAAAAATTCTTTTATTAATATGACCGTTAGTGCCGGAACTGAATTTGGCACGACAAAATGCGTGTTATACTGCACAATTGGAAATAGGATAAAAGCAATCGCAGCGGCAAGCCAAATTTTAACCTGCATAGGAATAGGATATGTTGAAAACATGGGGGCAGCCATAAAAAGCCCGGTCAATCTTGTAAAAATTGCCATAAACAAAATTATATTAGCTGCTGAAAATAATACATCCAGATTAAACATTATGCCCCGCCGATTAACTGAGGTATCATATCCATAAATTCATTTACAGTAGTTATAAAAACACTGAACATCCAAGGCATAAGGAAAATCAATAAAAGAACACAGCCAACAATTTTAGGCACAAATGTCAATGTTGATTCTTGAATTTGTGTAACGGTTTGAAAAATACTGACAAGAAGACCGAGTACAACACCTACAAGAAGTATTGGAACCGAGATTTCCAGTGTTAAAATGAACATTTTTTGAAGAAGAGTTATTACTATATCCTGATTCATATTTTCCCTACCTTACAAAGCTTTCTACTAAAGATTTTACAACCAGATACCAGCCATCTACCATGACAAACATAATTAATTTAAACGGCAGCGCTATCATAGTCGGCGGTAAGAACATCATACCCATAGATACCAGTACAGATGATACAACAATATCTATTACAAGGAATGGCAGGTAAACAACAAAACCAATAGTAAAAGCAGTTTTTAATTCACTTAGAATAAAAGACGGAAGCAGTACGTAAGTCGGTACATCGTCTTTGTTTTTAGGTTTTTCAATCTTTGCCATACGTACAAAGAGCGCTAATTCCTTTTCATGTGTCTGCTTAAACATAAAATTTCTTACAGGCACAATCCCTCTATCCAGAGCAACCTGCTGGGTTATTTGGTTATTCATATATGGCTGCAGAGCTTTTTCATTAATTTCATTAAACGTAGGTGCCATTATAAAAAATGTAAGGATTAAAGCTAAACTTGTAATTACCTGATTTGGAGGCAGTGTACCTGCACCAAGAGCCTGTCTTGTAAGTGATAAAACAACAACAAGCCTTACGAATGATGTTGTCATTATCAAAATACTCGGAGCCAACGTTAATATAGTTAACCATATTAAAATCTGCAGGCCGTTTGTAAAATCCTGCGGAGTGTTTGCTGTCTGCATGCCAATATTAATATTTGGAAACGACATTGCAGCCTCTGCCGGTACAAATGAAATCAATAACAGCCCTAAGCATACTCCCCAACGTTTAAAATTTAACCAATTCATTTATTATATTTCCTTAAAAATGACTATACCTCTAATATATGCTATCAAAGGTTATAAAGTCATGGCAAATCATTAAGTTTTATTTCAACAACATCAGGTATCTCAAAATCATTAATCTTTTTCGTAGCTCTTGGTCTAAACTTCGAAAACTTTTTCTTAACCTCTGCAACTTCTTGATTATCATACACCTGAAATTTCTTTGCATATTGAAATGCTATTGTTCCGCAGTTTTTAGATTTTTCGTATTTAAAAATATTAAATTCTAGAACTATAGGCAGCTGATGCCCATCGATTAGTATAAAATCCAGCATGCCTGTATTATTTTCTTCGTCAGCTTCAAGAGAAGATGGGCAGTGAAAACTTTCAAGGTATTCCCGGAAGTTATATGCCTGCTCAATAGGAGAAAAAACATTAGGGAAATGGTGAACAGCAACCATCTCAGTCCAGTTATCCATATCTTCTCCGGCCTTATAATACTGATTATAAAATCCGTTATGCTCGGCACTTTTTTCACTAAAACGCAAGTAATACTCTTTGCCATCAAAATTCAATTTATTTTCAGCATAAGCAGTACTAATCATTGTAAATATTATAAATAATACGGCAATAAGTTTTTTCATAAAATGAGAATAACACAAAATATTTTTACTTATCAACCGGCATTTACACGTGCAAGCAGTTCTACAGGTTCAGCTACAGCTGTACTGTAAATAATAAAATCATTATCCGGAGCAAAGTATTTACGCATAGCACTACGGTTTGTCACTTTTTCGAAACAAACAAACGAATCCACATTATCCTTCAAGTAGCCGGCAAAAATCCTCTGCTTGTGGGACAAGTTATAGTCCTTCAAGTTTTTGACGATATACATATAACTATATTATATAACATGTGTATAGAGTTTTGTATAATTTTTAATATTTATTTACAAATAATCCCCTTCTATTTAAAGAAGGGGATTAAAACTTAGTATGCACCGCTTTCAACTTCTTCAAGTAAATCTTTCATTTCGTTTTCCAAATCTTGATATTCGCCTGCATTGTCATAAGGTTCAAGCTGCTGTTTCAAATCTTCTTCAGCACCTTCATAATCTGTACCGTCGGCATTTTTATAGCTAATATTTCCTTCATCGTCTACTAATTTGGTTACTGAATTACCTTCTTTATCAGTGTATAAGAAGTTGCCATCGTCATCAGTTACAGGATATCCTCTTTGAGCAAATACTTCTGCAAGACCTTCATAATCACTGCCATCAAGGTTTTCGTATACAGGATTACCTTCATCATCTGTTAAAAGATTTCCTTCTGCATCCATTCTCTGACGCAGCTGATCACCGTTTAATGTCGTAAATAATGGTCTTCCTGCTTCATCAAGCATTTGAATAGCTTTTGACTCATCAAGGAATGATGCATTTCCGCCCATACCACAGCCATAATTATGAGTTGTATCGGAAACGAGGTTCATTACTTTATAATCTACTTCATATACAGCCATAGCAAGTTTTTGCTCATCTGTTAACTCCATGCCTGCTTCCTGCATTTTTTGCAGTTTTTTGTATTCAGCTTTATTTATTACAGGCAATGACTTATCTTCATCATAAGAATATATTGCTCTCAAAGATTCATACATTTTATTTTGATAATATTGAACCATTTGTGTAATATATTCACGATATCTTACCTCATCGGCCTCAAGACGTTTTGTTACATCAGTAACCTGATCTTCGTAGTTGAAATTCATATTAACATTTTTCAGACCTTCACTAGTATTAACAACATAGTTGCCGTCTGCATCTTTATATAATCCTGAAACCATTGTTTGACTGAGCTCTACGCACTCAACAATAATAGGAGTTCCAGAACATTCCGGCATTTCACCTTGATGGAATGTGGTTTCTAAATCAATTTCGTTATCAATGTACACATCATTGTGGACTGTACCATCTTCATCTTCGTATAAATGCTGAACAACGCCGTACTGTTCATATACAGAAGGATCATACATGCCGTCCATTGTTTCAAAATCAAAGTTAACATTAAAAGTAATCATATCTGCAAGTGCAGGGTTAGCCTGAAGCATTGTTACCATTTTGTCCAGACCGGTAAGAGTACTTACTGTAACCTGATAGTTAGAAACACCTGTCGCAGGATCTGTAACTGGAGTTAAAGCATCAATACCTTCAATATTTAAAATATCATCAACCGGCAATCCGCCAGATAATTCATAAACTGTAACATGAGCATCATTCATGTACCAGCCGTACCAATCACCTTTAAAGTCACCATCGACATCAAGATTACCTTTGTACTCAGAATTACAAATTGCAATATAGGAACCGTTAACACATCCGATGAATCCGCCGGCTCTACCAGTTTCCATTAAGAAAGAAATATCGCTGTCATCTTCTGCGTTATTCCATGAAATATCAACAGAGCTTTCACAATTATTAATTGTAATAATTGTTTTTCCTGCCTCACCAATAAGTCCGCCTGCTGCTTCTTCATCAAATACAATGTTTCCGCTGGTATTACAATTGGAAATCATTAAATCTCTTGTTGCAACACCCTCTCCAGTCGATGTATCTTTTACATAACCTGCTAAACCGCCTACAAAGTATTTACCTTTAGCATCCACAGCAGTATTAACATTTGATATTGAAGAATTTCCAACATCCACCGGTGTTCCATCCGGTAAGAAGTATGAATTATCATTTATTACACCAACAAGGCCGCCAACACTTTCGTATCCGGCAACGCTTCCTGAAACATCAATATTATCAAAAGTTGTTCCGCGAGCAGTTCCTGCAACTATACCTACAGCAGAAGAGCCATTAATATAGTCATCAGGGGTTATTACATTAGCATTATTGAAACTTACATTTGTGATTGTTGCGTTTTCTGTTACACCGAAGAACCCGACATTTTCCGCATTATCACCGGCATTTATAGTTAAATTATCAATGGAATAGCCGTTACCATTAAATACACCTTTAAATGGATTATCAGCATCACCAACTGACTGCCAGTTTTCTATATCACTCAAATCCATATCACAGCCAAGGATATAATTTCCATTTAAATCAATCCCGCCATTTTGGAATATCTCTAAAAACTGTTCTTTAGATGTAATATAAGTATAACCTTCTTCTTGAACAAGTTTATCTATTTCTTCCTGTGATAAGTGCTCAGCTGCCTGCGTACCTTCAACATCTTCAGCCTGTGCCGCAGCCTCTGCTTCCGTCAGAGCAGCTTCCGCGGCTTCTAATTCCTGAGTAGCTGCTGTAAGCTCTGCATCCGCTTTTTCTAAATTAGTTTTTGCGGCTTCTGCCTCTTTTTGAGCCTGTTCAGCTTCTGCTCTTTCTGTTTCAGCCTGTTTTGCGGCTTCATCAGCTTCATTTACTTCTTTTTCAAGTTGTGTTGCCGCTTCATCAGCTTCTTGCTGTGCTTTTTGTAATTCTTGATAAGCCCTATCTACAGCTGATTGAGCACTTGCTATTGCACTTTCATCACCACTAGCCTGAGCCTGTGATAACTGATTTAAAGCATTACTATAAGCCTGCTGTGCTGTATTTACCCTAACATTAGCAGCGTTAACTTTTTCCTGAGCAGCTGTCACATCCGCAGCTTCTTTTTCTGATTTAGCAGCTGCTTGATCAGCTTCTGCAGCCTCTTTCTCAGCCGCAGCAGCGGCTTCTGCTTCTTTTGCAGCAGCATCGGCTTTTGCTTTCTCTGCAGTTTCTTTAGCCTGTTTTGCAGCTTCCTGCCTAGCTTTTGCTTGCTCTAAAGCATCTCCTGGATTGACACTTAAACTCATGAAAATCTCCTTTCAATATGTTTATACAAATAATATAACGGCATTTTTTTCTTGAACTTTAATAAATTTAGAAAAATGTTACAAAACTTAATATAAAGTCAATTTTTTAAAAGTTAAATACTTTAT
>ENA-OPCY01000942-OPCY01000942.1-human-gut-metagenome-genome-assembly--contig:-NODE-942-length-18808-cov-2.577081_pt1 | contig 18808 bp, 8 predicted proteins | sample MGYA00241568_ERZ501487 | MGnify/ENA primary metagenome ERZ501487 (study PRJEB25962, sample SAMEA2042574) | human gut metagenome | biome: human gut; feature: human-associated habitat; material: faeces... | reverse complement strand
GAAATTTTATACCTCTCTTAATTATTCATTATCAGAAGCATTATCTGATGCAGGCAATTCAGGAGCACCAAACATACCTTCAATTTCTTCCAAAATTGCAGCAGGTTTTCTAGCCTGGTTTCTCTGAGCTGCACGTTTCTGAGCTTCTTTATCACGTTCTTCACTAGCGTAAGTCAAGTGATGGAAGCCTGTACCAGCAGGGATAAGACGACCAATGATAACGTTTTCTTTCAAACCTCTCAATAAATCCTTCTTACCATCTACAGCTGCTTCTGTTAAGATTCTGGTTGTTTCCTGGAATGAAGCTGCTGAAATGAAACTTTCAGTATTCAAAGATGCCTTTGTTATACCTAAAAGCATATATTCACATGTAGCTTCCTGACCATCATGTTCTCTTACTGCTTTGTTTTCATTTTCAAAAGTTTGAACTTCAACCAATTCACCCGGTAATAAGTTTGTATCTCCAGAGTCAACAACTCTTACTTTCTTTGTCATCTGACGAACAATAATTTCAATGTGTTTATCAGCAATTTCAACACCTTGAGAGCGGTATACACGCTGAACTTCATCTACTAAATACTGTTGAGCTTCTTCAGGACCACAAAGTCTTATTACATCGTGAGGATTTAAAGGACCGCTTGTTAAAGGCTGACCTTTCTTAATTTTTTGTTTATTTTGAACAACGATACTTGCATCAATTGCAAACTTGATTTCAGTTCTGCTGCCGCCTTCTGTAGCAAGGAATAATCTAGGAACGTCATCTTCAATTTCAATTTCTGCAACACCGTCAGTTTCTGCTAATATAGCACAATCTTTAGGTTTTCTTGCTTCAAGAAGTTCTTCAACTCTCGGAAGACCTTGAACGATATCACCTGTTTTTTCTCTTTCAAATACAAGAGTTGCAAGCATATCACCTCTAAGAACCAGAGAACCTTCTTCTACCTGTAACATTGTACCCGGGCTAATCAAATACGGACGACCGTTTCTAATTGTAACTGATTTTGCAGAAACATCTACAATCTTACCGGAAACTGTTGCAGCTTCACCTGATTCAGCAAGCACTGTATCTAGTTTAATGAAGTCACCTTTTTTAACAGTTGGTTTTGATTTTGTATCAATAACTGTTTCAAAGTTTGCACAGTTTAAAAGCAATCTTCTGGATTCAGTTACATCACCCTTAATAGATGCTACTCCATCATTTAACGCCAATACTTCTGTTTTAGCAATAGGAGTTTTTGGCTCAATAACCTGTCCGTTTTCAACAAGAAGTTCTGTCTGTAATGAACTGTTCATCTTAGAGTTTCCTTCAAGTTCACGACGAACAATTAATGTTTCAAGAACAACAATCTTAAGTTCTCCCTTTTCATCAAGCTCTACCAAACCTTTAAGGTGTGATAAATAACCTTGCATTTGAAGAACAAGACTTGTTCTTGTAAGAGTTGCACCGTCAAGATTTCTAACTCTTGCACCATCTTTGTATTGTAACTGGGTTACTGGAACAATGTTAATCAATTCATCAGTTGTATTAAATCCGATTGTCACATCCTTAGGTTCAATGAACATAGGTTGTACAGGTCTTACAAGAATTTGTATAGGTTTGTCTTCTAATGATTCTTCTTCTAAAGATGTTGTGTCAATTTCTTCATCCAAATCATCAATATCTAAATCATCAAAATCCATTTCCATTATTGTAACAATAGAAGTTTCTTTTGCCTTGATACCTTTAGCAATAGTAGTTCCGGCTTCAACAACAGAACCTTCTTCAACCTTAAGTTCAGACACATTTGAAAGCGTATGTACTTCACCAGGTCTGATTGTTACTTCGTGGATAACTTCATTAAATTCTTTAAATTCAACAATACCATCGATATGACAATATACGTCTTTTACTACTTCTGTACCGGCAGTAACAAATGTTCCATTATCAACCATTTTTAAAGAAGCATCTTTATTAATCTGGTGAACTTCTTCAGGAACAAATACAATGTTACCAGGTTTTGTAACGATTTGATTATCATCTACTTCAATGTCTACATACTTGATTTCACCGGAGGATGAAACAGAGCATTCGTCATCAATAAGTTCGGCAATAATCATACCGTTTTCAACAGTTGTATCAATAGGAGCTTTTACGATGTATTTTTCACCAGTTTTCTTAACTGTCCACAACTGTTCTTTCTTAGTCTGCTCAAAAGTTGCATTTGCAGGCATCAATGATGCAATTACAATTGTAATTTCTTTACCTTGAACAATCTTATTAATTTTATTTTTGCCGGATTTAACAGCTTCAACCACTAAATCTTCTGAATAACGAACTTCACCGCCATGTTCAGAAATCATTATTGTTTCTGCTAATCTATCCCCGGCTTTTACTTTTTGTTCATCACTTACAAGTACTTTTGAACCGCCAGGCAAGTTATAAACATCACCGCCGATAATCCATACAATGCCGTTTTTATTAGCGGTTCTAGAAATGTTGCCCTGTCTGTCTTTCTTTTCATCAGCAACAAAGTCTTCAAATAATACCATACCTGACATATCAGCGTTAATATCTTTAGTAGCTTTTTCTGTCAAACGGCCGGCATCATTTGATGATGGTTTGTATTCAGCAAGTTTAAAGTTCTTATCAATTTTCATACCATCTTCAAAGAATACTGTTGCACCTGCAGGAATATGGTAAGAAGTTGATTTTTTAGCACCTTTAACTTCAATATCAGCTTCATAAATAGAAACTCTTACAACATCACCGTGACGAGTTCTGAGTTCTCTTGTTTTCAACTTAGATTCTACAGTACCGGCTTCTGCTGCATGAATTTCTTTTGTAGCTTCTTTTACGCCAACAGCACCACCTGTGTGGAAAGTTCTCATTGTTAACTGTGTACCAGGTTCACCGATTGACTGAGCAGCGATAATACCGATTGCTTCACCAACATCAACTAATTTCTGAGTTGTCATTGCCCAGCCGTAACATTTTTGGCAGACACCGTATTCAAGACCGCAAGTTAAACCAGAACGAACTTTAAGTTCCTGAAGATTTAAGTGAGCAAGCTTTTTGATGTCTTTTCTATCTAAAGTAGTATCTTTAGCAACAAGAAGTGTTGTTCCATCTTCATCAAATACATCTTGAGCAACAGTTCTGCCTAATAATCTGTCAATTAGCGGAACAATTATATTGTCACCGTCGCAAATAGGCTTCATGTTGATGTACTTGTCGCCGCCACAGTCTTCTGCTCTAATGATTACATCCTGAGCAACGTCAACAAGTCTTCTTGTTAAATATCCTGAGTCAGCAGTTTTAAGAGCTGTATCTACAAGACCTTTTCTTGCACCGTATGAAGAAATAATATATTCAGTAACAGACAAGCCTTCTTTGAAGTTTGATGTAATAGGCAAGTCGATAATCTGACCTTGTGCGTCTGCCATCAAACCTCTCATACCAACCAGCTGTGATACCTGAGATAAGTTACCTCTTGCACCGGAGAATGCCATCATGTATACAGGGTTTAATTTATCAAAGTTTTCAACAACCTGTTCTGTTAATTTTGCAGTTGTTTCTGACCAGGTATCAATAACCTTGGTATATCTTTCAACTTCTGTAATTTCACCCTTTAAATATCTATTTGTAGACTTTTCAATTTCCTGTTCAGCTTCTTTTAAAAGTTCTTTCTTTGATTCCGGAACAGTAAGGTCAGCAATAGAAATTGTTACGCCTGATCTTGTTGCATATTTATACCCTAAATTTTTAAGAGTATCTGCAAGTTCTGCAGTTTTGGCTCCGCCAAATTCAAGATAAATCTGAGCAAGCAATTTGTTCAAGCCCTTTTTATCCATCTGTTTATTGATGAAATCAAGGGAATGAGTTTTTGCATGTGTATAAGTATTTTCCATAGTTATATATTCCTCAATTTTTCTTTTTCTCGAAGGGAAATCTCCCTGCTATTATGCTAATGCCTTTCTAACAGCTTCGTTGAATATAATTCTACCAACAGTAGTTTCTATTCTCTTGCCTTTTTCATCACGAACTACAATCTTATCGTGAAGCGTAATTACCTTAGCTTCCAATGCAGCAATTGCATCTTCAAAGCTGTAGAAGTAACCTTTCACTTCTTGTTCAGGATCTTTTAATATTGTTAAGTAATAAAGACCAAGAACCATATCTTGTGAGTGAGTGATGATTGGCTTACCATTAGCAGGAGCCAAAATGTTATTTGTAGCTAACATAAGCATTCTTGCTTCTGTCTGAGCTTCAATTGAAAGTGGAACGTGAACAGCCATTTGGTCACCGTCAAAGTCAGCGTTGAACGCTGTACATACTAGCGGGTGAAGTTGAATTGCACGACCTTCAACCAATTTAGGTTCAAAAGCCTGTATACCAAGTCTGTGAAGGGTTGGAGCACGGTTAAGCATTACCGGATGTCCGTCAATTATCTCTTCTAAAATATCCCAGACTTTAGCATCAGAACGTTCAATCATTTTCTTTGCAGATTTAATGTTTTGAACAAATCCTCTTTCAATTAATTTATTAACAACAAACGGTTTGAACAATTCAATAGCCATTTCTTTTGGTAAACCGCACTGGTTAAGCTTCAATGAAGGACCAACAACGATTACAGAACGGCCTGAATAGTCAACACGTTTACCTAACAAGTTCTGACGGAAACGGCCTTGTTTACCTTCAATAATGTTAGATAATGATTTCAAAGCTCTGTTGTTTGGACCAACAACAGTTCTTCCGCGTCTACCGTTATCAATAAGAGCATCAACAGCTTCCTGTAACATACGTTTTTCGTTTCTTACGATAATTTCAGGCGCACCCATTTCAAGAAGTCTCTGTAAACGGTTGTTTCTATTAATAACTCTTCTGTATAAGTCATTTAAATCTGATGTTGCAAATCTGCCGCCGTCTAATTGAACCATTGGTCTCAAATCAGGAGGTGTCACAGGAAGAACATCCATAATCATCCATGTAGGATCAGTTTCAGAAGAAATTAAAGAATCTAATAATCTTAATCTCTTAATTAACTTACCTTTTCTCTGTACAGAAGTTACATGCCCTGCCAATTCTGTTCTAATTTCATCAGCAAGCTCATGAACATTGATTTCACCAAGTAATTGCTTGATTGCTTCTGCACCTATTCCTACTTCAAGCTTAGATTCTTCATTTTCCATAATGAAATCTTCATATTCTTCTTCACTTAAAAGCTGGAATTTTTTGAATGGACTATCAGCAGGGTCAATTACAACATAGTTATTGAAGTAAATAACCTGTTCCAAATCCTTCAATGTCATATCAAGAAGCAAGCCAAGATATGAAGGTATTCCTTTTAAGAACCAGATATGGGAAACCGGAGCTGCAAGCTTAATGTGTCCCATTCTGTGACGTCTTACCTTTGAATCAGTAACTTCTACACCGCATCTTTCGCAGATGATACCTTTATGACGAACTCTTTTATATTTTCCGCAATAGCATTCCCAGTCCTTTGTTGGTCCAAAAATTCTTTCGCAGAATAAACCATCTCTTTCAGGTTTTAAAGTTCTATAGTTAATTGTTTCTGGTTTTGTAACCTCGCCGTAAGACCACTTCAAAATTCTTTCAGGTGAAGCGATGCTTATGCGTATATAATCAAAATAATCAATACTTGTAGACAATTTTCTATCTCCTTATATTTCACCCAGTGTAGCAGAAGTATCAAAGAAGTTGATATTCAACAACTCAGAGTCAATATCTGACAATGTTCTCTTTGGAGCAGCTTTGCGCAAATCATCCATATCAGACATTAAATCTACTTCTACACCGTTTTTCTTAGCAACTGTAATATCTAAACCGATACTTTGCAATTCTCTTACAAGTACCTTAAATGATTCAGGAATACCAGGTCTTGGAATATTATCGCCCTTAACAATTGCTTCATAGGCTCTGTTACGTCCGTTAACATCATCTGATTTGATTGTTAACATTTCTTGCAGAGTATATGCAGCACCGTAAGCTTCCAATGCCCAAACTTCCATTTCACCGAATCTTTGTCCGCCAAACTGAGCCTTACCGCCTAATGGCTGCTGTGTTACCAATGAGTAAGGACCTGTTGAACGAGCGTGAATTTTATCATCAACAAGGTGGACAAGTTTCAGGATATAAGATAAACCAACTGCAATAGGCTCATCAAACGGTTCACCTGTTCTACCATCAATAAGATAAACCTTACCATCTTCTCTAACCCAGTCACAGCCAGATTCTTTAATACCTCTGATAAGCTCTGCCTTAGTAGCAATTTCAGATTGGTTATCACCATATCTTTCATCGAAAGAAGGTGCTTCGTAGTGTTCACCTGTCAAGTATGCTGCCAAACCTAATAAGCATTCATATGTTTGACCAACGTTCATACGGGAAGGAACACCAAGAGGATTCAATACTATATCTACCGGAGTACCATCAGGTAAGAATGGCATGTCTTCTTTAGGAAGTATTCTTGAAACGATACCTTTATTACCGTGACGTCCTGAAAGTTTATCACCAACAGATACCTTACGTTTTTGAGCTATATAAACTCTGATTACAGTGTTTGCACCAGGTGGCAATTCGTCACCTTTTTCACGGTCAAATACCTTAACGTCAAGAACTCTTCCGCCTTCTCCATGAGGAACTCTTAATGAGTTATCTTTAACATCTCTAGCCTTTTCTGCAAAGATTGCTCTTAAAAGTTTTTCTTCAGGCGGATGCTCTGATTCACCCTTTGGAGTTACCTTACCAACAAGGATATCATCAGCATAAACTCTAGCACCAATACGAACAATACCGCGTTCATCAAGGTGTCTTAGAGCTTCTTCTGATACATTCGGAATTTCTCTAGTGATTTCTTCCGGTCCAAGTTTTGTTTGTCTTGCATCTATTTCTAATTTTTCAATGTGAACAGATGTAAATATATCATCATGTACGCATCTTTCTGAAAGCAGGATAGCATCTTCGAAGTTATATCCTTCCCAAGGCATATATGCAACCAGAATGTTTTTACCAATTGAAAGTTCACCGCAGCTTGTAGAAGCACCATCAGCAATTACATCGCCGGCATGAACCTTATCACCTTCGTGAACAATCGGTTTCTGGTTAATACAAGTATCCTGGTTTGAACGTACATATTTCATTAATGTATGTAAGTGTTGTTTGTTATTAACATCTCTGATAATAATTTCTTCGCCAACAACTCTTTCAACAACACCGTCAACTTTTGCACAAACTACCATACCTGAGTCTTTTGCAACTCTTCTTTCCATACCAGTACCAACAACCGGTCTTTCAGTTATAAGAAGAGGTACTGATTGACGCTGCATGTTTGAACCCATCAATGCACGGTTAGCATCGTCGTGTTCAATGAACGGAATCATTGATGTTGCAACAGAGATAATCTGAATAGGACAAACACCCATATAGTCAACTTTTGAAGAATCACTCATAATAAATTCTGATCTATAACGAACAGGAATTTGAGCAGCCTTGAAAGTGTTATCCGGATTTAACTGAATGTCAGCCGGTGCACAACGGAAATTTTCATCTTCGTCAGCTGTCATATAAACAACTTCATCCGTTACAACACCATCTTTTACAACAAAGAATGGAGATTCAATAAATCCATAATCATTAACTCTTGCGTGAGTAGCCAGTGAACCAATCAAACCTGCGTTCGGACCTTCAGGAGTTTCAATAGGACAAATACGTCCGTAGTGAGAAGGATGGATGTCACGAACCGCAAATCCGGCTCTTTCTCTCTGCAAACCGCCAGGTCCTAAAGCTGAAATACGTCTTTTGTGAGTTAATTCAGCAAGAGGGTTAATCTGGTCCATGAACTGAGATAACTGAGATGAACCAAAGAATTCTTTTAATGAAGCAACCAACGGTTTAGTATTCAACAAGTTCAACGGAGTTAATGTTTCAGAATCCTGTAAAGTCATTCTTTCTTTAACGATTCTTTCAATTCTTGATAAACCAACTCTAAACTGGTTTTGAAGAAGTTCGCCAACTGAACGTATTCTTCTATTTCCTAAGTGGTCAATATCATCAAGAGAACCTTCATCATATGTTAAGTTAATTAAATATTCAATTGATGCTACGATATCCTGAACAGTAAGAGTTCTTTGGTTTTTAGAGATGTTCAGGTTAAGTTTTTTGTTTAATTTATAACGCCCTACACGACCGATATCGTATTTCTTTTCATCAAAGAATCTTGATTCAAGAATTTGACGTCCACCCTGTGCAGAAGCAGGATCGCCCGGTCTCAATTTTTTATATAAATCTATTAAAGCATCATCTGTAGTTTCTGTTGTATCTTTATCAAGAGTTTTCTTTAAGAATTCAAAGTGAGTAAATAAAGATTCCATTTCAGAAACAGTGATACCCATTGCTTTCAATAAAGTTGTAGCAAGGATTTTTCTATTTTTATCAATCTTAACGTAAATAATATCGTTAGAATCTGTTTCAATTTTCAACCATGCTCCGCGGTTAGGAATCATTGTTGCATTATAAAGTCTTTTACCTGTCGGAGAGATTTCTCTCTTGAAGTAAACACCAGGTGAACGAACGATTTGAGAAACAATAACACGTTCTGCACCGTTTACAATGAAAGTACCTTTGTCAGTCATTGTAGGGATATCACCGATATAAACTTCTTGTTCTTTGATTTCACCGCTGTCACGGTTAACAAGTCTAACCATTACACGTAATTGTTTTGCATAAGTAGCGTCATGTATACGAGCTTCTTCTACTGTGTATTTTGCATTATCGAACGTGTAGTTCGGAAGGAAGTGAAGTTCTAATCTTCCTGTATAATCTTTTACAGGAGAAAAAGACAAAAGCTCTTCTTTTAACCCTTCCTTCAAAAACCATTCAAATGATTTTTTCTGCACGTCAATTAAATCCGGTAAATCATCCAAACGAGTATTAGGTATACCCATTGGAGTTACTCTTTTTGCATATTCTGTCGACATTAATTCACCTCATCTATTCTAATGATGTACTATATAAAATTTTTATTTTTCTACTTTTATTTCGGACATAATTATCCCATATACAGCATGTCATACTATCGTACAACATCAAAATTCAACGTCAAGTTAATAAGCGTATTTTGTACAATTTTTCAAGTGTTTTGTAACAAAAAATTTACAAAACTTAATCTGTAACATAGAAATGTAACAATTACTTTTTTATCTTTACATAACTGGCAATTATTATTTTGTGCCAGACTTTATATTTTATGTAGACTGTATAAGGGTAGTTGTGCTTGAAAGTTCATAATTTTAATAATCAGGAATATCCTGTCAATAATAAACCTCAAAAATCTCCTGCTTTTCGAGCAGGTATGACAGACATGCTCAATATGAGCGGAAATCTCATGCAGGGAATAGAAAACAGTGGTTTTTTAGGTTCTTTTCTAATTCAGGATTTCTGCGGTATGACAATACCGCGAACAGCAGCTGGTTTCTTACGGGATAAAGAACATACCGGACATTACAACATGCAGGAAGGAAAAGAAGTATTTGGACGTGAAGGTTTAACGGGTCCATGCATGATGGCGGTTGCACCGTTATCGCTTCTTATTGCTGCTAAATTTGGCCGTACCACAAGTGTTAATACTCAATTAATCAAAAGATTTGGCAACAGCTTAAAGGAAATTCTTACAAACCCGAATTTTGATAAAGGTCTCTTGAAGCAGCCTGAGCGATTTAAGCAGGAATTTTACAGAACAAATATCGAAAAAATATTAAATGACACTTTAGGCAAAGAAAACACTCAAAAAGAATCTGTTGAATACATTTTAAAACAAATTAATAATATGGAAAAAATTCCTGCGGATGCCAAGTTAAAAAAATTCCGGGGCAAAGCTAAGTACAGAAGCGAATGCATGAACAATATCATGGAGCATATTGACAATATAAGGTATTCTACCAGTTCTGATTTAAACATGCTTCAGAAAGTCAAGTTCGGGTCAGATAAGCTTGACTGCAAAAAAGCTTTTTCAACAAAGAATACAATTGATGCAATGATTAAATACTCAGACGATGCAATCATTGTAAACAAACACCTAGACAAACTTGATGAGCTTTCTGCAGAAAGCATCAAAAATAAATCTCTTGCAAAGAGAATGATTACAAATATTTCTATGATGGCAGCTACATTAGGCGTGCTGTCAGTGCTGCCTAAAATTTATGCCAGAAGCAATACTGCACCTGGGGCACGAAAAGTCGATCAAAAAACTCAGGATTACAATATAGCATTTGAAGGAAGAAAGCCTAACGCAGGAATTCTTGAAAAGCTAGGAAAAATTATCAATAAGAACAAAAATGATTTTGTTTCAAATGAATTAGAATATAATGGCCACAATTTTACGAATACCTTGATGGCTGGCCTATCTGTATTCGGGCTTTTAGCTCCAAGAGGGCTTCGAGCTTACAGTCGTGCACAGATTGATGAAGACGGAAAAAAAGATTTAACCGAGTTATGGGAAATTGTTTTAAGAGATTTAACATCAAGCCTTGCTGTAGTTTTTGCAGTACCTATGCTTACAAGAGCATGCGTAACTTCATATGAAAAGAAATCTGGATTTGTACTGATGCAAAAAGACAGAAGCAGTCAGTCAAAACTAAAAACTTCTCTGGATTTATTGAATCCATACAGCAAAGCTCATGTTCTAACAAATTCAGAAATTAATTCTCTATACAATAATATTGATACAAAAGATAAAATGCTAAATTTCTGCAAGTACATTGATAAAAACGGTGGAGATTTACAGAAAATTATATCAAAATCAGAGCATGCAGAAGAAATATTTAAGATATCATCTTTAAATGGTTTAAATAAAGCTGAGAAAAACAAAAAAATAATTTCACTTGTTGAAAAATTTGATAAGTCAAATGCTGATGAAATAATTAAAAAGCTAATGAAGGCTGTAGGCAAAGCAAAGAGTAACAAAATAACAACTTTTGCAAGGGGACTTACATCTGTACCAGGATTGTTAACAACATTCTTTATATCACCATATCTGCTTGGCTGGTTTATTCCGCGTTTAACATATAAAAATACGCGTCGAATCCATGAAAAGCAAGATAGGGAAAGAGAAGCCAGAAGACTTGAAAAGCTAAATTCTATAAATAATTAGCAAGAATTGATTTTACGTAGTTCTGAGTTTCCTTATAAGGAGGAACGCCGTCATATTTGTCCACTGCCCCAGGCCCAGCATTATAAGCTGCAAGCGCTAAAATAACATTACCATTATATTTATTAAGCATGGATTTCAAATATTTCACTCCGCCTTCAACATTTTGTTCTGGATCCATAGGATTTGTAACCCCAAGTCCCTTTGCAGTTGCAGGCATTAACTGCATTAAGCCCATAGCACCTACTTTTGACTTTGCATTAGGATTAAACCCGGACTCTTGCTTAATAAGTGCATTAACAAGCTTTTCATCAACGCCATGCTTTTTAGCAGCCCTAAATACAATATTTTTAATCTGTTCTCTTGTAGATATTTTTTCTGCTCCGGTTTCTGCTTGAGCAGAATAAATGTTGGCATTAACTTTTGTAACAGGACGTGTAAGTAAATCACCAAATTTTACGCCGGTAGAATTCTTTAGAACATTCTCAAAAGATTGAATCTTGGCCTGCTGATTCTCTACAGCAGTATTTTGTTTTTCTACAGGTGCCCACTGAGCGTTTAAAGTATTTACATAATTGTTCATCTGCACGGCACGCTGCATTGCACTTGCTTTACCGGATGATGATAATAAATTTTGTATCATTGAAGAAAACATAGAAATTTAATCCTTTCAATTATGTAAACGAAAATAAAATTTATTTCTTTAGCTTTGGGAACAAAATATCCACTATTTGATTTAATTAATTAATTCAAAAAGTCAAATCGGCATGCTATATATAGATTTTTTTTTTATAGTATGGTATTATTTAACATAGCATGGGAGAGTGTTTGGTGAATACTGATAATTTTTTAATAGATAATAGCGATATTGAAATGGCGCAGAATATATGTAAAATGATTACCAATACAGAGGTAAGAAATAGAGCTGTCGCTAATGCTATTGCAGGAAGTATAGCTGCAAAATTTTTTGATACAGAAAAATATGATGTAGATTCTGAATCTGGATTGCATAATATTGGAACCGTACTTGAAGATATTGATATCTCAGATATATACATTAATGGAAATTATTTTGATGCCAGAGTATTCTTTAATGAAGAAGAAATGAGTATACCAGCTGCACATTTCAAAAATAATCTTCTTCCAACTGCTTACATGTTCATCAAAATTAATGCAGACCTATCAGGTGCTACAGTAATAGGTTTTGTTAATCCAGAAAATGTAAAAATGATGAATTCTGTTGATGGATATTATCATATAAATGAAGATGACCTTGAATCTTTCTATGATATTGAACCGTTGATTGTTACAGTTGAGGATTCTGTAGAAGTCAGTGATAAGGATATTTTTGCATTCATTGATAATAGCCTTGAAGATAAAAACAGCTTTTATGCAGAATTATTAAAATCTAAAGAAGGCCGTATAAAACTTGCAAAAGCTATCAAAGCTCAAAATATATTTAAATTTGTATCTATAGCTGATAATAACAATATTGAAGCAAATGAAATTGAAGAAAATATTCCAGACTTTGGATTTGGTGACTCTCCGGAAATCAGTTTTGAAAGTTCTGGTGATTTAGATTTACTTTCTGAAGAAAATATTGATGACTTGAGCCTGGAAAATCCTATAGTAGATGATTTAGAACCAAGCATTGATACTTTAGATTCGATTGAAGAAACTAGTGATTTAATTGATTTAGAAGAAAAAGATATTGAAGATTTTTCTGTGGCTGCACAAGACGATGTTTTAGAAACTGTAGATGAAGACTTTTCTTCTGAGATAAATTTACAACAGGACGATTCAAATGAAGAAATAGAAATTCCAAATACACTGACAGATGAAGAAAATATAGAAGATATAACAATACAAGAAGATATGCCATTTGCTTCTCTTGATAATGAACCTTCAGAGGAAGCGACTGAAGAAGTAAGTAGTAATACAACTTTTGAATATACCACTGTAGCTTCACCAAGTATTGATACTTCCGAAGATATTCTTGAGGAACTTACAAATCAGCCGGAAGATAATAATATTGAAGCTCCAATAAGCGAAGAAAATGGAACTGGAGAACAAATTGAAGCATTATTTAATAATGATACAGAAGATGTTGTTAATGAAGATGCTGCTACTACAGAAGAAACTCCTGGGCTAAAGGTTTATCCAGCAAAGCAGAAAAAAAGCTTTTTAATACCGCTTTCAATATTGCTTGTTCTCATTGCAGCAGGTGCCCTTGGTTATGTTGGATATACTAAATTTCTTGCATCACCACCTCCAAGTGAAGATATAATCAATAATGAAACATCAAATCCAGAATCGCAGGCAACTCCTAAAACAGAAGAAGCAATGCCAATTGAGTCTGTTGAAGCAACAACACCACAAAATACGGTAAATGAAGCTGCTTCTGAAACAATTCCTATGATCGAACAAAATCTTGATGCCTCAATCCTTGTTTCAAATTTAAAAGTTGAATGGGAAGTTCCTGCGGCGTATACATCTAATACATCTGCAAAAAGATATCTTACAAAATTAGGTAAAATTATACAATTAAATTTAAAAACAGAGTTATTGCTCTTAAATAAACCGCCAATAACAAATAAAATTGGAGTTGAAATTAAGTACAACCGTGACAGTAGAAAGTTTGAGGCAGTCGGAATTACAATTTCGAGTGGAGAAAATAGTGTTGATGCTTTAATTCTGCAAACAGTTAATAAAGCTCTTGCTATGAACTTGAGCACAAATACCGATTCCTTTGCAAAACTACAGGGAAATCCGGTTCTGATTATACATTTATAAGCTAGAAGATGAGAATTTATTATGGAAAAAGAAAATAAATATTATGGCATAATAGAAAATTTAGTAAAAAAACACAAAAAGTTCCCCGGTCTAGAATCAATTCTTGAGGATATTATAGATGATGTTTATTCTCACTCAGAAGTGATTATAAAAACGGTTACTAATGAAGATGTTATAAATGCATATCTTGAAAAAGTTGTATCTACTTCCATAATAACAGTTCCCAAAAAGATGAACTTTCATCCTGAGATAAAACATAAAAGTTTTATAAGGGAACATAATACTATAAAAGTTGACCAGAAGTTAATTGACAAGATGATTAATGCTCCAGAAATTATTAAACCCATTGAACCTGTTGCAGAAGAAGTAAAACAAGAAGAAATTAGCGTTGAGGAAGAACATCCGCAAATTATCCAAGAACCAATAACTGATGGTAGCGTTAATATTGATACAATTGAGTTAGACATGCAGCCAGAGCCTTATAAAACTCAAGAGGTTGCGTCATTAGACTTTGAACAGGCTGAAACTGAAGAAGCTGAAGAAACTGTAACAACTAATTTGTCTTCTGATGTCCAAAATATTGATAATAGTATAGATTTAGGTAATTTTACTGAAACAATACCTGATGATTTAAGTATAAATTTTGCTGATGATAATAATGATATTAATGAACTAGCGGATGAGCCTATATCTCTTGATACGGAAGAAATTTCCGAAGCACCATTAGCTATTGAAGAGCCAGAACCATTTAAGAGTGACGAAGTTATTGAGCCTGCTGAAATAATTTTGCCCGAAACATTAGAAGCAGAGCAAAACGAAGTATTAGATTTAAGTGAAGACGCTTCAATAGAAGAATTTAACGAAGGACTTGAAGTCGAAGCTCCTGAAGAAGATATAACAGAAAGCAGCACTGATTTTACAGATTTAGTAGAAAATACTGAGAATGAAGAGGATTTAGCATCTTTTGACTTTTCTAATGAAATAGAAGAAACTAATGATGAGGAAAATCACACAGAATTAGAAAATCTTGATCAGAATAGTGAATTAACGGCAAGCAGTGATATTCAAGATGATATAACAGAAATGTTAACAACTGATGAAAACTCTGATGATTTAGAAGTTTTCGGTACATCACAGGAAGAATTAGATTTACAGGAAGAAGAAGAAGAATTAAATCCGGTTATATCTGATAGTGCTGATTTAATTGACAGCGAAAATTTAAATGAAGATTTTGCTCTAAACCCAGTGGAAGATGAGCTTGAAGAATTTATGCCGGAAGCATCAGGAGAATTAGACCTATTGCAAGACGGTGATATTTCAAGTCTTGAGGAATTTGAGCCAGAACCTCTCTTTGAACCGGAAGAACTAACTGAAGTTAGCCCTGATAAACCACAAACATTTGCAACGACAGATTATTCAAAGTTTGATTTTACACCGGAAAATAACGACCCGGATAACACTATTGATATTGAATTAGTAACAAAAGATTTGCAAGAACTTGCAAATAAAAATCCTGATTTAAATATTTTAGAAATATATAATATGAAATACAAAGAGAATGCTCAAATTGCTGAAATTGCAACAAAACTTGATTTAAGTGAAAATAAAGTTATTGAAGCTTTGAATGAAATTATTGCTGTCATATAAGGATTATATTAATGCAATGTCCCAGATGTAAAAAGGAAATTGAAGATAATTCATTAAAATGTAACTTTTGCGGAGCTAAAATTGCATCTGTTTGTAAAGACTGCGGGACTATAAATTTAATAACTTCCACAGAATGTTCCGGATGCCATAAAGTATTAATAAAAATATGTAGTGAATGTGGCGCTGCCAACTTACCAGATGCAAAGTCTTGCAGAAAGTGCGGTATTGAATTTGTTAAACCAAAATTTGAGCCAAAACCCGAATATACTGCCAATAAAAGTTCTCAACAGAAAGTTAAAACGCAATTATTAGAAGCTATCAAGAATGCAGAAACTTCAATTATAACAATCAGCGGTGAAAGCGGGATTGGCAAAAATTTAGTCTTAAGATATACAATAAATGAGCTTAAAAATGCTAAGCTCATCTGGCTGCTTGGTACTTGTACACAGGTTACCCAATTATCGCCATTCGGATACTTCCAGGACTTGCTGCTGACTTTTTTTAACGTAAATAATTTTTGTCCGGATACCTTACAGCTTAAAAAAAATTCTCTAAAGTTTTTTAAGCAGGATTTTCCTACCCTAAGTAATACAGAAATTTTAGATTTGTTAAATTTCTTATATCCGGAAAATCTTGATAAATATGAAAATATTTACTTTAATAAAGCAAAAATGTTCACAATAATGAAAAAGGTTATCCTTACAATCGTAGAAAAAATGAAGGTTGTTTTCATTGTTGATAATTTTGAAAATATTGATGGTATGTCATTTGATTTTCTAAAAGAATTACTACAGGAAGATTATATTCTTGAAAGATGTAAGTTTATACTGATTTCTTCAATAGAAAGACCCGGTATGGGCTGCATTACATCACCAAAGTTAGCAGAAGAAAATTATACTGACTTAACTATAGCCCCGTTTTCAAAAAATCAAATTGAAGTCTTGATAAATCAGTATCATGATGTTAGTGTCGGCGAGGATTTTGTTAATCTTGCACATAAAATTTCTGCAGGTAATCCATCTATAGTAGAACAAATGATTATGCTTCATAAAGATGTGGCAAGAAATGGATTTAAGCATATTGCATACACTTCTCTCGATAATATTATTGATACAAGATTAACTATTCTAAAAAGCGAAGATATGGCTGCTTTTAGAATGCTTGCAGCAATGTCTGTTCTAGGAAGTAAATTTTATCCTGCAATGCTTGAACATTTTGACAACAATTCGCCTCAGGAATTCGAAAGAATAATTGAAGCGCTGGTTCAACATGGTTTTATAACGCAAATTAATAACCTATCGTTTGAATTTAAGAGTTCAAACATATGGAAATCGATTGTTACTATTATGAAAAATGATGAAAGTTTTGAAGAGGTATTAAATATCTTATATGAAACATTAGGAATATATAAACAATCATCAATAGCGTTGTTAGGCTATATTGTACAAAAGTTAAAAAATGAAAATGAAGCTTTTGAAATATGGACTTTGCTAATGAAACAAGCTGCTTATATTGGTGACATAGGTTTATATATAATAGCTCAAAAACAATCATTAAAGCTGATTGAGAATAAAAACAGTCCGCATTATCTAAAAATAAAGAAGAATATATATACACGAGTTGGAAAGTTATTAGAACCAATTGATAACAAAGCAGCATTCGAATATATTCAGAATGCTGTAATGATGCTTGATGACAATGAAGAATATGAGCATATTGAACTTTTGGGGTATTTAGCATCTTCCTCAATGAAGAATGGAAACTACTGGGGTGTAATTGAATGTGCTGACAGCGTTTTAAATAAAATTCCAGATGAAATGGAGCTTGAGCAGGTATTAATAAAATCAAGACAGGTTCGCCCGTTATTAAGACTAGGGAATTACGGTCAGGTAGTAAATCTCGTTGATACTGAGATTATGCCTGTGATTGAAAAATACTTAACTAAAGGTAAAAATACTGCTGTCATAAGCATTACAGATTTGTATGAAACCTGGCTGGAAGTATATTTTGACTTTGCAGAAGCTTTAAGCTTTCAAGGCGATAGCAGAATGTTTGATGTGATAAAATTAATTTTTGACATTCTGGAAAAAAATCAAACCTCTGATCCAGCACTTCTCTGTCGTGCCCATCTAGCATTAGCATTAGCAAATACTATAAAGGGAGATACTAAAACTTCTGTAAAAATACTAGATGATATTCTCAAAGAATACTCACTTGACAGTATGGATTCATTTATTGTTTCCAGATGGAATTTTATTGATATACTGAATAAATTCATTACAAAGGATTACAATAGCTTATATACAGAATTGTTTAATGTTGTAGCGTATGCAAATAATGCTAATGATAATTTTACAAAAAATATTCTAAAAACTCTTTTAGCCAAAATGTTCAAGGATAAAAATGAAAATAAAAAAGCCCTGGAAATATTAGAAGAACAGGTAGCATATTTTGCAAAGGAAAAAATTGCAACCGGTGTATTACTTTCCTGGTACTTAATAGCTGAAATCAGGCTGATAACAAACGGTACTCAGTTTGCCCTGGACATTGCTACCAAAGCACTTGATATTGCACAAGGCCCGAGCATTAATAATTATTATTTTATAGCCCTTTACAATAAACTGATTGGTGAAATTTATATGGCAAAGCAGGATTTTGAATCTGCTAAAGTTTATATAGAAAAATCCATTTTTATAGCAAAACAATTCAATTTAGAAGCAGCTTTAGTAAAATGCTATATTCTATATGCAAAACTGTTTCAAGAACTCGCATTGCCAAAATCAACATTACGGCCTAATTACATTAAACAGGCTCTTAAAATGTTTCAGCTTGCTAAAAATATCAGCATAGTAAATGACCATGCATATCTTCAAAAATTAATAAAAGATGAACTATCCATCCTGACTTCTTTTTGCAAGCTTAATGGAATTATATTAAAGAAAAATGCTAAGTAGTGTAATCATTTGGATTGCCGGAATAATCAGCAATGACACCTTCTTCTGTGGCTTTTTCAGGCAATACTTCATAATTTTGTCTTGATTCTTTGTAAGCAAGAGCTCTTTTGTTCAGTTCATCCATTGCCATAGGGCCTGTCAAAACTTCTAGTACTTCTCCTTCTGTATCATAAATTTTTAATCGAGGAATTTCGACGCCAGATGGAGTTTTAAAGCCCATTAGAGATATTTTGCCATATTTTTTATCTGCGCTTTCAAAGCCATCTTTTA
>ENA-OPCY01000940-OPCY01000940.1-human-gut-metagenome-genome-assembly--contig:-NODE-940-length-18842-cov-4.270134_pt1 | contig 18842 bp, 21 predicted proteins | sample MGYA00241568_ERZ501487 | MGnify/ENA primary metagenome ERZ501487 (study PRJEB25962, sample SAMEA2042574) | human gut metagenome | biome: human gut; feature: human-associated habitat; material: faeces... | reverse complement strand
GGTGGCCCATTTTTCAATGAGCGCCCTGGCCCACTTTTCAATGAGTATTTACAGTAATGCCCGGTTCTTATGTACTCCAGCTTTGAGTGGGTGATGAAGTGAATTGTATCATCGACCGCCATGCCGAGAATCATTGGGATGATGCAGGCTGTCATCATATCAAGCGGCATATCCATATATCCCATGTATCCGCCCACACATATCGCCGGGAACAAGTTGGGGATAAGTCCGATCAGACCGACCCTGATGCTTTGGAACACTATCATCAGTATGAAGCCTATAATAAGCACTGAAAGGAAGAAAGACTGAACCTGCCCCCTGACCAGATACTGCATCATGGTGGTGAATTGCGGCAGATTGCCGACCATTGTCACTTTTGCGTCCGGGAACAGTTTTGTCGCTTCAGCTTCGAGTTCGGCAAGCTCTCTTTCTGTTTCGGCAGAATTAAAATTCTCTATCTCAACCATAAGACGCAGCCGTCGGTAATCATAATCCATCCAGTATTCTGATTCGGTACCACCGGCATTTTCATAAAGAAGAAGCATTTGTGCTATTTCATCTTCATTTGACGGAATGGCATAAAACGACTTTTCACCGCCATTGAGGGTCTGATTGAGATCCTTCAAAATATCCAGAATGGAGGTGGTGCGCTTTGTGAGCTTCATTTTATCAGCATAATTTGACAGTTTTTCAAGCTGTGTCATTGAAACGGGGCGTTTTGCATCACCGTCTTCAGGGAACTCAATCATGACATCGTATGAATAAAGTGACCCCAGTTCCGACTTGCTGACTTCGAGCAAACTGTTGACATACGGAACTTTTTTACCCATCGTCCGCTCCATGTCAAAAGCCGGTTCGACCTTGAATGTACCCAGAGCAAGGACAACCGAAACGATTATAAATATCGCTGACACGAATTTAGAGTGACGCAACGCAAAGTCGCCTATGCCCATGGATAATTGCGCAAGGAATGATATTCTTTTATTCTCGGGTTTAGGTTTCTTATTTCTGCCTATTGAAAGCAATATTGGCGTAATCACAAGGGTCGTAAGCAATACGAAAAGCACACAGAGAGATGTGTTGATACCGATAGCCTTTACAGGGCGTATGGCAACCGCAAGGAATGACAACAGCGACACTATTGTCGTAGCTCCGCAAAAGAATGTAGCCCAGCCGGTTTCCTCTATTGTCTCGACAACGGCCTGTATCCGTTGTCCATGCAGCCGCATCCGTTGTCGGAAATAGGAAAATATATGTATGTTGTAGGCGATGGCAACTGCAAAAGCCAGCATCACTGGAATCATCGTGGTAGCAGAATCAACATACAATCCGAGCCAGCCGGCAACACCGAAAGTCAGTATCAAGCCCCCGAAAGTCGAGATAAAGGGAGCTGTCACGCCTTGCCATGACATAGTAGCCAGCAACATTACAATAAAGGATATTGCAAGCGCAATCATCACCATACGCTTCATGTCCTGTCCGATGAATTTCATCTTCTGCTGGTTGACGAAAGGCATCCCCGTCGCTTTGGGGTTCAGGGAGGAATAACAGGGCTTTGATATGATTTTCTCTACCTCGGCACCTGTAATAAGGTCGGGAGCTATCGTGCCGGACTTTTTCCATACGGAATCTTCAGGGAAAGGCCGCAATTTTATCACTATCCATGACAGCCGACCGTCTTTCGACACCAGTTTACGGGCAATCTCAGGCTTGCAGTAGGCTTTTGAGCGGATTGAGTCCAATCCCGCCTTATCAGTCGGGATAGATTCAGGAACGATCTGCTCTATCGCCATTCCTTCATCGTTGCCGACAAGGAATTCAATGTCGGTCAACGATGTGATTTTGTCGATATACGAAAGGCTGTCAAGCAATTCGTTGGAGAGCTGACGAAGTGTTGTCAATGATTCCGTTGTGAAGTGATTATCACATTCGGTCAGTACTCCGATGAAGTAATCATTTCCGAAATGTGATTTGAACTCGTCTGTCTTGATTAGCATCGGGTCTCCCTCGACAAAGTAATCATCGAAAGAGGTCTCCACTACGAGATGCTTTAGCCCGCACATACCCCCGAATACAGCAAGTGCGAAAAGCACAAGCGCAAGCCATCGGAAGCGGATGAGCCATTTGGCATAAATGCCGAATTTCCTGTTGATTAGTTCTATTTTCATAATTACTATATTGGTTTATTCAATTCATCAATAATGAACAATGTTCCAAATCGTTCAAAAAAAGAGGAGAGAATCTCTTGTCTGAAATTCTCTCCTTGACATTATAATGTATAGGAAACTCCATTATATCTGCAATATATGCTTCCATCCGTTTATCTCAAATTTAATATATTCTTTTATAACACGTTCCATTTCGGCTCCTGTAACGCGGTGCATCAAGATCTCTTCAAACATCGTGAACATCCACACTGTATGCAGATGTATCATAAAATCACTGACATCGGTATTCATCTCAGGGTGCCTGAGCTTGTTATTTGCGAACCATGATTTTACTTGCACGGTTGCCCTGTCGGTAAACTCCACTTTGAAGTTTTCGAGAGATGAGCCTTGTGCCTTGAAAAGAAGGATTTTCAGGAGCGTCCTGTTTCCCTTCAAAATTGTCATATAATCCGATACGGCAGAAACCAGATAGTTTTCCTGCGTCATTGATATGGCATCCTGCCCGTATTCTCCATGATGTTTGTCAAACATTGCATAACAGGCTGAAACAACCGGCGCAAGCACGGCACGGAAAAGATCATCCTTGCCGGGATAATAGTTATACAGATTGCCAACGCCGACACCCACCTTTGATGCTATATCTCGCATGGAAGCCTTCGCAAATCCCTGACTGTTGAACTCCTGCCGAGCCACATCGAGAATACGTCGTTTTATGTCGTCTTTAAGAACCTGCATTAATAAACATTGTTCTGTTATCGCTTGCAAAATTACTACTTTCCAATGGATTACGCAATACCTAATTATAGTGAACGCCCGATTTACGGCTGCAAACCAATCACATAAACCTCAAACAATGAACAAACAAAAACAACGTTCATTATTAACGCATACACAGTTACTAACAATCGGGTAAGTGCCTAACCCAATACAACATCAAGCACCATCATCAATGCAAATCCTATCGCAAAACCGATTGTGCCGAGGTTGGAGTGTTCTCCCTGCGCCGTTTCAGGTATAAGTTCCTCCACAACCACATACATCATAGCCCCTGCGCCAAAGGCAAGCAGATAAGGGAATACAGGCAATACCAATGATGCAATCCAGATTGTAATAATTGAGGCGACAGGCTCAACCAACCCGCTCAAAGCCCCGATTGCGAATGACTTTCTCCGGCTGTTGCCGAGTTCACGCATCGGCATGGATACAATGACACCCTCCGGGAAATTCTGAATAGCTATGCCGATTGCCAATGCCAGTGCGCCCGACATTGACATTATCGCGCTTTCATCAATAGCCCCTGCAAGAGATATGCCTACGGCAATTCCTTCCGGTATATTATGGATTGTCACTGCAAGAGCGAGTTTTGAAGTCTTTGACAATCGGCTGCGCGGACCTTCCGGCACATTGCTGTCAATGTGCTGGTGGGGAGTGAAGTGGTCGAGGCAAAGCAGAAAAAATATTCCGAGGAAGAATCCTACTGTCGCGGGAAGCACTCTTGCAGCCCCGGACGAGGCGCAAAACTCCATCGACGGTATCAGCAGCGACCATACCGAAGCCGCCACCATGACACCGGCAGCAAACCCCATCAGAGCCTTCCTTACCGTCTGCGGCATTTCCTTTTTCTGAAAGAACACACAGGCAGCACCGATGACTGTTCCGGCAAAAGGTATCCAAAGTATAGTGAGTATTTGGGAATAATCCATAGGCATAAATCGAATTATCAGGTATCAACAGCTGTAAATCGCCATTTCATTAAAAACATCATAATTACAACAATGTTGAGTATAGTGAAAAAGCGGAATCCGGCAATAAAATTCCGAACTCCGCATTTTTGGCTTACATATGAGGTTAAACTGTTATCCTATCACAATTCAGGTGAGATTTCAGCTACCCATTCAGCGATACGGGTATCGGTTTTGTCGCTTTCGTTATCTTCATCAAGAGCAAGACCTACGAACTTTCCGTCAACAATCGACCGGGATTCATCAAAAGTATATCCGTCGGTTGATACTGCTCCGACAATGTTAGCACCGGCCGATTTTGCAGCATCGTATAATTCTGACATAGCGTCGCAGAAAGTGGTGCTGAATCCGCATGAGTCCCCGCAGCCGAAGATAGCCACGGTCTTACCCGCAAGATTGGAGGACTTGATGATATCGACCGCGCCATACCACTCATCCTGTAAATCTCCGCTTCCCCATGTGGAGCTGCCGAGTATAAAGTTGTCATACTGTGCCAGTTTGGAAGCATCCAGTTCCGAGGCACTGAAAACATTGACGAAATCAATCCCCAATGCGGAAGCTATCTTTGCCGCAATGCCTTCGCAGTTGCCGGAAGTAGATCCATAGAATATTGCTGTTGGTCTCATTGTTTATATCTTTTATTACGGTGCAAAGTTACATAGGATTATACAATGCTGAAATACCTAAAAATAGGGAATTCTCGCCTCCACTTTCTTAGGCGATATACCTTCGTTTCTCCTCCCGGCTATAAACGCTGTTGCCGGGGACGCTATGCTTTATGTCATTAGTTATGAGATGATATCTGAACTACATAGTCTTGGATTTGAGAACCCCGTCACATACGCACTTGTCGCATCTATAATGTGTATCCAGTACATTCAGAAGCTAATATGAACATAAATCACCTGTTGTTTAGCCTAAAAAATTGCCCCGCACTAAAAACATAGTTTGAAGTACGGGACACTAACACAAGCTAACATCAGGAAAATTGCAATCGTCTGTCTCGTTTCATAGTTTTGGACCGGAGGTACGTTATCGGTTTACCGCTTTGCCTCGGCAAATAAAGCCTTCGGTTGGAGTGGCACCGCAACCGCCGATAATCATGCGGGAGCTTAACGGTTCTCGCGGGTGCTGACGATAGCCGGGACTTGCAGGGTCTGCCACCATAGACTCCTTTGAGTCGGAAGTTTGGGATAAGTTGTCATAGCCTTTTCTCAATTATGGATTTATACCGTTCAAAATGGTCTGCCAACACATTGTTGACGTAGGATTTGATTGTGCAAGGAGAATCGCCCTCATAAGAGATTATACGCTTAATCTTCCGAATGAAGTCAGGACTGACCTCAACCATCATAAATCGTTCACGAGGACGCAGATATGCTTTATCAAGGACAAATTTTTCCCTGTAATCTTCAATTGCGTCATTTGATGCGGCAGGAGTATCCGGGATAGCATCGGATTGTTCTTTTCCAAAATCAGTTGTAGATTCAGAATCGGATTTTTTATCAGCCGATTCACGCTTAAATGTAGAGAGCGCGGAAGGCTCTTCGCGGAAAGACCTTATAAATTCATCGGGATCGATTTCCGACTCATACTTCTTTGCCATAGAGTTGGTTGATTAATAATGAATATGACATAGCGTTAGCCGTCAGCGTATCTTCTGATACGGATATACCGGGCTTCTATCGGCATAAAGCAGTGCCGGCATGAACTATGCGGAATGGATTACAGCTATCTCCGTCGCGCAATGCGGCCTTCCTCCGCTGTCGGGAGGGTATCGGCTAAATATGCCTGAATGGGTTGGTTTCGTCAATCATATTCGGTTCCTGTTTGGATGTGGAATTTAGCAGTGTTGGTTTTCTATCGTCCATAGCTATCAAGCCTTGAAGCCATGAAGCTATGAATTATAGATAAATAGATTCATCAATAAAACAACCTATTATATCGCAAAGAAATATATTTATAGGAATAACTTGTTATCGTTCATTAAATAGTTCCATTTCCATATCTATAAGTTGAACTATAAGGAAGGAAACAATCATATCCTTAAATAAAAGTCCTTTACAATAAAAAAGATGATATCTTGACAGATTGAAAATCTTACTTGCAGTTCAATGGATAGTTCTATAATCTAATCTGTAAGTTGAACTCCTTGAAGGCAGGTTTAACCGTCAATCTCTACATAAAGATACAAATAAAATCCCATATAGTTTTATAGAGTCATAGCCCGATAATCGCCGCTTATTCGCTATTGTCCGGCTATGTCCGGTTATGTCCAAGTATGTCCCGAAAACGGAGCTGAATTTTTAACATTCCGGCATCAAAAAATTTTCTTGCAGCTTCTTATAGAGCCTTGAAATCAGGAGAGTAGTGCCGGATTTTTTCTCGCTGTTTGGATTTATCCGCAAATTTTCGTAACTTTATATAAGCACCGAGGGGATTCAACGCCCTCCGTAGGCATGAAACAGGCAGGAGTACAGCTTTCGTACACTCCCTAAAGGCAAACTGGGCAGCCATTAAGGATTCAACCTCCTGTTTCATAATATGAAGGATGTACACACGTACATAGCAAGGTGTCTTTTGGGTTCCCCAAAAGGTTTCGGGTAACTCCGGTTCCCACGAAACAACCTTGCTATGTGGAGGCTGTCCTCCAAAGTCGGGCATCCCAATTCTAAACCTGCGGTTGGCAGAGGCTCCACGATGCACCACCACTTTAATCCACACTTTTATGACAAATCTATTTTGTAAAGGCGGGCGACCGCCGGTTGCAAACAAATGCAGCCACCATGTCAAAGTCAGCTTTGACGACCTCGAATGGGATGAACTATCCCGAATGATGGATAAAGCCAACGCTACCGTAAAGGCCACATTCATCAAGCAGCTCATCTTCGGCAAGCCTTTCAAGGTTCTAACCACCGACAAGTCGCTTGCCGTCTATTGCGCCAAGCTCTCGGAGTTTTTCTGCCAGTACCGCACAATCGGGGTAAATTACGACCTCACAGTCAGAACCCTCAGGGAGAATTTCACCGAGAAAAAAGCGATGACACATCTCTACAAGTTGGAGAAAGCCACTATTGAGATGATAGGTGTCATGTCGCAGGTGATGTCGTTGTCGGAAAAATTCGAGCAGCAATGGTCGCTAAAATCTCGATAGGCTCATCGCTTTACGGGGCGTTGTCATACAACGGCATGAAGATGAACCGTGACGAGGGGCGTGTGCTTGGAGCGAACAAGATAATTCTTCCGTCAGACGGGCATATTGACATTGCCCGCATGGTGGAGAATTTCAATCTGTTCATGCCGAAAATGGGCAGGACTAAAAAGCCAGTGTTGCATATCTCCCTGAATCCTCACCCCGACGACAGACTGACTGAACAGCAGTATGAAATCCTCGCTCGCGAGTATCTGGACAAACTCGGCTTCGGTGAACAGCCCTACATAATTTATAAGCACATGGATATTGATCGGCATCATATCCATATTGTGACAGTCAATGTCAACGAGCAGGGCAAGAGGCTCAATCAGGACTTTCTATTTCGTCGCAGCAAGAAAATCACCACCGAACTGGAGGAAAAATATAATCTCCACAAGGCGCAACGAGAAAAAATCTCGCCCGATATGCCCATACGCAGGATTGACCCAGCCGGAGATTTGAAGCGTCAGGTTGCCAACACCGTCAAAATGGTCGGTATGCGTTATAAATTCCAGACCATCGGGGAATATAACGCCATTCTCTCACTATATAATGTAAGGTGTGAGCCTACCGACGGCAAAGTGAACGGGCGCGAGTATCACGGTCTTGTGTATTTCGCCACTGATGACAGCGGCAAGACCATCGCAACGCCTTTCAAGGCTTCACGCCTCGGCAAGTTCGCGAGTCGCACTGCTATTGACGGCAGGTTTGAGCGTACTAAGGAAAAGATTGATGTCGCACCGACCAAGCGCAAAGTCGCCGATGTGATTGCTCACTCTACTGATAAGGCTGATTTCATCGCCAAGCTGAAAGAACACAATATTGATGTGGTTATCCGCTATACCGATGAAGGACGCATATATGGCGTCACTTTCATCGACCACAACACCATGACGGTATTGAATGGTTCCCGGTTGGGCAAAGAGTTTTCGGCCAATGCCATCAACGAGCGGTTTAATAATCCGGCAAACGCACCTATAAATTCTCCTGATATTGTTGCGCCTATTGTTGTTCCGCCGATAGAGCCGACATATGAGGATAGCCATTCCGACACTACGCAAGAGCCTGAAGATAATCAACAGTCACAATCCACATCAGGGCAACAACAATCCACCGTTACCCAATCCGTTTCCAATTCCGGTGATTACGACCTGCCAATTCCGAGGCTTGACCTGTTCCAGCAGGGGCAGTCGTTTAACCCCGACGAGGAAGAGTTCCGTCGGCGTATGCAGCGAAAGAAAAAGAAAGGGCCACGCCATCGGTTTTGACTGATTTTCTGCGCAATAGCATGGAAATACAGAAATAAATCGCTAACTTTGCCACTGAATCGCAGTCATAAATTTTTGATTGTGGATTTAGTGGTGAGTCGGCGGGAGGGATACCTGCCGACTTTTTCAAACCTTATCCCACAAACCACCACTATATAATCCACTTAATCCACAAATTTATGGACATAATTGAAGTTGAGCGAGAGGTATTCGACGCACTGATTGAACGTGTCGATTTTCTCCACAAGACCGTCAAGGCGTTGTATGACGAGCTGCGTGACAAGAAATTGTCGGACTGGCTCAATACCAAGCAGACCTGTGACTATCTCCACATCTCCGAAAGGAAGCTACGCACACTGAAAGAGCGCGGTAAAATCGGGTTCTCCCATATCGGCAGACTTTCACAGTTCAAGGGCAGCGACATCGCCCGGCTTATCGAGAAGGAGAAAGGAGCGGGGCAATGAAAGAAACAATAACCGCCACAGACCCGCGCATAATGCGGCTGACCGCACAGGCCGACGACATCACCACAATGTGCCACCGGCTTCGGGAAGAATACCACCCGTTGCTCCACGGCAAGCGGTTCATTACCGACGCCATGCTGTCTGAGCTGCTCGGAGTAAGCCGACGCACCACGCAGGATTACCGCGACAGGGGGCTGCTTCCATATTACCGGCTTGACGGCAAAATCCTCTATGCCGAGGAAGATATAGAAATCTTCCTGCAATCCAACTACCGACCCAAATTCGACTGAAGAAATAACGGCAGCCAAGCTCAAAGCCCGGTTGCCGTTATTTTTCTTTCTCACTGCCCGCTGTCAGTTCATCATGGCGCAGTCAAACTTGTTGCGCATTGTTGCCATATCCTCATATATGGTCTTGTCCTGCATTTTAGCGTAGATCTGAGTTGTCCGTATGTCGGAATGACCGAGCATCTTCGAGATGCTTTCAATCGGCACATGGTTACTCAGCGAAAGAGTAGCGAATGTATGGCGCGCCAGATGTGTTGTCAGGTGTTTCTCAATCCGGGCAAGATCGGCAATCTCTTTGAGATAAGCATTCATCTTCTGGTTGGTAATTACCGGAAGCACCACATCTTTCTTGATGACAACCGGATTGTCATCATATTTTTCTGCAATCTTGCGAGGAACGGCCAAAAGAGGAATGACACTCATCTCGCCTGTTTTCTCACGGGCTTTGCGTATCCATGTGTTGCCCTCGGCATCAGTCGTGATGTTGGAACGCAGCAGCGATTTGATGTCGCAGAACGCCAAGCCGGTGAAACAGCAGAACACAAAGGTATCGCGCACTACCTCAAGCCGCGGAATGTCGCTCAGGTCAAGCTCCATCACAGCTTTAAGTTCTGTTTCAGTCAGGTATTGTCGCTCAGTGTGGGTTCGCTGGTATTTCTTGCCTATAAACGGGTCATGGTCTATCCACTTGTGGGCGAGAGCGTACTGCATCACATTCTTTACACAGCGCACATAGCGGACAGCGGCATTGTTGGCACACCCTTTTCTCATGCGCAAAAAATGCTCGAAGTCGTCTATTGTGCCGGAGGTGACATCACGAATGGGAATGTCCTCCACGTTCTGCGTCAGGTTGAGGAATTCCACGAGGTAATCAACACAACGCTCCCAGCGCTGGTATGTGGCTTTTACGATGTCGCCACGGTCAAGTTCTTCCTTGCGCTTGACATTTGTTTCACGGAACACATCACACAGCATCTTCGGCTTCTCCACCGTGCCGAGAAAGTGATCACGCAAGATTTTGGGGTTCACCATCTTTCCCTCACGCACAAGCATATTGTGGATTTCGAGGAAACGGGCTTTGACAACCTCGATGTATTTGTTCAGTTCGAGGTCACGGCGCGAGCGACCTTTCGATATGGCGCGCTTCTGGTCCCAGTTCTCCGGGGCGACACTGCGGCCGAGGTTCATTTCCGAGATTTGACCGCTTACGGTAATGCGGACAAAAATCGGATACTCTCCGTTGCGGAGGGCCCGCGCCTTCCTTGCGATGAACGAGAGAGTGAAATACGAATCATGTAACATAATTTGAAATTGTGGTTTAATGGTTACATAAATATAATCATTTTCGCCCAATTTCACAACAGGCAAGAGCCCTAAAATCAGTGCTGTATGGCAAATTCAGTGAACAGCTCCGTGAACAGGCGGCTGTGTTCATAAATCTGTTCACGGTTATTTTTCGTCAACTTCATCATATTTCATCGTTCTGCCGCCTTGTTCACTAATGGCGGCTTTCCTGATTCCTGCGATACCGACGCAAAAGAGTTAAAAACAGAGCAGAATCAGACATCAAATAGTTAAAATCCTGAATTGATGTTAAAATTCGGCTGAAATCAACTCAAATTATCCGAAAAGTGGGGTTTTGAACCTTGCGGACTGCATATCGGCCCCACTTTTAAGCTGATAAATCGCAGAAAAATACAGAAGATTAAGAAGTTACACTCGGCGGCTATATCATCGTGAACAAACTGTTCACGATTCCGGCTGTTCACGAATTGCACACCTCTGAACCCTACAATATGCTTTATTCTGCCGGATAGGGACATTACAAAAATCGCTGAAACTGTCTTAGTTTCAGCGATTTGCTTGATTTTGCCGTTTGGCTTTGTGACCCCGGATGGTTCGCAACTGCGTCCATACGTCATTTACTTCGATGAAGACATTGACAGCGCATTATGGCGTCAGGCCATGAAAGCGACAAAGGAAGCCGACTGGTTTGTTGTTGTGGGTTCTACAATGCTCGTATATCCTGCCGCTGCATTACTCGCGGCCATCCCTGATTCATGCCATTTGGTTATAATCGATCCTCAGGAAGTTGAGCTTCCGGAAGAATGTTATCACGGTTACACATATGTTCCTGAGAGAGCATCAGAGGGTTTGTTCCATTTTATGGAGATGCTTGCCAAATACGAGAGAAACAAGAAGTTCCTTGAAAACTATCTGAGATATGGAAGAACAACTCCGGGTGTCGATTGACAGACCTCTGACCCGATTTGAAGAGTACGTATTCAAGAAAAACGGTGGAAATCTGCTCCGTGAACTTGTACCGGGCAGCAGTAGAGGAACTATGCTTGAAGGAGATCCAGACGTGGATATAGTCAAGTCCAATCCTACTCGGCTAAACTGGTACCTCTTCCTTACCAAGAAAGGATTCCTTGATGATGGCGACCGCCTGATCAATATTGACGATAATGAATGGCCGATAAGATATGCTCTCGCACGAACCTTTTCAGGTAAGAATGTCGCTTATGACCTTAAAGTGACTGCCGACATGTTCTGCCAAGAAAGTTTCCTGTGCTTTCCTGAGGCAATGGATCATATTATCAGGCATGGCACACTTGACTGCACAATCAACTGGAGTCAGACAGACTATCTTGATATTCGGTCCACTCTCGACTATCGGGAACACTATCCCGACCGTAATGCGGACGGCGTGAGTGTATTCTATTGGTATGGACAACTCGACCGTAACGGCATATTGAGAGGTAAACTTCAACTGTGTAAAGACGATAAAGAAACTTATTGAGATGAAAATATATCACGGAATTTTCAGTGAATGTGGCCCCCGACGTAAGAACGAGGATTATATCGCGGTAAGAGAGATACAGGAGCATGGGCGGTCGGTATTCTTGCTTTGCGATGGCATGGGCGGACACCATTTGGGCGAAGTAGCCAGTAAGCTCGTGGCAGAGCACATCTGCGACTATTGGACAAAAAATCCAAAGCGCAAGGACAGTGAGAAGAAAATCATCGATGCCTGCAATGAGACAATGATTGCCTATAACAACAAATCCCGCGTTGAGATGGGTACGACCATGGCAATGGCAGCTATTGAGGGTAATAAAGCGTTGCTGGCTCATTGTGGAGACAGTAGGATCTATGTTGTACGTAATCATGAAATCATTTATCAGTCAACTGACCATGTAGCATTGACTCCCGAGGGATGGCCAATAATCACACGAGCCTTCTTCACTGGTCGCAACAGTTATATCCCGGACATTAAAGAAATTGAGGTGGAGATTGGCGATATGATATTCATCTGTTCAGACGGTGTATATGGTAATGGCAAGTGGAGTGTCCTCAAAGATGTTCTGATTGAGACTCCCGATTATAATACTATGGAACATATCAAGGCTATTGCTGAAACAAATGCCTCTGACAATTATTCTGCAATACTAATCAGGATATGTGAGGAATAGGATATTATCGGGAGAAACTTACTATAGTGTTTATAGATACAAAGAAAGTGTCCCAGTTGAATACCTCTTCCTTACCAAGTTTCGGATTGATCATTATGATCTTGAACGGAGACAACCTCCCATTTGTGGTCTTTTTGTAATAGATATGTGTCAGGAGATAGGCGTGTTCTTCATATCCGATGATAAGAGGATGACCGGCGGCTATCTCGTCGATAAAGGATTGGGCGGTCTTAGTATTGAATGAGTGAACTCTGAATCCGTTCCACCCATTAAACGCCTCTGCTATCTCGTTGCCACTTGCGGTCCAATTGTATGCCGATCCATATACATGCCGGACAATCTCGGATTGTGATTTCCTCATGTCGTTATACTGAAGAACCATTTGGATACATGCCGCCCAACACCAGTTGTCTTTCTCTTGAACACGTATACAGTTTTCTATTGAGGTATCGACCAAAGCCACGAAGACAGAATTGTCGATTGCGACAATCTGTCCCCGTGGTCCGGCCGAGCCTGTCATCGGAGTAAGGAGAGAGGCAAGGAGGAAGAGAATAATGAGCAGCTTTGTTTTCATCGTCCGATTTTTCCGAGTAGCTGACGTCCGAGTTGTGTATCGCTGTCAATCTGAGTGATTTTCGTGTTGGCAGGAATCTTCACGTCATTGGAGGCATGATAGTTGTTCGACGGTGTTGAATAGCTCGGAGTCGTGTTGAAATACGATGAATAATCGTACGTCGGATAGGAATAAGTAGGATAACTGTTGTAGTTGTAATTATAGACAGGATATGTATAGGAATTCCAGCTCCAGTCATAACTTGGCGTATATGAAGGCGTGGAGGCGAAATAATTCCAGAAGTTCGACCACACGTCATAATACGACTGCTGCATCTGTTGTGTCTGCACATAGGTCTGAGAAACAAAATCACCGTGGCTCCATGTGCCGCAGATATAACCCGAGTTGCTTACCACCTCTCCCTGCCCGTTGCAGAGTCCACGGTCGAAGTAACCGTGGTAGAATACGGCTCCCATCTGCGGGTCAACGAAATAATAGTACCCCTCTCCCTGCGGATAGCCGGCGTAGATCTGACCGTAATAGTAGCCGTTTGGCAGGACGAAGTAACCTACACCCTGATAATTCGCGTAGCACAGAGCATAAAGCTTTGCATTTGCGGCAAATGCCATCGACAGCATCAAAGCCATCATTAACAGAAATCTCTTCATTGTCATATACTTTTTTATTTTGGATAAACATGAACTATTGAGTGGACTCTCCTTCTGAACTCACTCCAGGAGAGTTTCTCTCGTGAAGGCGAAGAAGTCCACGGATTTCTTAGAATTACCTCGACAGGCTGATAAGTGTTTCCTGATTTTCGGAAAGATATTCCGGTGAGGACGTATGCGTGTCCCATAGTCTGTCCCGGCATATCGAGTCCGACAATCAGCGGATATTTGTCAATCAGGTCTGTGATGAATGTCTGGGCTGTGACATAGAATGGATTGTCCACCCTTGCGACAATGACATGGCTGCCTGTGTTCCAACCGTCAGCTGCTCTCTGGATGTCGTATGCTGTGCCGCCTTCATTCACACGATAGCCTTTTGCTCTTCTTACCAAACCCTCCTGATCGACATTGACACCCTGATAGTTGAGTACCATCTGGACACATGCAGCCCAGCACCAGCAGTCTTCCTCCTGTCTGGCGACATACTCCCGGAAATATGCAGTCTTGACCGCCGCCCAATAGACATCGGAATCTTTGATGCGGAAAATCTCGCCACCTCTGAAAGTCTGCGCCTCAGATACGGCGAAACAAAGTGTCAATATGATTATAACCATTGTCCTCATGCCTATATAGAGAAATAGACCCGGATAAAACTATCAATAAAAAATTTTCTTTTTGGAGATAGAATCGGGACGAATTCAACATCTCATACTATATACGTCGAACTTAAAAACCGATAAAACTATGGCAATATTCAATCTTGACTACAACGCTCTATGGGAGAGTATCTGCAACTGGAGTCGAAAGGCAGGTCGCGCTGCAACCCGCCCCGTTCTTCTAATGTGGTATGTAATGCGAAGCAAGGACACCCCGCGAAAAGACAAGTGGGCAATCTTCGGTTCGCTGGCTTACCTCATTCTTCCTATCGACATACTCGATTCCAAACGTCTGCCGATTATCGGCTGGCTTGACGAAGTAGCCTCTCTCGCTGTTCTCGTTCAGAAGATGTCGAAATACATCACTTCCGAAATGGAAGCCCGTGCTGATTCACAGCTCGACAAATGGTTCCCCGAGTATGTGGAGTATGAAATGATAGAGGGATGATATGCGACGGCTCATCACTATTCTCACCACCTTAATATGTGCGTTTATGGCATTCTCAGCTACCGATAATTACGATACCCGCCAAGCCAAGCGGTACACTCAAGAGGCTGAATACTATCAGAAGAAAGCCGACGGTTATCGCAGGGAGGCGCAGTACTATCTCAAAAAGGCGGAAGGCTACCAACGTGAGGCCGCATATTATACCCGGAAAAGAGATACAGACAGGGCAAAGGATTATAATCGTCGTGCCGACCGGGCTATGTATGACTATAAAACTCAAATGCGGTATGCTGCAAATGCCGATGAAAAAGCTGCTGACTATTTGAAACGTGCTGCAAGGCTTCTCCAAAAATAGGTTATCATGGCACTTGTATGGATAGCGATTATAGGATATATACTCTACCGCAACCGTGAGCCGATCATTTCCTTCTTCAGGGAGATTTTCCATCACGACAAATGAGAGGAAGGGAGGTGTTTACGCCTCTATATCAACAAATTTTAGTAACTTTGATTTTTAAGACAGTCATTTATCATGCAGAACGATTACAACCGAATAATTCAGGAACATGCAGATCACGTTTTCGAGGTCATGGCAAAGCGTGTCTCGGCTGAAGATATGGAACGTATTCACGCCGCTTTTGAGCTTGCGCGTGAGGCTCACGCCCCTCAGAAGCGCAAGACCGGCGAACCTTATATACTTCATCCGATAGCAGTGGCGAATATAGCGGCTGAAGAGCTGATGCTCGGTGCCAATCCTGTAATCGCCTGTTTCCTGCATGATGTTGTGGAGGACACTCCTTACACAATCGAGGATATTCGCGAGCGTTTCGGCGATGACGTGGCTTTTCTTGTAAAGGTCGTCACCAAGAAACCCACCCATGATTATGAACTGTCGAAGCAACTTGACAACTACCGTCAGTTGCTCAATTCGATGCAGTATGACATTCGCGCCATCCTTGTGAAACTTGCCGACCGTCTCCACAACATGCGTACTTTGGGTTCCATGTTGCCCGCGAAGCAGTTCAAGATAGCCGGTGAGACGCTTTACCTTTATGCCCCTTTAGCACACCGTCTGGGGCTTTTCACCATCAAGACGGAGCTGGAAGACCTGAGCTTCAAGTATGAGCATCCGCAGGAATATGCCTTTATCAATCTGAAATTGAAATCTACGGAAGCAGCCCGCAACACTTTGTTCGAGCATTTTGCCGTGCCGGTGGACAGGAAGTTGAAGGAGATGGGGCTCAACTATGAAATGCGTGCCCGTGTGAAATCCGCCTATTCCATCTGGAACAAGATGGAAAGCAAAGGCGTCAGTTTTGAAGACATCTACGATATATATGCCGTCCGTATCATCTTCGACCCGCTGCCGGGGGTGGATGAGAAGAACCAATGTTGGGATATCTATTCCGCTATCACGGATATCTACCGCATCCGGCCGGACCGTATCCGCGATTGGGTGAGCCGTCCGAAAGCCAACGGTTATCAGGCGTTGCACCTGACCGTGATGGGACCTGACGGGCAATGGGTGGAAATACAGATCCGTAGCCGCCGTATGGACGAGATTGCCGAGAAAGGCTTTGCCGCCCATTGGAAGTATAAGGAGCATAACATAGAAGAAGATACGGAGCTCGACAAATGGTTGCAGACCATTACCGAGATACTGGAAAGCCCGGACCCGAACGCTTTGGACTTTCTTGATACGATCAAGCTGAATCTCTTTACCTCCGAGATATTTGTCTTTACCCCGAAAGGCGACATCAAGACGTTGCCCCAGGGGGCTACGGCCCTGGACTTCGGATATGCCCTTCACTCGGATATCGGGAACAAGTGTATCGGTGCGAAAGTCAACCATCGTTTGGTTCCGCTCAGCCATCAGTTGGCAAGTGGCGACCAGGTAGAGATCCTGACCTCCCGTTCGCAGAACCCGCAACCGGAGTGGTTGAATTTCGTCACGACAGCAAGGGCACGTGCCAGGATTGACGCTTACCTGAAAAGGATTCGTAAAGAGGCGGCAAAAGAAGGAGAAATTAAGGTGATCGATGCTTTCAAACGCAATAATTTGGAGGCAAACACATCCAATATCGACAAACTATGTATGTATTTCGGTTTCTCTAAACGCGAAGAATTCTACTATGCAGTAGAGAAAGGGGATGTGATCCTGCCGGAAAATATCCACAAATTGCTGAAAGAGAAAACGGACAACGTTCTCTTTAAGTACGTCAAACAGGCGCTCCGGGTAGCAACGAAAGCGACTACCGGGAAGAAAGAGGAAGAAGAACAACCGAAAGAAAAACCGAAATATGACAAGAAGAAGCCTTATATCCTGAAGGAGGAAGCTTTCGAACGCAATTACGTCATTGCCGATTGCTGTAAACCGATTCCCGGCGACGAGTCGTTGGGCTTTATCAATGATGACGGCAACGTGGTAGTCCACAAACGTTCCTGTCCGATCGCCATGCGCCTGAAAAGCAGCTTTGGCGAACGCATCCTGAATACGGAATGGAGCAGCCATCATTCCTCGTTCGAGGCGACACTTGAGATTAAGGGTATCGACTCGATTGGCGTGTTGAACACGATCACCCGCACGATATCCGATGACTTCAATGTCAATATCATCCGCCTGCTGATTGAGGCGAAAGACGGAGTGTTCGAAGGAAAGGTGAAGATGAAAGTACACGATGTGGAGGATATCCAGCGGATGTGCGTAGTCCTTTCCAAGATAAAGAATATCCAGTCTGTGGCTCGTGTAGCGGACTAAGTCGAAAAAGCCATATCCTTTTGCCCTAAAAGGTATAGCTTTCGATAGAAAAGATCCTATCCTTTTGCGCAAAAGGATAGGATCTTTTTGTTTATTAGAATGGCAGATCGTCAATCGGATTGGCCGGACCGAAATCAGGAACAGCAGATGCAGCAGGTGCGGATGCCGGCACTACGTTTTCAGGAGTCATGGCTCCCGGTGCCGACTGGGGAGCGGCGGCCATCGGGCGTTCCACTTTCCATGCATTGATATTTGTGAACCAACGTCCCTGATATTCACGGCTGTCTATGTCAAAAAATACTGTAAGTTCTTCTCCGGGCTGTATGGCTGCCTGATCGATGCGGTCTGCACCGAAAATCTGGAAGCATACTTTCTTAGGGTATTGGTCATGTGTTTCCAGGACATATTCCTGTTTTTTCCACTCGTTTCCGTTTTTGCTGATACCGCCTTGAACCGGCAGTACGGCGATGATTCTTCCCGTAATTTCCATGTTTCTTGTTTTTATTAAATTGCTGCGAAGGTACGATTTTCCGGCGTAACAAGCTAATTCTTTAAAGTCGTTTTTATGGTGTAAGGGCTATTTGGAAGCTTCCAACGCTTCGAATGCTTCCTTCATGGCGAGCAATTCTTCCTTGATCTGTTTCAACCTGTTTACGATCTCTTCGTGGCGTATCGTTGTCTCCGGGTTCTCTTTCAGCTTTTGCCGGGCACCCGCCAGTGTCATCCCTCTTTCTTTCACCAAGTGGTAGACCAAGCGTATTGCGTCGATGTCTTCCTGCCGATAGGAGCGGGTTCCTTTGCCTGTCTTGCGTGGACGTATTTGGTCGAATTCCTTCTCCCAGAAGCGCAGGGTAGACTCGTTGACGTCGAACATCTGCGCCACCTCGCTGATGGAGAAATAGAGCTTTAGATTTTTATCTTTATTTAATGCCATCGTATTAAACAATGTTTAATCCATTACCTGGCCGTGATTTTCGGCAATCTGTATCATACGGTCGTATTCTTCCGGAGTCAGGTCCATGTAGTAGTACTTGGACGGGTTGTCGTATTTGCCGCGGACGATCACCTCGTAGTGAAGGTGCGGGCCGGTGGATTTCCCTGTATTTCCCACTTCTCCGATCACTTCTCCGCGCTTTACTTTCTGTCCGACACGCGCCCGGA
>ENA-OPCY01000935-OPCY01000935.1-human-gut-metagenome-genome-assembly--contig:-NODE-935-length-18948-cov-3.927698_pt1 | contig 18948 bp, 8 predicted proteins | sample MGYA00241568_ERZ501487 | MGnify/ENA primary metagenome ERZ501487 (study PRJEB25962, sample SAMEA2042574) | human gut metagenome | biome: human gut; feature: human-associated habitat; material: faeces... | reverse complement strand
GTTCCACCTTCCACTTTGATACGGGAAAGATCATCGTTCCATTTCTTACGGGCTTCCGCACGAAGTTTGTCGAATGTTGTACCGAAAGGCTGTTCTTTTTCCAGATTCAAACGAGCATTCTCTATGCTGACAAAAGACACGCCCATACTGACTTCAATCACTTCTTCCGTTGTGGTATCGTAAGTAAACCACACTCCTATATCATCTCCGCTTATTTCTTTTGTATAAGCAGTATAGAGTTTGTATTTACCGGCCGTATCATCCCATTGCGCCTCCACACCCATCGGACGCATCATTTTCCAATAACCGCGTTTTGCCGGTACTTTGTTGATACGCATTACAAAATAGATAGGAAATACCGCCTGAGGATTATAACAGAAAGTTCCCAACAATTTGGTACCTTCAATCTCACGGTCGTTTACAAAACGAACGGTAGCACCACTCTCATTGGTCAATCCCTCTCCCAGATTCAACAAGATATTGCTTTGTCCGGCAGGAAAAGTAAAGCGTGCCATACTGGTACGTGGAGTGGCAGTCAGTTCACATTTCACATTGTATTTATCCAGTATATTGGTATAATAACCCGGATTTGCAGTTTCACCTTGATAGAAGCTTCCATAATTATGATAATCCACATCCAGTTTGCCGGTGGTAGGCATTAATAACAATGATCCCAATTCCGGACAGCCTACCCCGCTAAGATTAACGTGCGCAAAGCCGGTAAGATATTTATTATTGAATTCGTATGGAGTGGACCACCATTGCTTGTCTTTATCCTTATCCCCTTCGGGAACCCCCATCACATTGAAAGGAGTCACCGACATCATTCCATGAGGGGTTAATGCTCCGGGGTTTGTCGTACCGTAATTAGTAGTACCCACAAAAGGGTTTACATAATCTACCGGCTCTTTCTGTGCTGCCGCAGAAAAAACTGAGATACAAGCCAGAACAGCCGATAACAAAATTTGTTTCTTCATGCTATTTGTTGTTTATATAAGTTCTATTATTTCACTACAATTTCATCTGTAAACAAGAAACCTCCGAATTCACCCGAAGATGCCTGATAACGTATGTAACGTGCTTTGGCATTTCCTTCCCAACCAAAGTTGATGAAAGTCACTTTGTCATCCTTCACTACTTTGTGCTCCATGCGCTTCAGTTCCGTAAACTCCTTACCATCATTGGAAACGGAAATGATCACTTCTGAAGGCATAAAGACTTCAGGTCCACACACCTGCATAAAGTCTGCTCCAACAGAATGAATTTCTGTTTCTTTTTCCATATCAATGGTCACATCCATTCTTTTCTTGTCTATAAAACCTTGCCAACGCCTGTCACCATAAGTCCAGCCTCCGATCACACCATCTACCAAGGCACTGTCACCACCGGCCGAATAGCCGGGATAATAAGCGGCATCCGGTCCGTAAGCCACTTTCTTACCTACTGCCAAATGTTGTACGGGCTGATCCGCTCCCGGACGATTTCCTATCTCATTTTTCAAATCAAAAGGATGGTATCCTTCAGCTTTCAATGCCTCTACCTCTTTCAATGCACGAACATGAAAATCATCATAGTTCTTCACAGAAGGGGCACTCCAAGCAACTTCCGCCAAGGCAAGAATACGAGGATAAATCATCATTTCCGCATGTTCCGGAGTCGGAATATATTCTGTGAATAAATTAGCTTGTACTCCATACACCAACTGGACTTTATCCGCACTCAAAGTATCGGGTACAGGATTAAATGAATAAACTTTGGACAAAGGCAGATAGCCTCCTATTGCTTCCGGCTGGGAATCAGGAGCATCCTGATAAGAATCAAAATAGCAGAACTCACCCGGACTCATAATAGCCATGTGGCCGGAATCAACCGCTTTCATTCCCCCTTCCGTGCCACGCCATGACATGACAGTGGCATTAGGTGCCAAACCACCTTCCAATATTTCATCCCAACCCAATAATTTACGTCCGTGGGCATTCAAAAAGACCTCAATACGATGAATCAGATAACTCTGTAACTCGTTCACATCTTTCAAGCCTTCTTTTTTCATACGTGCCTGGCACAGTTTGCAAGTGGGCCATGAGGCTTTACCTGCCTCATCCCCTCCTATATGAATATATTCGGACGGGGAAAGTTCCATTACCTCTGTCAGCACATTTTCCAGAAACTCAAAAGTCTTTTCATTACCGACACAGAAATCGGCTTGTTTGTAAGGTTCGTGTGTACAAGACAACTCAGGATAAGCAGTCAGTACTTCTTCCGAATGCGCAGGCATCTCTATCTCAGGAATAACAGTAATAAAACGTTCCTGAGCGTATGCCACCAGTTCGCGGATATCATCTTGAGTATAATAACCTCCGTGAGCATCTTTACTGCCTTCTTCTTCATACCGTCGTCCGTTATTCCACCATTCTTTCCAGGTAGGAAACTCACGCCATGCCGCAAATTCTGTCAGACGGGGATATTTTTTTATTTCAAGACGCCAGCCCGCAGCGTCAGTAAGATGCAGATGCAGACGGTTCAATTTATAATATGCCAAAGCATCCATCTGCTTTTTTATAAATTCCTTATCGAAGAAATGACGGGAAACATCCATCATAAAGCCACGATAAGCAAAACGAGGTTCATCCGTAATGACTCCTGCCGGCAATCCTTTTTCATCAACCATTTGCAGCATAGTCTGAAGTCCCTAGCATAGAACAATCCTGCCCCGGAAGTTGCACGAATAAGTACCTGATCAGGAGTTACCGTCAGAACATATCCCTCGGAAGAGTTTACCTCCGGCAGTTCCGCCACTTGTTTCAAGACAACATTATGTCCCTCTTCTGCTATTACCGGTTTCAAATTCATGGAAGAAGCCACCAGATAATCTTCCAAAATCTTCTTGTCCCCCTCAGACGCATCTATATATAACCCTGTTTCCGAATTCAATGAAAACACTTCCTGCTGTAATTCCACCTTTAATGGTGCGGGAATAACAGAAAGTGTGCGTTGCTCTTCTTTCGTGCAACTTGCAAACAGCAAGCCCAATGCAACTTCCGCCAATATAATCAATCTTCTCATCTTCTCTTTTCTTTAATTCTATTAATTTCATTAGTACGAATGCCCGGTTTCAATTCTCCATTAATAATGTAATGAAATCCGTCCTGCGAAACTATTACAGCTCCGGCACGCGCACCTTGCTCATATTCGCCTAATGTAGTCCATTTATCCGTCTGCGGATGATAGAGCAGCAGGTTTCTATTAAACCGATACCACTCTACAGGATGTGACAAATATTCTTTTCCCGCATAAATACCTTGCAGAGCTTTTAAGAATATATCCTTATCAACTCCTCCGGCACACAATATCATACCCTCGCCAAAAGAGGTTCCCATTCCACCACCTAAAGAGATCTCATTACCTTCTGCATCACACGGAGTGGCAACCGATGACCATTCTTTCGTTTCCGGAGAATACATATATCCATCTACCGATAAAGAAGCCTGGTGCCCTTCAATAGCCGGGGCAAAGCCACCCCATATATAAAGTTTTCCGTCTTGCGCCACGCAAACAGGTTGTACTCTGGGTTCACCCGGAATATCTGTTTCTCTTTTCCATCCTCCAGACAAATCCGACAGATCAAGCATGTACATGGCCGAGGATGGAATGCCATTTACATTTCCACCGACAATATATAGTGAATGTCCTACTAATGCACCTGCCATATTATCCATAGTTACAGGCAAAGAGGGCAAAGTTTCTCTTTTCAAGGTGTCTTTTTGCAAAGATAAAAGAAAAACATCAGACAAGCTGTGTGTTGCCGTAGTCCCTCCAACACAAATTAACCCTTTTTCAGTAGAAATAGTGACTCCATAAGCTGCTGCCTGAGACAGTTGGCCTATTTTCTTCCACTCAAAAGCCGTATCATTTGACAAAGGGGCGATATATATATCCCGATAATAAGCTTTTTTTCCTCCATCGGCTACCGGTATATCAGGGAAATTACAACCTCCGGCTATCAGCAAATTTCCTTCAATCACTCCCGCATATAATGCAGAAACTCCCTTAAGAAAACCGGTATTCTCTGTAGGGAACCCATGCATTTTCTCAAGAGATATTTCAGAAGCATCCGATTGACCGCTACAAGCAGCCATTGTCATCATGCCCAGTATCGCATAAACGCCATATATTATTTTTCTGATCATGTTTTCATGGTGAAGCAAATAATAAAAAGTGTGCCAAAAGCAAATCAGCCATCCCGCTTGCCCCAGAAACGGATTGCACCAACGCAAACACAACATTCCTTACGCATATGGACGGAGACATTCCACCTCACGCCCAACGGTACTCTATCACACTTTTGGCACACAGTCATTATTTGAATATAACTATCAATTTAATGAAATTTCATCAACAAACAAGAAAGCCGGATTTCCTTTGCCACCGTGCCAAGCAGGAATGCTATGTTCCGCTAAAGCGGTCACTTTCACATAACGGGCAGTCACCGGATCGAAAGTCAACGTATGGTTGAACACCCCATTCTTGTCATCCTGCTTCATTGCCGGATATTTTTCTGAAGCAATTTCCTTAAAGTTCTTTCCGTCTTCGGATACAGCTACAGAAAAAGCACGGGCATCAAACACCCAGTCACCTTTTTCCACACAAGTAGAAATAGAAGCGCTGCTGATTTCTGTCGGTTGCTGCATATCAATAACTGCTTCCATATCATTTTTATAGAAAGCAATCCAACGGCCCGTCTTATAGTTACCGTTACCTTTCAATCCGTCCACCAAAGTGGGAGCGCCTTTGAATTCATATTGCTTGTTTACCGGTTGCAACATAGTGACAGGTTTCATACTAGCCTTGTTAAAAGCAATTTCCTCTGTAACCACGCGGCTATTTCCTGCAGGACGTACAGTAATCGCTTTAAAAGTACAATTCTGTTTCAATTTCAATGTTTCCGTATACAACTGGGAAGCAGCGGAAGGTTCCGTTCCATCCAAAGTGTAATAGATAGGACTATTATCAATAGTAGACAAAGTAACATCCAGCGTACCATCTTTCGGATTAGGAGTAAATACAGCATTTACATCAAAGACATGCTTGGCATAATTATATTTATAAACATCATAAATATCTACCAACTGAGGCAAACGCTTCAAGAAACCTTCATAGTTTTTCTTTTCCGGCATGGTCCACTGAATTTCAGACAAAGCAGCCATACGGGGTAATTCCATATATTCTACCTGACTGTAGGTAGGAATGTATTCAGTCCATAAGTTGGCCTGTACGCCAATGATGTATTTCTGCTCTTCCGGAGTCAGATCAGCCGGCATCGGCTCATAGTTATATACCGTTTCAACGGGTACATATCCACCAATAGCCTCAGGTTCATTAGCAATATCCTTGGTTTGGTAATAGTCGAAATACAAATAAGTATTAGGAGTCATAATTACATCATGTTTCTGTTTTGCGGCTTCAATACCTCCGGCAACACCACGCCATGACATTACAGTGGCATTGGGAGCCAATCCGCCTTCCAGAATTTCATCCCAACCGATAATCTGACGTCCGTGTCCGTTCAGGAACTTCTCTGCATGATTGATAATGAAACTCTGCAATCTTTCCTCGGCAGTATGATTCTTGTCAGACTTAAGACCTAAAGCCTTGATACGAGCCTGGCACTTTGGACATTTTGCCCAACGTACCTTAGGACATTCGTCACCACCTACATGAATATATTCTGACGGGAAAATCTGAATAATTTCCCCTAATACATCTTCAATGAATTTCAAGGTTTCATCATTTCCTGCACAAAGCACATCTTCCGATACTCCCCAGATTTTCCATACTTCGTACGGACCACCAGTACAGCCCAAGTTAGGATATGCAGCCAAAGCAGCCTGCATGTGTCCCGGCATATCAATTTCCGGTATAACCGTAATATGACGTTCGGCAGCATAAGCTACAATTTCTTTTGCTTCTTCCTGTGTGAAGAATCCACCATAAGGCTTGCCATCATATTTTCCCGAGTTATGTCCGATAACCGTTTCCGCTCTTTTAGAACCTATTTCAGTCAGTTCAGGACGACTCTTGATTTCGATTCTCCATCCCTGGTCTTCAGACAAATGCCAGTGGAAACGGTTGATGTTGTGCAAAGCCAGCATATCAATAAAACGCTTTACTGAATCTACCGGGAAAAAATGACGTGACACATCCAACATTGCACCACGATAAGAGAAACGAGGATAGTCATTGATTTCAACCGCCGGTAAAGCGATATCCACTCCTTGTGCTACCGGAATAGATTTACGCAACGTCTGGATGCCATAAAATACTCCGGCTTCCGTAGGTCCGGAAATAACCACTTGGTCGCTGGTTACCTTCAACTGGTATCCTTCAGGATTTTTAGCATTTCCACCCAATTGCAGGATTATCCCCTTGCCATCTGTGCCAGCTTGTACAGCCAATGACTTTCCGGTAAGATCTTTGATATAACTTGCCAAAAATTCAGCGTTCTTTTGCATTTTTTCATTGCCTTCCGGATACATTATCTTAGTTCCATTTGACAAAATAAACGGAGCAGCCTGATCCATTACCGAAATTTCCTGCGGTAACGGAATTATCTGATAATTTGCTTCTTTCACTTCTGTGTTACAGGATAAAAGCATAAAACCTGCCATTGTCAGCCCTGCAAGGCCCATTAAAGTTTTCATAATAGATATTAATTGATTAGTTAGTATCACTTAATTGCTTAATAGTTATATCAACCTTTTCATTCTTCTTCAGTTTATCTGAAGTAATAATCACTTTCTTTGTCTGTCCCGGCAACAAGTCAAAGAAGTTGTCAGTAAATCTCGCACCTTGAACAGGAATCTCTATGAACACATCCCTGGCCAGCTGTCTGGCAGACAGAGTCACTTCATATTTTCCATCCATCGGCTTCACTTTATAGCGGATCTCAGTCTTCGGAAGCTCCTGATCTTTTGCGTGGTTAAAGTAATAAATTTCTTCGGATAAAACCTCACCTTTCTTATTTTTTAATGTCATTAGAAGAAAAGTATTTTGAGGACTTGTTGTTATACCCGCATAAGGTTCCTTATAATATAAGGTGGAAGCATTGGCCGGAACCTCGCCCTTGATACTCTTTTTAGTCAGAACTTTTCCATTAAAATCCATCACACGCAACAATAAAGTCACCTCTTTATCCGCTTCCAGCTTGTCCGACATAACATAAATATTCAAATCCTCCCCTTCCTTGACAGCATCTACCAATACCGGAGCAAAAGCTCTTTTTGCCTGATAATGCAACGCTTTCCAATTGCCATAATAATCAATGCTCGACCAGGAAACGACCGGCCAGCTGTCATTCAGCTGCCAATATAAAGTTCCCATACAATAGGGACGGTTACGACGATGGGCTTCCAAACCCTGGCGCACTCCTACCCCCTGCAAAACCAAACCCATATAAACCAACTGATCGAAATCTTCAGGCACTTTATAATACAGTCCCATAGTCTTCTTGATGAGGAAATTACCGATAGTGGCTTTTTGATGAGCATTCATCACCTCCGATTCCAATGCATAATCTTCCGGTGAGGCAAAAGTAGCAATCGTCTTCATTTCAGGAAATGCCTGAAAACCAAACTCACTCATAAAACGCGGAATTTCCGTATCCAGACTTTCAAACGGTTTCTGACCATACCAGATACCCCAATTATGGCTGTCTGCAATCTTCCAACTTTCGGGACGTCCCCAATTGGCCTCGTACGGAGAACCATGCATATAGAAACGGTCCGGATCAAGTTCAGCTACTTTACGAGGCAACAACTCACGGAAAAGTTTGTCATAGCCCTGCTTCATTCCTTCCATAATACCGGGATCAGTGTATTTCTTATCCCATCCCCAGTAGCGCATACCTTCATAAATTTCATTGTTTCCACACCACATAGCCAGACTGGCATGGTTCCGTAAACGCTTGATATTATATTCCGCCTCGGCCTCTACCCGTTTCATAAAAGCAGGATCGGACGGATAAGTAGTGCAGGCAAAAATAAAATCCTGCCAAACTAAAATTCCATTCTCGTCCGCTGCCTGGTAAAAAGCATCATCCTCATAAATTCCTCCACCCCATACACGAATCATATTCATATTGGCATCTTTCACATCCTTGAACAACTGGCGGTAACGTTCTTCAGTAATGTTAGGCAGCAAAGCATCATCCGGGATAAAATTCGCGCCTTTGGCAAACATAGGTTCACCATTGACTATAAAATAGAAGGATTCTCCCTGATCGTCTTTTTCTTTCACCACCTTTATTGTACGGAGTCCGATACGCTCTTTTTGAGAAGCTATCACTTTACCATCCACCTTTATTACGGCTTCAAAGTCATACAATGCAGGTTCCCCCCAACCATTAGGCATCCATAAATGAGGCTGCCGTATCTCTATGGGAAGAAGAATATGGTTTGTTCCCGGCTGCAATGTCACCTCTTTCTGTTCGGTTACCTTTTCACCCTCCTTATAAGAATAAGCAACGGTTACTTCCGCTTTCTGAGGAGTTGCAGAAACACTGTTTACAGTCAGGAGGTTTTCAACTTTCGCCAGATCTTTTGTTACCGAAGCCTGACGTACATAGTAATCATCAATGCGTGCCACATCATAGAAAGTCAGTGTCACAGGCCGCCAGATACCACTGGTTACCAAGCGGATTCCCCAATCCCAGCCATAACTGTAAGGCGCTTTACGGCTATAGATACTGACCCGCTTATCACTATGGTCATTATCAGCAGGATAATCAAAGCCATTGGTTTCCCATTGGGGCAACGTTTGCTTGACAGGTGAATGAAACAGAATCTGCAAATGGTTTTCTCCCTTCCGCAACACCTCTTTTACCGGAAGAGTATAGCCGACAAACATATTGTCCGTACGTTCCAACAAAGAGCCGTTCAGGTAAATATCCGCATACGTATCCAACCCTTCCAAAATCAACAAGGCAGCATCCCGCGAGAGTTGCTCATCCGTCACATTAAAAGTAGTTTTATAGACCCAGTCCTCATTCTCTACCCACTGCACTTTTTGCTCATTCATCCCATAAAATGGATTGGGCAGCTTATTATGAGAAATCAAATCCTGATGTACCGTTCCGGGCACCGTAGCCGGCAACCATTCATTCCGGCCGACCTGGGCGAACTCCCATCCCTTATCAAGACTCAGACTCTCTGACTTCTTATACTCCTTTGCACTGAGCATCATCGGAAAGCATCCTAACATCATCAAAACTTTTAATGTTTTCTTCATCTTACCTATCTTTATTAATTTATATACTATTCAGCCCGGAATGTGGATGCAGGCAAACCGGCGCCATTTACCAGATTGGCACGGGTAAATGGCTGCCATCCGTAACGAACCGTTTCCGGCTCTTTCACCTTGTCACTCCATACTTTTATTTTACCGTTTTCAACAACAGCCTGTGCCGGATAAAATAATCCATCATCACCTGCCACTTCGAATGTACGAAGCGGTTTCCCATCCGAAGTGGACAACCCCTCCGCATAATCAAAAGAAATATAAGCCGCACCTCCACTAAATACGACCGATTTATAAAGCGGTCCCGAAGGAATGACATTTTTATATCCGTATGTTTTATTCAAAGCCCATGCAGCCAACCGTTCACCGACTTCTCTTTTCTGTTTGGGATGTACGTCCAATGAGTCTCCCCTATCTGAACTGACAGCCATACCGGTATGAGGAATCTCCGCCATCAAACGACGCTGGCTATCACGGAACCAAGTCCATGACGGACGGTCTATACTGGACAATTGGACAAAATAGAATGGAAGTTCCGCATCCCCCCAATTCTTGCGCCAACTTTCCACCAACAATCTGAACAACCTTTCATGAGCCTCCCGATTATGGGCATTAGACTCACCCTGATACCAAATAAAGCCTTTGACCGGAAACTGTTCCAAAGGACGGATACCCGATTCATACAAATAACAAGGCTCATAAGGATGGCGTTGCAATTTATTGGAAGACTGCTTTACATTCAAGGCAGCACGCCCACGCACCCAGTCTTGGATAAAATCATTCTGCATCCAATTACGTAAAATAGCCGGAAAACGATATTCCAATGTACTACGGTCTATCCATGCTTCAGTAGGAGATCCGCCAATGGCATTGCAAATCAGTCCTACAGGGACTTGCAAACTATCCTGCAATTTCTTTCCGAAATAGTAAGCCACCGCCGAAAAATTACCGGCTGTTTCAGGCGAACAAACTGTCCACTGTGTATCCTTATAATATTGCAGATGATTCAATGAATCGAGTACCGAAGCATCCCACTCCACCGCATCCGTACGCCAACGGGCTTTCATATCATAAAAACGGATATTGCTATTTGCAGCTTGAGGAACATCTTGTGCGGCAGTCGCACTCCAATTCAGATAAAACTCCATATTCGATTGTCCGGAACAGAGCCACACTTCTCCCGCCAACACATTTTCATAGACCAGTTTCCGTTTTTCTGTAGAAACAGTCAGCGTATATGGACCGCCCGCCTTCAATGGCCGGACATCCACCGCCCACTTTCCATCTGCTCCCGTCACAGCCTGAAGTTGCTGCCTGTCTATGGAAACAGTTACTTTCTCACCGGCATCCGCTTTTCCCTGAATAGTCAGCAGACGTCCATGCTGCAATACCATATTGTCCGTATAAATTTCCGGCATTTGCAAACCGCCAAAATCACCGGTTATGCCTTCATACACCGTTTTTGCCAAGACAGCCGCACCTTCCTTATCAGGATGGACAGCATCGGGCAACATAAAAGGATATGGATATAAAGGTGCATGGAAATCTATCAACTGTACTTGTGCGTATTTCGCTATCGTTTCTATAGCCAGCTGAATCTCATCATGCCAGTCGCGTGTGCCGGACTCAAACCGCGGATGGCGGTCGGCAATCGGAGTCAGACGGGCAATCAAAATACGACATTCAGGATTCGCCACTCTGAACGAATCAATCAGTGCACGATAATCCGCTATAAAAAAATCACGGTAATTGGGCCAATCACGCGGATCTGTATCATTCACTCCTAAATGAATAACCACTACATCACCAGCAAAAGCCAATGCATCCTTAAACTCTTTCTGTTGCATAAAAGGCCGGTGTCCCTTGTTCAGCAACGTAGCTCCCGGCTTTCCAAAACGCTCCACCGTATACCCTTCACCCAGCATTTGCTGTAACCGGGCAGGATAGGACTCCTTATCAGGATCGGATACACCTATGCCATAGGTAATGCTATTACCTACACAAGCAACCTTCACCCGCTTCCGTGCAAATGAAACGGTACAAAGAAACAAACATAAAATCAGTATTAATGTCTTCTTCATTTCTGGTCAACATAAGGTTTTACAATATCACGCCACAGCAAGTATCCCTTTCCTAATAAATGTAATCCGTCATTAGTATATACTGGATTCATCTTGCCTGTCTCTTTCTCCACAAAATGACTATACAAATCAATATAGGCAGCTCCTTCCTTTACCGCCAATGGTTCCAACAAATCATTAATTTGTTTTACCACCTGCCAGCGTGATGTATGCCCGTTAAACATACCGTAACAATCATTCACCGGCAATACACTTTGCAAATATAATTTTGTTTTTGGAGATTCTTGCTTTATTTTCCGAACAATCATACTTATTTCTGAAATAATTTTATCCGCAGACGTTCCCCGAGAAACATCATTGATACCGATCAATAAAAAAATCTTTGCCGGTTTTCCCTTTACAATCGGATCCAAACGGTCATATACCCCCATACAGATATCTCCACTGATACCCCTGTTCTTCACATTCTTATTTTGGAACAACTCAGCCCACTCGCAACCGTTGGTAATACTGTTCCCTAAAAAAATAATATCTTTTGAAGTAACCGGAAGTTCTTCAAACAAAGTAGCTCTCTGCTCATAAAAAGTAGAATACTTGCGTTCCTGAGCAAACTGGGGTAACGCTAATAATAATCCCAATAACAATAAGACAATACGTTTCATTTTATTTTTGTTTATCTGGTGAATAAATCAATCCTTCTACCGCCCTTTCTCCGTCAGGAGTCACAAAGACAGTGGTAAACATCCATTTCACAAGACGCGTCTCAGCCATCTTAAACTTACCGATAGGTAACTTTAAGAAAACTTTGTTCCAACCTTTATTTAAATGCACCGCCAATGGAGATCTTCCTACGCAATTTTCATTTCCCAAAGGTACTTCATAACTTTTCACCTTATGCGTAGCAGTCCATACAGGAGGTAATATTTCGCAACCATTAATCCAGATGCGGCTTCCCTTATAATCCCATTTGCCAGGCAATGGCGCCAGATCCATTTCCGAACGACTGTAATTCTGGAATTCCACCCACAGTCCCACCTCCTGATCCTTGGGCGAATACACCCAAGTATATGCATAAGCCGTGTGGTTTTCCTTAGGATCAGCATAAAAAGCAGGAACCATATCCCCCCAGACATGACGCAAATAAATACCTGCCCCCATTGCCTGACGTACACCATACGTATTCCCGTTATAATGATAGATATCCTTTAATTCCTGTTCAGGCGGGAACACCTTATCCATATCGCCCCCATTAGGAAAAGCATCCGTAATATTCCATTTTACATTAGTCTGTTTTACATAGGCGAAAGGATATCCTTTAAACGTATGCTCCTTATGCCACAACATACGCTTTTCAAAATCAGCGAATTCTTTGAATGCTTCCGTGTCTTCGGGTGGAAGTATCGTACCCAGTCCGTCAAAATATTCCGTACCTCCCCCTCTCCAGGCACGCTCGGCAATAGCAAGCATATTGGGATACAAGCCATTTTCAATAACCAGATTCCACTCATTGTCAATCAAACGATCGTGCCACAAAGCCAATATAGTTCCCGCAATGTCCTCACTGCCTTCTGCCTGATCATAAATACGGCTGTTGTACAAAGCTACAATATCACCGAAAACATCAAAATGATTCAGATAATGAAATTTGGAATCGATAGCAGGAATACCCGGTTGCGCCTTTCCACGGTAACTCCACAAATGTGTCATGTCTATTTCCCCCGGTTTATAGTGCCAGCCCGGATTCCAGGATATTACTTTTTTCCCTTTTGAGCGTACATACGCCACCATTTCGGGTACAAAATGCGGATTGGTAAACTCCACCTCATCCGTACCTATATGTAAATAAGGCACATCAAATGTCTCACACACCTCATCCAGTAACAGTTTCAATATTTTCATCCCTTCCGGACTTTGCATATCATGGCGGAAAGCACGCACAAAGGCAGCACTATGCCCCGGCATATCTATCTCAGGAATCAACAACACCTGATGTTTCTTACAAAAATCCACCAAATCGCGTGCCTCTTCCAGCGTATAATATTTACCCGGCATACGGATGGTGTTCACACTATCATTCAGCATAGGAAAGATTTTACTTTCCAATCTCCATGCCTGGTTTTCAGTAAGATGCCAATGAAATACATTAATCTTAAACCGGGATAAAATCTCGATCTCTCTTTTCAATTCTTCCATTGAAATATAACTGCGTCCCACATCCTGCATAAATCCGCGTATCCGGAATGCCGGCCAGTCTACAATCTCACATCCGGCAACAGAACTTCTCTTCCCTTTTTTCCGTTCCAATTGCCGAAGTGTCTGCATAGCCCAATACACACCCTGTTCTGTTACAGCCTCTATCTTTATCCGCTTGTTTGAAACAGAAAGACGATAGGCTTCAGCCCTGTTTAGCCTGGCCTCCTCAATAGACGGAACCAGTTCCACTTCAATCACCGATGATGAGTGTTCAACAATCTCACCACCCGCATTCATGATAAAAACTTCCCACTCCGACCTCAACACCGGAGTAGAAAGTTTCACCTTTCCCATAGTAAAGTTCTTCCCCGTATCCTTATACAACTGAGGTTTAGGAAGTAACGAGATACTGGTTTGTGCTATAGTTACAGCACAAACCAGTATCATACCAATAAAACTAGAAAATCTGCGTTTCATTATTTATTTGGTCTTAATAATATCTTTCAGCTTTATCGCTTGGAAAGTCATGTGGGCCACACTGCTTTCATATAAAATTCCTACTGTTTCCTTGTCAATCATAGTCAAGCAGCTGTATCCCCAACCCCAACCGGCATCCAGCAGCAATTGATTCTCGGGCAACCAAGTCACCCCACCATCCAGACTTGCTTTGATGGTAATGCTATGACGGTTCTTGGCATCATTCGGATTAGAGAACAAAAGGATGTCTTTACCCAATACATTCTCTTTAGCTTTAACACTAATCAAACTGGCCATACAAACCGGTTCCTGTAAGGCTGTACGTGAAGACTCATGTTCTTTCCATGTTTTACCTAAATCTGTAGTTGTAGAAACGGCACGACTGCCACCACGATTATCACGCATATTCAGCATCAGCACTCCCGGTTCCACTTCCGCTACCTGAGATTCAGTTGTATTAGTGCGTGCCAATGTACTGATATTCCAGGTTTTTCCATGATCCTTACTGTATATAATACCGGCATTAGGAATACGGTCATTGCCAATATACTGGCTGGCAAAGACCAATGTTCCATCTTCCATAGAGATACCTCTACCGGGACCTTGCAGCAAGAAATACCATGACGGATCTTTCACCTGTTCTGTTATATTCATAGGCTCCGACCAGGTCTTACCATCATCATCACTTTTCACCATCATTAATTGTGCTGTATGATTACGGTCCATGCCTGTTTGTGAATTCCACCACGCACGCCCATTTCCCATACCATGTGTCCAGGCAGCGACAATCCAGATAGTTCCTGTCTTCTTATCAACCAAAATGGCCGGATCGCCTACTCCATTCTGTGCTTTAGGCAACCCATCATATTCACCAAATGCCATCGGAATGCGCATTTTCTCCCAAGTCTGACCTCCGTCCGTACTTCTGCTCAGACCTATTTCCACATACTCCTGTAAATCCGCACTATTATTATAGCGTACATCATATACCCCCAACAAGGTTCCTTTATTTGAAGTGGCCAATCCGGGAATACGATAGGCAGCAGCCCCGTCATCACCGGCATGGCGCACGCCTACCCCCATATAATGGGTATCCGCCTTACGGGCTATCTTCAAAGGAGCAACCTGTCCGTCAATCTTAGCTTCCACCACTTCTGCCGACACTTTGGACAAGATAGAAGCAACAGGCTTCATTTGCAGGCTAATCCAAAAATAATTCACTCCCGGAAACAATTTTTGGTCAGCTTTCAATACAACCTCACGCTTCGGGGCCTTCACTTCCGACTTCAAAACGGAATAAGAAGTATTGGCAGCCAATGTTTTTCCCGGAGTATTATTAGATATATAATCTACCGGAGCAAAATAAGTCTTTCCCCTCCTCTCCACGCTTTCAGTTCCACCATAATACAGTTTCACAGATTCAATTTCATTCAAATTCACGTCTTTGCCGAAGTCCAACTTCACTTCATTCAGCATCTGACTTTGAGTAGCCTCTATACGTAAATGAAACAACTCATTATCCTGCCTTTCAATCAACACAGGAATCCGGGTTTCGCGGACAACAACCGTATCTGCCGCCGCACTCAACTTGAAGGGTGCTAATATAAAAACAACAATTAGCAGTAATAAGCTAGGGTTTCTCATAATATTTATAATTTTACGGGTGTAAAAATAAAAGTTTTTATTGAAATTAGAAAATAAAAAGACGGTTTCTTTATTAATTTCATAAAGAATACCGTCTTTTTATGCAATTAAGGATACTTATCAGACAAAAATTTAATAACCAACCGTTTGTTTCAACAATGGATTATTAGTAAGAGCTCCTTGGTTGATAGGCCAAAGCAGACGGGCAGGCTCCGCCGGAGTATAGTCAAGCACGTACGAATCGCCAAAACGCCTCAAGTCATACCATCGTTTACCTTCCAGCATAAATTCAAACAAACGTTCCTGCAGAACAGCATCCGCCGGATACTTATCAATTTCCTGATTGGGGAATCCCACTGTTGAAGCATCATACGCATCACCAAACGCACGCTGACGCACCCGGTTTATCTCTGTAGCCGGATCCTCACCCAAAAGCACTTTCGCCTCAGCCAGCATCAATAGCAAATCCGAATATCTATAAATAGGATAATCATCACATCTCACCCGTGTACTCCCATTCATAACTCCCCAATACTTATGCGGATACACCCCTACCAATTCCAACTTGCCATTTTCCACCTTATTATATACATCTTTCAATGTAACGTCACGACGGGTGTCTCCCGGCAGAAACTTCTTGAAGTTTTCCAATTTCACCATCAGGCGCATGATACCGAAATTATTCTCGACCGACGTATTTATCAAAGTACCATCCGCATTATAGAATTTCCCTAAATAATCAGCCTGTGGAAACAAATCATTATTTCCATTCCACAGATTGTATTCAAACAATTCATTATGAATGGTAAAGATAATCTCTTTATTACCTTTATTATCATAAGCAAACACTCCCTGATAAGTATCCATCAAGTCCAGATTGCTACGGCTGATATTATTCTGTATGTCAACCAACGCATTCTTTGCTGTCCGGGCATCTCCTTCTCCCCCGTCACGATGGGCACTCCACAGATATACATCCGCTTTCAGCATCAATGTGGCAGCCTTTGACCACAGCGATTTTTTTTCCTTTATGGTATAATCGGATCCAAAATAACTTAATGAAGATTCTATATCTTTTTTTACCTGCTCAAAGATTTCGGCAGCCGGAGTCGCCGCCTTTGCCAGTTTACCCACTTCAAAACCCAGGCTAGGCTCTTCCGTAAACACGACATCTCCCCATGAACGATATAGCTGATACATATAGTAAGCACGCAATCCATACACCTGTCCCAAATAATAATTCCTGGCACTTTCAGTCAGCACATCCGTATGAAGAGTTCTGCTGATAAACAAGTTCATCTGGTTGATATTCTGATACAAATCACCAAACCCGCTGATTCCGGGATTCTCCGCATTCAATGTATTATAAGGAAAACGTTCCATCCCCTGGGTAGCTTCTCCACCGAAAGGAATTCCCCCAAAGACATCACTTCTTGCCTCACCCAACAAAAACATATTCCACGAATGGCTTCTGAAGCGACTATGCAGTCCAAAAACAAATGAATCAAACTGTTCCGGAGTTTTCCAGTAATTCAAGTCAGTGATATCGCTCACCGGGTCCATATCCAACGAAGTACATCCACCGGCCAACATAGCCGATGCGGCAAAAGCCAATATTATCTTTTTTATGTTCATACCTTTTCTTTTTTACACATTAAAATGACAATTGTAAACCAAACAAAACGGTTCTTGGTGTAGGATAACGTCCATTGTCTATACCACCACGACCATTTGCCTGAATATCCATAACCGGTTCCGGAGAAGTTCCATCATATCCGGTAATATAGAATAAATTCTGTCCCGTAACATACACGGACGCATCGGTCAAGAACACCTTATTTATAAGATTCTTCGGGAATTTATAACTCAAGGTTACCTCACGCAGACACAAATAATCCCCCTTTTCATAGAAAGTAGAGTTATTATTGTTCAGATTCGTTGTACCATTATTGGAACGGGTAATGTTCTTTTTCGCATTCTGGTCGGCCCAATAGAATTTAGGAATACTAGTTTCCGTATTGTTTTCAGACCACGAATTTCTGACATCCGTAATCAAATTGAACGACCCGTTATACTGCCCCAAGATTCTTGCTTTCAAATCATTGTAAATGGTATGACCCACCGCATAGTCAAAACGACCATACAAAGACCAGTTTTTATAGTTCAGCGTGGTAGAAAAACCACCGGTCCATTTCGGATAAATATTACCCACCACCTGACGGTCGTATGAATTTATAACATTATCCCCATTCTTGTCATCCCACAGTACATCTCCCGGCTCAATGGGTTTCCATCCCGGTTTACCCGCATATTCGGCAGCCTTATTCGGCCCATACAGGTTGGCAACCTCATCCACAAAATCACCGGCATGATTTCTCACATCATCCCAGTCACGCAAGATACGCACTTGTTTATAAGCAATGATATCACCCAAGCTTTTTCCTTCCTGAATACCGCCTACCCAAACCAATGAGTTGGATTTTGGATCCCATATCTGCTCACCCCCCTGACGGTTGTTCGCATTCCCATTAAAAGGCAGCTTCTTCACCATATTCTTCACAAACGAAGTATTAGCGGTGACATCCCACGACCAGCCCTTCCTTGTCAGCAGATTCACCTTGGCTTCCAGTTCGAAACCACGGTTGCTGATAGTACCCAGATTCGTTTTGAACGAGGGAAATCCTGTATATTCCGGCAAATTCACATCAGTCAGCAAATCGGAAGTCGTGCGGTCATAGTAGTCCATAATCATATGAATACGATTATTGAAAAAGCCCAAGTCAAGCCCCAGTTCAAACGTATGGCTCTTTTCCCAACGCAATTTACTATTGACCACCCCTGTATTCAAATAACCCAGGTTACCATTATAAGCACCTACCGAACCATATTTACCATATACATCAAAATTACCGATACCGTTTACATTACCGTTCAACCCATAACTGATACGCGGTTTAATCAAGGATACTACTTCCGCAAACTTTGAATCTTTAAAGAAAGCTTCCTCATGCACATTCCAACCGGCAGATATACCCGGAAAAAATCCCCAACGATTGTCGGACAATTTGGAAATACCGTCATAACGGGCTACCAAGGACACCATATAACGATAATTATAATCATAGTTAACACGGGCGAAACCGGAAAGAATGCGATATCCGGTTTTGACAGAAGTAGTATAAGTACGGTTAGTGCCCGCATTTAAAGTAGGTATATCATCTGTAGGAGCACCGGAAACACGCGCTTCCAGGTTCTGATACTG
>ENA-OPCY01000932-OPCY01000932.1-human-gut-metagenome-genome-assembly--contig:-NODE-932-length-19021-cov-5.635031_pt1 | contig 19021 bp, 9 predicted proteins | sample MGYA00241568_ERZ501487 | MGnify/ENA primary metagenome ERZ501487 (study PRJEB25962, sample SAMEA2042574) | human gut metagenome | biome: human gut; feature: human-associated habitat; material: faeces... | reverse complement strand
CCAGCAAATAATGGAATATCCGGAGAAAGGAGTGGAAGGCCTGTTGAGATCGTATATCCAGTTCACCCCGAATGTGCATTTTATCTTTTCGGGCAGCAAAAAGCATTTGATGGAGTCTATCTTCTTTTCCATCAAAAGACCTTTTTACCAATCTACGCAGAAACTTTTCCTGGCCCCTATTCCTTATACTCCTTACCGGGAGTTTGCCAAGAAACTGTTTGATGAAAGGAAAAAAACTTTGCAGGAAAATATCTTCCATGAAATTTATCAATCGGTAAAAGGACATACGTGGTATATGCAATATCTTTTAAACAGATTGTATTCATTGCCACAGCAGACTCCGACCATAGAGCTGTTGCATACACTCATCCAGGAAATCATACAGGAGGAAGAATATACTTATCAAACCTATTTCCAGTTTTTAACTTCCAATCAGATTCAGTTGCTGAAAGCTATAGCCAAAGAGGAAATTGTAAATGAGATTAACAGTGCCACATTCATAAAGAAATATGATTTAAAAGGAGCCAGCAGCATAAATGTAGCATTAAAGTCTTTAATTAATAAGGAGTTTGTCTTAAAAGAGCAGCAAGGATATATAGTATACGATCGTTTTTTGGCAATTTGGCTCAAAGGACTAGTATGAATAATTAAAATCTCCATCACTATGAATACAAAAGGAATTCTTATTGCAATTCTGGCATTGGGAAGCATAACGTTGATAAATGCCCAACAACCTGCCGGCTATTTCTTCAAGGAATTTACTCCAGGAAAAGTTTTATTGAAAAACAAACAGTTTGCCAAAGGGAAATTTAACTATGACTGTATAAACAAGGAAATGCATTTTTTGAATGAATCGACAGACATGGTTATAGAGAATTTGGAAGATATTGATACAGTAGTCATTGATATACACCGCTTTATTCCGTTTGAGGGACATTTTATGGAAGTGATGACTGATCAGCATACCACTCTTTTTATAGACTGGAAAGTAAAGCCAAAAGATATCGGGAAGAAAGGAGCTATGGGAACAGTTACTCATGGCAGTGTTCAAGCAATTGATGTCAATACACGCTTCCAACGTGTTAACGGTGAACAGAATTTAGACCTTTCGGTCTATAAAATGGTAACGGAAAATGTTTATTACACTCAGATTAAAGGCAAGTTGAGAAGCTTTCGAAATATCCATTCACTTCTGAAATTGTATTCAAAAGATAAGCAACAACTTATCAAAGAGTTCATTGAAACAGAAAAGATTAAGATAGAAAACCCCAAAGATATACTAAAAGTCTTGAAACGGTTTCAATAAAAGAAGGTGTCCGAAAAGTGAAGTGCCCTCTAAAAGTTTTATGTCTAACTTTTGGAGGCTGTCCATTTCAGACACCTTCTTTTATTATATAACTAATACTTTATTTTCCTCCACTAGATTCATATCCTGGTGTCTGCTTCAATGCCGAATTATTAGTCAATGTATTCTTATCAATAGGCCAAAGCAAACGGGTTGCTTCTGCTGTAGTATGTTCCAATACATATTCATCACCTGCTAAGCGCAGATCATACCAACGTTTTCCTTCAACCATAAACTCACGCATACGTTCTTTTAGAACAGCTTCCATTGCACCGGCATTATCCGGTTTTACAGACTTATTATCCGCATAAAGTGCGGCATCATTATCATTGGGATATTGTACTTCCGGATGTGCATTAAAATAATCTTCACCATAGGCACGTTTACGTACTGCATTAATTTCTTCCACAGGGTCCTCTCCTAAAAAAGCCTTAGCTTGAGCTAACAACAACAAGCAATCTGCATACCGATAAACAGGATAATCATCCAATGGACTACGCGTATCAGCCCCATCAAGCAATGTACCCAAAAACTTGGCCGGATACAACCCATAAAGAGATAAAGTTCCATCTTCCTTTTTTTCATAAGCAGCCTGAAGTGTGCTTCGCTTACGGGTATCGTTATCATTAAAGCATTTAGTATACACATCCTTATTAACCGGGTAACGGATCGTACCATTCACTTTCACTTTATCACCCAATGAACTAATGGGATTACCATTCTCATCCATATATCCGAATAATATATTTTGCTGTGGAAACATATTATTATTATATGTTACATCCCCCCACATATTATATTCATCGCGTGCATTGCGAATCGCAAATATTATCTCTTTATTATTCTTGTTATCATAAGAAAATACTTCAGAGAAATCCTCCAACAAACCAAATTTATCGGTTTGATTTCTCACTTCCTGCAATGCATTTTTCGCTGTTGTATAATCTTCGTTACCACCTCCCATGTGTTTTCCTCTCCACATATATACTTCACCCTTCAACATCATGGTAGCTGCTTTAGACCAAAAATAACGCTGAGAATCATTTCTAAACCCATAATTATCCCCAAAAGCAGTTTCTGAAGCCTGTAAATCATCAACAATCAATTTCATTACGTCAGCAGCAGAAGAAGCTGGTCTTGCTAAATTTCCAAGATCCAAGCTCGACCCTTCCGAGAAATCGGTCCATATCACTACATCTCCATAAGATCGTAACAACTGAAAGTAAAGGAAAGCACGGATACCATAAACTTCGCCCAGATAATATTTCTTGGTACTTTCATTCATCGACATACCTTCCACCTTGTTTATCATCAGATTAGCCTGATTAATCACCTCATATAAATTTCCAAAATTAGAAACAACCGTATTCACATCGTTCAAACTGTTGTTCCACATACGTTCATTACCCTGGGTAGCACTACCAAATGTTGACTCTCCAAAATAATAATCCGCACGAGGTTCTCCAAAAAGAAAAATGCTATAACTACATTTCTCTCTAAACTTAGAATGTAACCCCACATTAAAAGCATCCACCTGTGCTTCTGTCTGCCAATATTTATTATCGGCAATACTACTTATTGGCTCCAAATCCAAAGAATTACACCCGGTAAAAGCTATGCCAACCATTAAATATGCTAATATTTTTTTCATAATGAGTCTTGTTGATTAAAATGAAACAGATAAACCAAATAATACAGTTCTTGGAGTAGGATAACGTCCATTATCAATACCACGACCATATTCTGTACTTACAGCCGGTTCCGGAGATGTACCTTCATAACCAGTTATATAAAACAAATTCTGACCTGTGACATAAACAGAAGCATCCGTCATGAAACATTTACTGATTAGTGATTTCGGTAATGTATAACTTAATGTAAGCTCTCGCAAACACAAATAATCCCCCTTTTCATAATAATGAGAATTGTTGTTATCAGCAGCAGTTAAACCATTATTAGAACGTGTGATATTCTTTTTGATATTCTGATCGCCAAAATAATATTTAGATAAATCTGTGTTCGGATTATCTTCTGTCCACATATCTTTCACATCAGTTATAATATTCCATGTGCCTTGATACTGGCCCAATGTACGAGCCTTTAAATCATTATACAATGTATGTCCTAATGCATAATCAAAACGTCCATACAACGACCAATTTTTATAGCTGAATGTAGTAGAGAATCCACCGGTTATATTAGGAAATATATTACCAACGACATAACGGTCATATGAATCTATCACATCATTTCCATCCATATCCTCCCAACAAACATCTCCTGGTTCAATAGGTTTCCAACCTTGTTTACCGGCATATTCTGCTGCCTTACCCGGACCATACAAATTTGCGACATTATCAATTCGATTGTTTGCATATTTTTTTACATCATCCCAATCTTTAAAAATATGATTTTGTTTATAGGCAATAAGCTCACCTAACTTTCCACCTTCCTGACGGCCGCCAACCCATACTAACTCTCCTTTATTAGGATCCCATACCTGAGCACCACCTACACGGTTATTAACCTCCTTATTGTCAGGCAATTTTATAATTTTATTAGCTACAGTAGAAAGGTTTGCTGTCATATCCCAAGTGAATCCACCTTTATTTATGATATTAGCACGTACTTCCGCTTCAAAACCAGAATTACGAAGAGTACCCAAATTAGTAGCAATCTTATCAAATCCTGTATACCCTGGTAAAGCAAGATCGGTAAGCAAATCTTTTGTCTTGCGATTATAATAATCCAGAATAAAGCTCAAACGATTATTGAAGAAACCAATATCAAGTCCGGCTTCAAAGCTTTGGCTCTGTTCCCAACGTAACCCTGTATTAACCAATGCACTATTGTATATACCGGTTTCACCACCATAAGGTTTCGTTGTTGCATACTCACCATATACCGTATAATTACCTAAACCGTTCACATTACCATTCACACCATAACTAAGACGAGGTTTAAAGGTGGAAATCAAATCAGAAACGTTGGAATCCTTCCAAAACTGCTCTTCTGTAATATTCCATCCGGCAGAAACTCCAGGGAAAAATCCCCATCTATTATCCTTCAATTTAGAAATACCATCATAACGGAACACAACAGAAAGTAAGTATTTCATTTCATAGTTATAATTCAGACGTCCAAAACTAGAAAGTATTCGATAAGCACTCTTAGTAGTACTAGTTTCAGTGCGAGTTGCGCCTACATTTAAAGTAGGGATATCATCAGTAGGAGAATTTTGAGTTTTTGCCGCAAGCTTAAACTGATCATAAGTAAAATATTCACCCCCTAACATGACCTCCAAATTATGCTTATCAGCAAAAGTGTCGGTATAAGTCAATGTAGCATTATATTGCTGTTGAGTATAACGTTCCTGCTCCACAGAAGCCTCACGTGTTGTATTTGTATCTTTATTCTCCAATTGGTACGCTTTATTAAATTTTTCCACCATGTAATCATAACGATACAAAGAAGCGTTACCGTTTAACACTAATTTCTTTGGAAGAATATCCAATTTAAATCCTATATTATAAGTGCTTTTATTCGTTCCGTCAGAATACAGTAATTTATCTCTGAAATAAGCGGGATTACCATCGGAAATATTAGTATCAGCCGAATTAGGACTACCATCCTCATTCCAAGGATTCCAAGTAGGACGCATACCACGTGTACGATAAAAGAACTCATAAGTACCTGTCCATGACAATGTAGGCTGTGTAGACCAGGAATAAGTAGTTCCTGCATTTATTGTCAAAAATGGGAAGAGCTTATAGGAGCCGTTCAAGGAGCCATTAAAACGTTGATAACCAGTTCCAACGACCTGACCATCCTCATCATAATACCCTAAACTGGCAGCAAAAGTTCCTTTATCATTTCCACCATTGATACTGATATAATGATCTTGCATCAACGCAGGTGAATTAAAAATCTCATCATCCATAGCTCCATGATAATCTTTATAAACCAACTGTTTACCAGAGTAAGGATCAGTCATCGTCTGCCATCCTTGATTCACCAAATCCTCATTGCCTTCCAAATAACGTACATCATAGTTATTTTTAGTTGTACCACAACCATTCTGAGTATCAGGATTCCATCCATCACTATATCCTGCTACCGCTTGGTTAGCATTTTTAAATCCCAGTCGAGTATAATACAAATAATCACCAGCATTCAGATATTCATATCCTTTGCGGGCAAAGTTCATACCCATCTTGAATTTATAATTAACATCTACTTTTCCCTCTTTACCTTTTTTCGTTTCAATCAAGATAACACCCCCATTAGCACGAGCACCATAGATAGCCGTCGATGCAGCATCCTTCAAAACCTGGATAGATTCTATATCCGAGGAGTTAATATCTGCCATATTATTACGCACTATTCCATCAACAATAATTAATGCGGCACTATTATCCCCCGTAATTGTTGCTCCCCCACGCAAAGTTATATTAGGTGAGCTACCTGGCTGCCCTGTAGTATTGACAACACGTAATCCCGATACAGATCCTTGTAATGACTGTCCCACATTACTATAAGCCGCCTTCTTTAAGACCTGGTCATCCATTTTAGTAATAGCAGTAGTCAAAGCTGCACGTTTTTGAGAACCACCATAGCCGACAACAACAACTTCATCCAAAGTTTGAGTATCATCTTTCAAAATAACATTCAGCGGAGTTCCATTCCATTTCATTTCTTGAGTGATATAACCAACGAAAGAAATCTGAATAACATCTCCATTCTTTACATCATTTAAAGTGAAATTACCATCAAAATCTGTGATGGTACCATTGGTAGTTCCTTTTACTACCACAGATGCACCAATAACAGTTTCCCCTGTAGCATCTTTGACAACACCTGTACAAGTTCCACTCTGTTGTGTGATTTTCAAATCGGTAACGCCGGGACTGGCAACCGCGTATGCTGCTCCGGTAGAGGCACCCATTAGGAACAGCATCATGCTGACTGATTTTAGTCGTTTTAACATAGCTGTGATTCTTTAAATATTTATTAAAAATCAACCAGTTTAAGATATTATTCTTAAACTAAACCAAGATTGACGCTGCAAATATATAATATATTTGATATATTTAAGAACATAAACAAAAATATTTTATTATAACCTCCGTTATTTAATAAAACATTAAATCATCACACATTATCATTCACCTTTATTTTATTTATATTCACTTGAAAATAGTTTATTTTATGCATTAATATAACAATAGATCACCGCATCACATATGCCCTCGACTATGAAGTTCTTTATTCATGATACTCTTCACTATAATGTTTCATCACACCTTCAGACAGATAAGCGATGCCTACCTTCAAAAGGTAAAATACACGCTTAGGAAATAAATGCCTTAAATAAAAGCAGGGAAGCCTAAAAAGACTTCCCTACAAAATAATATCAATATATATTCTTATTCGACCGAAACAGCCCCTGTACTAGCCTCATATTTCCATCCTGGATTTTGATAAACCGAAGATGAGGTGAAGTCATTGGGATCTGATGCAGTCTGACGGAATACAGCCACCCCAATGGGCTCTAAATAATGGGCAGGAGTAAAGAGGAATCCCTTTTGTTTTGCAATGGTATTATTTTCCAATATTTTTTCGTATGGAAGTATATACACACTTGATTCAGGAGAAGACATATTTCCTGTTGACGGATTTACTATACAAAGATCTTTTAATTGTTCCTCATATACACTACCCCAATAACGCATACCTTCCGTGCGATAAGGAGTCGTTTTAAACTGATCAAGTGCCCTCCAGCGTTTCAAATCATCCCATCGGAAAGCCTCAGCACAAAGTTCATTACGGCGCTCACGACGAATATTATACAAAGTCGGATCAATCATAGTTCCATGTGAATAAGCGGCAAAATCCCCTTTTGCTTCTTCCAGCATATTAGTTGCGGCAATTGTCTTATTATAATCCGGATCTACTTTTGCACGTGTACGTAACGCTCTCCAATATCCATCTGCCGTTCCGTCAACAGTTCCATTCTTCTCGTATGAAGCTTCCATATAGATAAGCATAGCTTCCGCACCACGGAAAACAATACCTCCAGAGGTACCGGCAGAATGGTCATTCGCCATATGAGTTGAATAATGTTTACCCTTCTTTACAATATAACCTGTTGTTGCTAAACTGCCCGCATCACCGAATATCAAACTGATTTGACAAATACTGGGTGTACCATCATCACCATAATAATTCACATCTCCCGGCTTTTTAGTGAATATACCAAGACGAGAGTCACGATTCTGTACCGTAGCAACTACACCTTCCTTCTCCCAATCGGGATTATACCCCGAACCACTGGCATAAACAGGCAAACCATTACGCATAAGGAATGAATTGACCATACCACGTGTCCAGCCTGATCCACCACCATTACGACAAAGTTCCATCTGCAAATTACTGGTTACCCCCAATGATTCATCAAATTTTTTCCACATTAGAATCTCCTTATACCCTTCCATATTCTCATCACAGAACATGGTATAATATGGATTGATAGAAACCAATGAAGCATTCATTCCTTCCGGAGTATCTGTATTCTCTGCTAAATTGCCTACCATTTGGTCTGCAACAAACTTCGAAGCAGCAATCGCTTCATCAAGGAAATAATTAATTTCCACATCAGCATCATAACCTTGCGCATCTTTACCCGGCCATCCGCTTCCTCCCGGTACAAAAGCTGTACCACGATGATATTTTTCCCAAGTAGCTTCATATAAAGCTACACGAGCATGAAGCAAATAAGCTACATTTTTAGAAATACGATTTTTACCACCCGGAGGATTATTCAACAACATGTCTTCCGCCTTTTTTAAATCTTCAATAATAAAACGAGCAACCTTATGACGCGGTTGGCGCTTGCTAGCTTCCACCAATTCACCTTGAATATCGGGAAGTGCCGTTGTGACAATAGGCAGATCACCAAATTTTGTAAAAAGTTGAAAATAGCTATATGCACGGTTCACGTACATTTCTCCAATGTAATGTTTCACATTATCTTGGTTACCAGTTATAGCCCCCTCCTCATATCTTGGTAATACTTGGTCAAAAAAGTAGTTGCATGAACGAATATCCTCCCATTTCCACTCGCCACGGTCGGCAGCAACTTTTTTCTCACCAGGAATCCAAAACGAATTACTTGTTCCGCTTGCCTGATTATCTGTATCATTATCTTTTCCAAAAAGATTAATGCCATACTTATCATCCACAGTAACAAACTTATAGTTATTTATGGCATAAGCTGCTAAATCCGCTTCTGCAGAAAAGAATTTTTCAGGAGTAACCTTATCCAATGGTTCTCTATCCAAGAAGTCATTACAACTTGTCAGGCTGCCCATCAGCAAAGCTCCGATAGTTAAATATTGAATATAATTTTTCATATAGATCTTATTTTATTAAAAGGTTGCACTTAATCCGAATGAAATAGTCTTTGACAATGGGTAAGTACATCCTTCCCAATTGCCTACACCTATTGTTTCAGGATCAAAAGTATCACACAGATTGGTTATAGTAAACAAATTCTCTGCAGACACAAAGAAACGTAAATTATTCACGTAGAATTTTTTAGTCAAATCTGCCGGTAAAGTATATCCCAACGTTACGTTTTTCAAACGACAATAAGCAGCATTTTGCATATAGCGACTTTGTGCTTTACGATTCTTGTCGCTTTCTAAAGGACGTGGATAATACCCGTCGACATTCGCTCCTAGCGGGCTCGTTGTATCAGCAGGACGGAAATAGTCTAAGTGAGGCTCAAAAAAATTGGTCTGCCAATACCCTACAGCTCCCCAAAACATCATACTTTCAGCACCCGATCCCGGCATATAGTCACGTTTCAATGTTCCTTGGAAGAACACTTTCAAGTCAAAGCCTTTATAAGCCGCATCCAAATTCAAGCCAAAGTTATATCGTGGTGTCTTATTACCCAGCAAAACTTTATCTCCATGATTGTCTGCTGTATTATCTTTTGCACTTATCACACCGTCACCATCCAAATCGGCATACATTATATCACCTGCTCCCCAGTTGGAACCCATAGAAGATTGGTCCACCTTCGCCAGATGCGCATCCATTTCCGCCTGAGTCTTAGCTATTCCTATTGTCTGATATCCCCAAAGATCTCCCAAATGTGCCCCATCATAATATGTTTGGCCTAAATCTTTTGACGGATTAGGATATTTATCAATTACAACCTGGTTGTCGGATAAAGCCAATGTGACACCATATCTGAAATCACGTATCTGATCACGCCAGCTTACTTGTAATTCCCAACCTTTCGAAGTCATATTCAGATTATTCACATTTGGAACGGCAATACCTAAGATTGTTGGTAATTCCTGTCCCGGCCCAACCATATCAATTGACTTACGCTGGAAATAATCAAAATTCAAATTAAAACGATTGTCCAGCATACCAAGATCAAAACCAATATTTAAAGTTTGGGTCTTTTCCCAACCTAACAATGCCGAAACGAGACTGGACTCGGCTGCAGTATTAGGTTTCAAGCCATTGACCAACCAACCGCCATTATTTTGTTTATAATCAATAATGCGATAAAAAGGATACCAATTATCTGTATTTTGATTACCAAGTTCACCCCATGAGCCACGAACTTTCAATGTATTGACAACATTAGTATACTTCTCAAAAAAGGCCTCACGTGCCACATTCCAGCCTAAAGAGAAAGAAGGGAACCAATTCCAACGTTGATCGCGTAAAAAACGTGAAGAACCGTCATAACGCAGATTCGCCTCAACCAGATAGCGACCTTTGTAATCATAATTGATACGACCAAAAAAACCGGCTGTTGCCCATTCCTGATAGCCACCACTGGCACGTGCATTATCCGTAGTTGTATTTAAAGTAGGAATGCCAGACATTATGTTATTTTGTTTTGCAGTAATATCACGTTGTTTAAACAACTCACTTTGAAAACCGACCATTGCTTTCATATTATGCCCGTTTTCTAACTCCAATGAATACTCTGTAAAGATATTCGGATTAAAGAAATTGCTTTTATATGCATATTCTGTTACTCCCGAAGTTGTGTTGGCAATAGCATATGGGTTCTTGTTTACATCATAAGCATAAACCGTTTGATAATCCGTATGCGAGAAATTATAATTACTACGATAATTTAATTCAATAGTGGTTTTCCAATTTTTAATTGGTTCAATAAGAAACTGGAGTTGTTGTGCCACAACGTCATTCTGAGTATTATAACGTCCCCCTTCAGTCAATTGGTAAATTTTAGACTCTGCGGTATAAAAACCGTTAGGATCTACAACAGGAATTACAGGCCAATAACGGCATACATCAAAATAAAATACATTTTCCTTATTCTCGCCGGCACTTGCAAAGGAAGGGGAACTATAATCAATACGATTAAAACGAACACTATACCCTACTTTCAACCATTTTGCCAAATCCGCATTGATTTTACCAGTAAATGAATAGCGTTGTCTGCCATCATCCCCATATTTCAATAATCCTCCTTCATCCAGATAATTGGCAGACATATAATACTGCATTACATCCGTACCACCATTTACACTAATTGAATGCTCCTGAGTAAAACTATCACCAAACAACTCATGCAACCAATCAGTATTAGCGGTTGGCATAACATCCTGACGATTTGGGTCATCAAATGCATTCCAACGTCCAGCATCCGTAGCCCACATATATTGTGTAGATTTACCATGCTGATAATCCAAAATTTGTTGCAATTTCTTCTCACTATACATTGGCGACTGTCCTCCATTGGTCAGCTGGTCGTTGATAGCTAATGCAAAACTGTATGAATCTGCCATATGAGGCATATTCAATGGAGAGTTAAATCGGAAATTATTATTATAATTAATAGATGGTTTTCCTGACTTACCTTTTTTAGTAGTAATCAAAATGACACCTCCCGGCGCACGTGAACCATAAATAGAAGACGCAGCAGCATCTTTCAAAACAGAAATATTCTCAATATCCTGTGGATTAATAGCATTAATATCCCCTTCCATTCCATCAATCAGCACCAAAGGAGATACTGATGAGCCTTTACCAATAGTTCCTGTACCACGAATATTGAATTCTTTGTTACCTTTCAATGAACCACCATCACTACTTGTTGAAATATTCATGCCAGGAACAACTCCTTGCAGAGCTTCAACCGTAGAACTAACAGGACGTGCCGCAATCTCTTTCGCTCCGACAGTAGATACAGCACCGGTCACATTCACTTTCTTCTGCGTTCCAAATGCAACGACTACCACTTCATCCAAAGTCTGGGTATCATCTTTTAAAATAACATTCAAAGGGGTACCATTCCAAAGAACCTCTTGAGTAATGTAACCGACAAAAGAGATCTGAATGATATCTCCTTTTTTTACATTTGACAAAGAAAAGTCACCGTCAAGTCCGGTAATAGTACCATTAGTCGTACCTTTCACTACTACAGATGCACCAATGACAGTTTCACCCGTAGCATCCTTGACAACTCCTGTACATGTACCACTTTGTTGTGTGATTTTCACATCGGTAACGCCGGGATTGGCGACCGCGTATGCTGCTCCGGTAGAGGCACCCATTAGGAACAGCAACATACTGACTGATTTTAGTCGTTTTAACATAGCTGTGATTTTTTAAAGTTTATTGAAAATCAAGTAATTCCGTTTCATTAGTTCCTTCAGAACTGTCCTTATAACTATAGACTTGATAATCAATACTTTTACATATCATCACTTTTGGAATATACCTTTGTCATAGAGCGTATAAACAAGAAATGATTTTAAAATTTCTACTTATTTTCTACTAATTGCCATATTAAATTGTTGCCATGAACCATGTCAAGTCAGAACATGATATAATGGGCAAAACAAAAATACAACTCTTATATTTGCTCAATCCAAACTTTATTGCGTTATTTGCGTTACATGTTTTATGTAACATAAAAACTGCAATGAAGAGTATTTCTACTAATCCATTTTTAATAACCGGTTACCAAGGGCCCGACTATTTCTGTGACCGCGAAAAAGAAACAGCTTCTTTAATGTCAGCATTAAAGAATGGCAGAAATATTACATTAATCAGTCCGCGCCGTATGGGAAAGACAGGACTAATAAAGAATGTATTTTACTATATTCAAAAAGAAAATAAATCTGCCGCCTGTTTTTATCTGGATATATTTTCAACCCAGAATCTTCAGGAGTTTGTATCTCTACTGGGACGAAGTGTGTTGGGGAAATTAGATACCTTATCACAGAGTACCTTAAAATCGCTATTCTCATTCTTTAAAAGTTGCCGTCCGGTCATCAGCGCCGATGAAATTACAGGAATGCCATCTGTAACACTCGACTTTATTCCGGAACGTTCAGAAGAAACCTTGAAAGAGATTTTCACCTACCTAAACCAATCGGGAGTAGAATGTTATATAGCCATTGACGAATTCCAGCAAATAATGGAATATCCGGAGAAAGGAGTGGAAGGCCTGTTGAGATCGTATGGGAACAGTTACTCATGGCAGTGTTCAAGCAATTGATGTCAATGCACGCTTCCAACGTGTTAATGGTGAACAGAATTTAGACCTTTCGGTCTATAAATATGGTAACGGAGAATATTTACTATACTTATGTAAAAAGAAAGTTGAAGAGTTTTCGCAATGCAAAGACATTAGTTAATCTTTATCCTAAAAACAAACAAGAGAATGTGAAAGAGTTTGTAGATATAAACAATGTCAATTTTAAAAATTCAAAAGAAATACTGAAGCTACTGTATCAATTCTCAATCAAATAGAAAAAGATAAGATAATTTTTTTGCCCAATGTTATCCATCATCAATTAAATTTGCTTTTCGATTTGGAATTCAGATAAAAGGAATTAGTTTTAAAGGAAATAAATCCCCTTCATTCTTACCACTAATAATAGGAAAGAATAAGAGGATTTATTTTAAGAAAATTTCAATCTATAAAAACTTTCAGTTTCTATTTTTATCTGAAATATCTTTTCAGAATCAACTTATTTGATAGCCCACCAAAGTGGCGTCATCATTGTATTGTCTTCTGCACCTAATAATTGCAATGCATTTTGGTATTGTTCTTTATCTGCGTTTTCTAATGCTGTCGGATACCGCATACGTTGTGTATAATGATACCATTTCTGACCATTTTTCCATTCTGAAGCCTGAATATATTTCTCCATGTCAGAACCGGTCAGTGTACCTTCATTAGCTGGAATTTCAAAGAAAGGCAATCCTAAACGACGACGGTCATTCCACATTTCAACTACTCCATAAGGCACATTAGCAATATACTTTTGTGTAATGATCTTGGTTAGTTGGTCATTCAAAGCACCACCTTTGTATAAAATCTTACTGGCGTCTGGATAATTATAAGTCATTTTTCCAGCTTGCTTGGTATAACCATTCACATAATCAGCTTCAAAAGAAACCGGTTCTACGGTATGATCAAAATTTACTGAAGTACCTACACGGTTATAGCTGGTAGATGCCAGATATTGATTTACATATTGACTTAGGCCAAGGTATTCGAAATTGGCACGTACACCGTTTTCATACGCTTCTTTAGCGCTGATGGAGTTGGTCCATCCTCTTAAAGCACCTTCGGCCAACAAAAAATAGGTTTCCCATGGTGACATCCAGATACGTCTGGCGGTGTTATCACGATATTGTTTACCCAGCATTGGAGTAGTATCATACATACTGCCTAAAACATCATTGAATTTGAATGTCTCAGTACTCCATGCGGAACGAGTACCTGCCGGATAACCATTCCATGTGAACTGAGCGTCAATCTTTACTAGTTTTTTTTCAGGATCAGTCGGATCCAGCATGGCATGTTCTGCATGATTCTTAACGCCTTGCGAACCTTGATCTGGAAAATTTTCAGCTTTTTCATCATTCGTTAAACACCATACTTTCAAAGCACGCGGATCAAGATGTTCAGGAATACCATCCATCCACAATTGTTTGGTTGGATTATCAGTAGTTACCGGATAATGATTTACGTATTGTTCACCAATATAATTCATAGGCTTGATGTAAGGCGCCAAGTCCGGACGATAACTGGTTACAGGAATATCTCCTAAACCAGTTAACAGATTACACATAGTAGAAGAAATACATTGGTCATTCCAAGGACGATTCATTACACCTTCATAACAAGACCATCCGCCTGCCTCTGGAAACGAAAAGAAATCATCTGCAGAAGTCAACAAACTTTTGGATGCAGCATCCGCAAATTCAGCCTTGACATCGATTTTTGAAGTAGATACTTCGGACAGGCGCATGGCATAACGTAAGCGGAGGCTGTGAGCCAATTTGACCCATTTTGCAGCATTGTATCCAAAAGCAGGATCTCCTTTAGCTTCTGTTTCTGTAGGTTCTACAGACGTGTTAATTCCAGCGGCTGCTTCTTTTAATTCGGTCAACATGAATACATAAACATCTTCTACGCTGTTGAATGTCGGATTGACACCTTGAGCAGCGTCCAAAGCATATGGACCAAAAGAATCAGCAAAATCTGCAATCAGCATAACACGCCAAATACGAGCAAATTGTTTTACATTAGGAAAGAAAGCCTGTTCATGTTCGGAAGTTCCCGGATTTACATCTGCCATATTGATGGCATTGGTGGCATATTTTACCCAATTGGAGGTATAACTATACAATCTGTCGTTATACTCATTGCTATAACGGGCGGTTACTCCCATAGTGTTATCACCAATAATTCGTGTAATGGAAGCCCAGTTATACACAAATACACGTTCTGCAATATCCGGGTCCATTTGCGCCTCATAAAAAGATTTATTCAGTGCATAGTCCGGATGAATATATGATTCGCCTGCTGCAGAGGGACTAAAATTGATTTCCTCAAAGTCATCACATGATGTGGCACCTCCCATCAAAGCAGCACCCATTACCAGACTGAATAATAATTTATTTACTTTTTTCATTGTTGTCGAGTATTAAAAATTAGAAACCAAGTGTTACATTAAACAAGAAGGTACGTGATGTTGGTGATGACGCATTCTCAAATCCGGTTGCATTGGTACTGGTAGCAAACACGGATTCGGGGTCTATGCCATGCAGATTACTATGAATCATCCAAACATTGTTGCAAGACATACCTAACTTAACTTGCTGGAACGGACCTTTTGCAAGCATCTTCCGGGGGAAAGTATAGTTTAAGGAAACATTACGTAAACGAACATTCGTTGCATCATACAAATTAGCTTCACCAATACCCATATTACCAGTTGATCCAGTTACGGCCGTCCAATAAGATTGTGGTTCTACTTCGATGGTGCTAGGTGAATAGCCCCCGTTTCCGTCTGCAATAACCCCATCTACTACAAATTTATCGCGTTTACCGTTTACCACAGTACATGCTGCCACACCATTGGCTTGCAACATTCGGTTTGAACCAGAAAAAATTTCACCACCGATACGTGCGTCTACCAAGAAACTCAATGTAAAATTCTTGTAAGAGAATGTATTGGTCCATCCTACCAAACAAGTAGCTTGTTGATCACCAATCTTTTGTATTTTTGAGTCACCTTGTGGCAAACCGGCATCATTCAACAACATTTTTCCATAATAAGGACTATTCTCATCAGTCACCCGCAGATAAGTAGTACCCCAAATTTCACCATAATTACCTCCAGCAACAGCCAAAATCTTTAAATTATCATAGGTACCTAAAGTATATTCGTTAATACCATCAGCTAGTTCTATAATCTTGTTTTTGTTGGTAGAGAAATTCACTTGAGTGTCCCAAGTAAATTCTTTAGTTTGTACCGGAGTAGCATTCAACATGATTTCTACACCTGAATTCTGAATATTACCAGCATTAATTTTCATTGAACTAAATCCAGACAATGAGTTCATAGGCAAATTTAGCAACTGACGTTTAGCGTTTGATTTATACCAAGCCACATCTAACCCTAGACGATTATTGAAGAAACGGACTTCGGCACCGGCTTCCCAAGATGAAATCAATTCGCTACGTACATCTTCATTAAATAAGGTACTACCAGACACAGACGCACTCGTACCTCCTGTTTCATAGATAGATCCAATACCATATACGTTATATAATTGATAAGGATCGAGGTCATTACCTACCTGTGCAAAAGATACACGAGCCTTGGCATATGTAAACCACTCGGGCATTCCCTTTCCCCGGTTATTAATCATATCACTGATTACCCATGAAGCACTGATAGAAGGATAAAAGAACGAACGGTTACTCTTACTCAAAGTAGAGGACCAATCATTACGTCCTGTCAAATCCAAAAATGCCCAACCGTCATAGTTAACTCCCAGTGTACCATACAATGAATTGGTCTTACGATGAGTATAAGTCTGACTGATACTTCTGTTTGAGTCGGTTGAATTTGTCAACCAGAATAAATCAGGCACTGTTAAAGCACTAACAGAATTGCTAACACCTGTTGATTTACGTTCCATTAAATTCCCACCGAATGTAAACACACCTCCGAAATCGCCTAATACACGGTCTTTTTGTGCGGTAACCAAAAAACTGAAATTATTTTCATAGAATTTTTGTTCACCAAAAGAATAACGACCGTTTTCTGATGAAGGACTGCCAGCATACAGTTTGGTTTCTGTTTCTGTGAAATACATATCACTACCTGCTTTAATTTCTGCGTTCAACCAATCTGTAATCTGATATTTCAACGAACCATTCAGCAAAAAGCGATTACGTTTGTCTTGATTGGTATTGTAATCTTTTGCCCAATATGGATTCTGACCACTGCCTTTCTCCCACCAATACATTTTTCCATCTTCTGGATTTTTGGCCTGTTTAAACTCTCTTATATCCAAAGAAATAGGCATCATGTACATGGAATAGAAATAGTTGTCCGAGCGCGCACCGGATATAGGACGATTGGTAGCATCAGACAAAATATATTGTACTTTGGCATCCACACTCCAACGATTATCTTTACCAAATGACGAAGTGATACGTGACATTAAGTTAGTACGGCTATACTCTGCCCCTGGAATCTTGCTGAAATCGTCCATACGGGTAGCTGATAAATAAACGGATGTCTTATCAAACTGTTGCGAAAAAGCGATATTTTCAGTTAAATTCACACCTGTCTTAAAGAAATTAGCTACATTGTCAAAATATTGCATATTTTGAGTACGTCCGTTCCAGTCTGTATAGCTTTGACCTGTAATAGCTGGTCCCCAGTTAGAACTAGGGGTTGCATTGAAAATGCCATTAGAACCTTGACCGAAAATAGTTTGTCGTTCGGGTTTCATAAATACATTTTCCACCGAAACGGATCCGGAAAATGTAACACCAAGCCCCTCGCTCTTAGTACCCTTCTTTGTTGTAATCAGGATAACACCATTACCTGCACGCGAACCATAAAGCGCAGCAGCAGATGCACCTTTCAAAACAGACATTGATTCAATATCTTCGGAGTTGATATCCGATAAACCGTTACCCATATCAGTAGATGGATTCCACATATCATTGTTGTCGGCTCCAGTAAAATTATCCAAGGGTACTCCGTCTACAACAATTAACGGCTGGTTCAAACCCGTTACAGAATTACTACCACGAAGCTGAATCTTAGAAGAACCGGCAGGACCATTACTTGAACGGATGATTTGAACACCGGATACTTTACCGGAAAGAGCATTGGCTAAGTTTGTTTCGCGAGCTGCTACCAATGCATCACCTTTTACCTCCTGCATGGCATAACCTAATGCTTTCTTTTCGCGTTTGATGCCGAGAGCGGTTACTACCACTTCCTGTAGCGTTTGTGTGTCATCTTGTAATGTTACATTCAAAGGTTGACCATTCCAGGGAACTTCAACAGTCTGATATCCCACGAATGAAATTTGGATAATATCCCCTTTCTTCACTCCAGATAATGAAAAGTCGCCATCAATACCGGTAATAGTACCATTAGTCGTACCTTTCACTACTACAGATGCACCAATGACAGTTTCACCCGTAGCATCCTTGACAACTCCTGTACATGTACCACTTTGTTGTGTGATTTTCACATCGGTAACGCCGGGATTGGCGACCGCGTATGCTGCTCCGGTAGAGGCACCCATTAGGAACAGCAACATACTGACTGATTTTAGTCGTTTTAACATAGCTGTGATTTTTTTTAAGTTTATTGAAAATCAAGTAATTCCGTTTCATTAGTTCCTTCAGAACTACTCTTACAGCTATGTGTCTGATAATCAGAACATATTTACTTTAGTGGTTTTAAGATGATCTTTGTCCTTGAATTTACAAACAGGAAATAAATTTGTGATTTCTACCTGTTTTCTACTAGCTATTATCCCGTTATCATAGTCAAATTTAAATCAGGATAGGGTTAATGAATACTGCATTGCAATACTTTTTGTTCTATCACCACATATCGCTGGGCTTCAATATTATACGGTGACAGAACTTTCAGCATTCCCTCGAAATGGTTTATCAGTTAGAGCCGGTTCAGCAGATACTGGTCGCCATAGTGGGTACGTAATTTTTTCACTCCCATCAGGGCTAAATGTTTTCCGAAGACTCTCATCTTGACATCACGCATGGTTTCGGGACTGGCCCTTTTCATCACTTCATAAATCTGTCCGATAGTCCAT
>ENA-OPCY01000927-OPCY01000927.1-human-gut-metagenome-genome-assembly--contig:-NODE-927-length-19137-cov-2.389058_pt1 | contig 19137 bp, 19 predicted proteins | sample MGYA00241568_ERZ501487 | MGnify/ENA primary metagenome ERZ501487 (study PRJEB25962, sample SAMEA2042574) | human gut metagenome | biome: human gut; feature: human-associated habitat; material: faeces... | reverse complement strand
ACTTCGACCGTGTGAGAGCCTTCGGTTGAATCGGTACCCAGGTCAAGGAACGAAGTCTGCAAGAGTCCGTCGTTAGCTGCAAGCACAAACGTAACGCCGCTTCCTTTCACACCGTCAATATGAATTGATGGGCTCTCTGCAGTCCCTTGTTCGTCGAAGATAAGGTTGGCGCCGGCACCCGTGAGCGTGGTTGCGTTGCTTCCTGCAACGACATACCAAGCACTGCCGTCGCCGAGCGTCATATTGAGTGAGCCATCCCCCGAGTTCACGGTCTTGCCTTCGAAGACGGAATCTACGCCAAGTTTCATGTCGAGTTTGGAATCCACGGCCTCCAAATCCCCGTAGACCAGCGCCTGACCGGATGTGCTAATACTCACGGCAGCCTGGTTTCGTGCAGAAACGGCCTTGCCCTTAGCATCGGGCCGAATGTATGCTGTCTCGGCGTTGATGGTCAAGTTAGAGTTTTCCGATTCAATGGCCGTACCGACCGCGCTGAGGGAGAGGTGGCCGATGTTGTTGAGATTGAAAACGGAACGCTGGGATTCGCTCGTGTCAGGCTCAGTTGCATAGGCACCGAGGCCTACATCATAGTTGGATATGGCAAGGACATCGGACTTGAGATCCGTAAAACTTGTGAACACACCGACGCCGATTTCTCCTCTGCCTCTTGCTTCATCATGAGTGATGAAGATGTTGTCGCTTGCAATGTCGGCTGCGCCGTAATAGGTGATCAAAATACCTCGGGCAAAGTCTTTGATGACAATACTTTCTTTGGCTTCAATATCGACGCAATCGCTGTTGTAAGTTCTGATTCCAGCACTACTACTCTTAAAGCGAATTTTATCGCTCAATGTGTCATCAAAATCTCGAGCCTCGCCAGCATCAAGATAAATATTTGTTGCCTCAATTATTTGAACTTGATCATCTGCCCAGATGTCGAAAGCCTTTGCAGCGCCCTGTATTTGGACCGTTTCAGCGGACAAGTTCAATTTGGCCTGAGAATAGATCCCAACATTTGCATGACTACTACCCTGAGACCCATCATTCAATGATGAAATATTCATGAAAACGTTTGTCGCTTTCAAAGTAAGGCCGTTGCCTTCATTGGCTTCAGCTCGTATACCTGTCTGAACACCAGCAATGTACAAAGTATTGTCTGCTGTAATTGAATAGTTGTCTCCGCTGTACATGTATATTGCGGAAGAATGCTGTGGGCTGGCTTTGCCGACTATCTGGCCTATATAAATGTTGTTTGCATGCAGATCAAGAGATCTCGTCTCTATCAAGGAATAAGAGGTTGATGATAAATCGTCAAGTCTGGAAACATCCATCAATGCCACAAAATCATTCGTTGCATGAAAGGTCAAAGTTGAGCTTGTATTTCCGAAAATCAGATATTTATTTGATGCGACGTTTGTTACTGAATTTTGCAGCCAAATGTTATCTGCCTGCACATTTAAATTTGCGCGGGAGGAAGCACTGATCAGTTGATAGTTATCTTCAGCTGAAAGTTCGAAGTTTCCTATGTTTGACAAGGTAAGAGAAGTCCCTTTTTCAAGCCGAAACACAGTAGCTCTTCCTTGACCGGTAGATTGAAGAAATCGTAAGTTCTTGCCCTGCGCATCAATAGAATTTCCTGACCCTGAGATCGCGACCATGTTTGCTGTTGGGCTCCAAACTGAAGGACGGTTATAAACAAGTCGCAAGCCTTGCTCGGCTTTTCCAATTTCACTGGAGAGTTGCGAAAAGTTCAATGCGGTAGATTGATCATTCCATGATCCCCCGAGAGGCTGTTCCATTGAGGTAAAACCACTGGCATTATCAAAGTCGGGAGCTTCGGGAAAGGTGATGTCAATACCCGGAATTTCAGGCGCTACCGGAATTACCGGCTCAGGATTGGCCCATGCCGTGGCTTGAAGTACGGCAATAGCGAGAGGGGCGAGGGAAAAGGGCTTATGGCAGCGTGTGTGTGAGGTTAAAAAGCGCATGGTTTCGCAAAGAACGCAAAAAAAATCAAACACTGCGTCGATGCTGAAGGCGCGATGGTCTCAGTCGCTACTACGCTTTATATTCGCATTGAAATAGGCAAAATTGGGATTGCCTAAAGTTCTGTACAGCTTCAACGCAACTTTGAAAAGCACCAGTTTGCCCCCCCCCCCCATGAGAAAGTCAATAAGAATTATCCATTGATCTTTTGGTAGGTTATTATGTAATATAAAAATTAAAGCCCGAATAAATCGGGTAAACCCCGAGCGAGGGTTTTCAAAAAATAAAAATTTTCTATTGAATTGAGATGTGCAGTGTGGTTAAAACATTCAGCGCTTCTCGTCGAATTGGAAGACAAGGACGGCAGTCAAACCACACCCACCGAACCAGCTGATGTTTATGGGCACATCAGCTTGTTGTTATCCAGAGAACTGAAAAGCGAATCAGCGGATTCGTATGGCGTCTCTCTTTGATGTTGTTCGGTTTGTGCTGATGAAGGTTGCAGGGGCGTGCGAGTCAAAGTGCGCGAAAGCGAGGAAGAGGTCGTTTGGCATGGCTTCGAGCATGAGCACCGTCGGTACACATACGGCGGACTCGAATTCCATTTCGAGCGCAGCGCGTATGAAGCGCAAGTCAAAAAGCTCGAAGAGTGGAAAAAATCAATACGATCGATGAGATTCCTCTGTCTTGTCGCCGGCAATGTCATTGCCAATCATTGTTGTTCTTAACTCTTGATTGAAAATACTTCCAAAGACACTGCGGCACAAGACGCCAGAAAAAGACGAGCAATTTGTACTTCCAGTTAATGACCAGGACGCGCTTTTTCGTTTCAATGCCTTTGACAATGGAGAAGGCGACGTCTGTGACGTTCATCTTAAACGGGTAGCTCTTGCCGTCTGCGAGCAGATTCGTATCGACAAAATCGGGGCGCACATCGGTGAAGGTCATGGAACACTTTCGCATTACGGACAATTGTTCCAGAGCGTCCAGATAGGTGTTCTGGAAGGCCTTTGAAGTCGAATAGGCGCAGGCAGCTCCGAGACCTTTGGTATCGGCAATGGAGCTGATGATACACAGATGTCCGCCGCCTTTACCGAGGAAATAGAAGAAGGCGCAGTCCACAAACCTCACGAAACCGTCAACGTTGGTTGCGACGATATTCGATTCAGCGTCAGGATTGAGTTCGGTATTCGTCAGTCCGTTGCCCAAGTAAGACTGTCAGAGATGATTTTTTCCAGATCTTTTTGAGAAAGGCCAGAATTTTCGACTTTGTCTTTGGCTTTTCTCGAGAGAGAGGACAAAATATAACGAGACACGGCTTTTTGAACCAGCGCAGAAAGTGACTCCTTATTTTCGCCCTGAGAAGCTAAATAAAATCGGATTTCTTCATCGAATTCCGAAGGAACAGAAATATCCCATTTAACGTTTGCTGTGCGAACAACAGATTGACTCATTTCTATCTCCAATCAAAGATTGGGAGGTACATATCGATCTAGCACTTTAGCCGCAAAGATGCTGTTTCGATGGCAGGCTTTATGCTGTGTTCGGACTTGCCTGACTTCGATAAGTTGTCTTTTTTAGGCATCGCCTGCACATAGTTGTCCTATAGGAATCAGAAGCTTTTGTAGTCCCAATTAGACAAAATTCTACGGATTGTAGAGATCACTCAAGGTATAGAGCTTAAGATTATCGGCAGACTTAACTCCACTGAAGCCACAACTGCTGATAAACCCAAAGCGCGAACAGGGTAGAGTCAATTCGACTATCTGTTTGATTTCGTTATCAACATCGACTTGTGTCAGTTTACGATTTTGAAATTTGACTGCATAGCACGTATATCCCTGTTCATCTAGCGTAACTACGTCAAATTCGCCATTACGGTGTTCCCTCGGCAGATCATATGAATACCGATCAATTTTGAAGAACGGGGGAATGATCCGTCCTGAACGATTGAGTCAAATCAGAAATTGTCTTGAAATCTCCTCGAAGGCGTTTGGAACGTAGTGCGTTTCGAATTCTTCTTCAACGAAGGTCTTGAATGCTGTTTCTTCGCCCATCAGAAGAATGGAATCTTGTTATCGTTTCACAAAACGATAATAATAACTGGTGAGCGGATCGACGATGCCGTAAAGAGTTCTGCGCTTGTTCTTTTCATCATTGATAGGAGCGCGTTTCTCAATCAATCCCATTGACATTAATTTGTTGAGCGTATAGGTCAAAATGGCGCCGTTGGGAAGTTGCGTCTTAGCAAGAAGATCCGAGAACTTCAAGGTTCCTTTCGATAACGCTGAGAACACGAGATTGGCGTTGTTAATCTTGGAAATTTCACTCAGAAGGAAATGATTGATGGCGATGGCTAATTTCGAGTCTTTCGCTTCAACTAGGTTCAGTATGTTTTCTTTGACTGTAAGAAGCGGATCTATTTTTCTGGTGTAATCAGGAATGCCCGCGAAGACACTGTAAAGACGGACTTTGTCCTCATCGGAAAAATCAGGATAAAAAGCGCTGGTCTCAAAGAAAACGTACTGCAGTCCGCTGTGTTTGAGAGCCTGACGCAATAACTCACTCTTACCGACGCGGCGACGTCCGTACACCACAGCTAGTGAATCCGGAGAACGATCTAAAAATCGAGAAAGCTGTTGAAGTTCTGCATTCCGGCCGATGAACCGCATGTTCCACTGTGCTAGTAAAACAAAACTTAGTAAAAAAGACTTTACTCAATTCGATTTAACTTTGCTGTGGACCAAAGGCATATGTAGATGTCGGCATGCTTTTGAGGCGAGTGTCGTCAGAAATGCCCGTATTTATGGCGGAGAGACTGACTGTTTTTGGTCTTTTTTCAAGAATGGGAGAGCTGATAAGGCTTGGTTTTCTCATCCATACAACGATCAGAAGAACCATATGTATGCGGTCTGTTCGTCGATGTTTGGTGTTGAAAACATGTCTACTCGATGCGTCATAGATTGACGCATTTCTCCATAAGCTTTCAGGGTAATTCAGGAATCTTTCTTTATTTTGAATAGATATGAAGAAATATCCTTACTCCCTGGTTGTTCGCAAGGTAATCTTCTGCGCCTGTTCCGATTTGTTGGGAAGACTCAGGCAGGCTCGTCCAGATGAGACGGATCACTACAAGACCGTACAGGTGGCGCCCATCAAGGGGGCTGGACCGGTTCTCGTCGAATACAGTCTGAAAAAGCGTTGGCCGGAAAACGACAAGGATCGCCAACAACAGTACCTGGGTCGCATTTTGCAGTTGCAAAATGGTGTTTCCATCGTGTTCCATAAGAAAAGCAGCTGGAGAATCGAATTCAGGGACGCCGAAGGTAACATCGTCGACAGGTGCAAGCGAAACGACAAAGCCGAAGCGATTCGACAGAAAATCAAAAATTGCCTTGAGGACGCTTATCCGCACTACAAGAACTTCAATCTTTCCGAACGTTTCGTCGAAACGCTGATCAAGCCTTTCCGGGACATCTGGATGGACTTCGTGGACATCAGCAAAAAGGCGCTGTCGCCTATGTGTAAGGGATCTGAATCGCCGCAGCTATTTTGGGATTTGGGTGATCAGGTGTTTTTCTTCGAGGGCGACCTGGAACCTTTTACCGCTAAGGAAAGCGGTCTGTGTTGGTTCTCTCGTACAAAGTACACCTTGGATTTTGAGTACTTTCAGGACAAAGGCCATGGTGACTGGCTGTGGCTTCACAATAGTTTCAAGGACAAGGAATTGCATTTGAAGCCGATCAGATCTGATAATGAAATTGCAGATGTGTTGTCGAAATGCGGTGCTTTCGAGATTGTCTACAACTGCAAGGAGACTGACGAGACTTACAGTTAAGACTTGTAAGGCCGGTCACAAAGATCGCTTATAGCTGTCAGACAGTCTCGTTACTCTGTCGAATTTCTGTCAAGGTGTCTTTCTGCACGCCTTTCGTTCGATTTTCGTGTAAATTTACACGGAATTCGAAGGAAATCCGTGAATCATGAAACTTAATCGTCTCCTTTTGCAATCGCTCAAGCAATGGGCACAACAACCTCATCGTCTTCCTCTCTTGCTCCGTGGAGCGAGACAGACAGGTAAAACCTGGCTTCTGCAGGAATTAGGTCGAGAGTGTTTCGAACACACAGCTTACTTCGACTTTGCGAGCAGACCTGCACTTCAGGAAATCTTCGCTTCCACACGAGATCCGCATACCATCCTCAAAGGATTGAATCTCCTGAGTGAGGTTCCGATTCTTCCGGGCAAAACACTGATTGTCTTCGATGAAATTCAGCTATGCGACCATGCTTTCGGTAGCCTGAAATATTTCGCTCAAAGTGCTCCTGAATATGCGGTTGCGTCCAGCGGGAGTCTTTTGGGAACAGAAGTTCGACGCAAGCAGATATTTGTACCGGTGGGGCAGGTGGACATACGCGATGTTTGGCCGCTGTCGTTTTCGGAGTTTCTCCTTAATGCCGCTCCGAAGCTCTACGACTATGTGGAACAGATTGCCGAGTTAGCTCAACTCCCCGACTTTGTGCTCAGCGAAATCGAAAAGGAATTCGTTCGTTATCAGTGCATCGGCGGCATGCCGGCGGCAGTTGCTGCCTTCATGGACGGCGTGGATATGGGGCAGATTGAATCATCGCTACGGAATATTTTGGCGATGTATCGACTCGATTTTTCGCAGTACGCCAATCCTATGGAGACAATGCGAATCGCAGCCGTATGGGACGCTATACCGAGTCAGTTGGCAAAACCCAACTCACGATTTTTCCTGAGTCAAATACATGCGAATGCCCGAAGCAGGGAGTTTGCTCCTGCGTTGCAATGGTTGTGTGAGGCAGGCCTCGTTTTGAAGACATGCCGTGTTTCTACTGCAAAAATCCCTTTGAGAGCTTATCTGGAACCCGAAATTTTTAAGCTGTATGCAAAAGACGTTGGTCTTCTGCGCGTGATGGCAAATCTGTCCTCAGACAGCCTTCTGAATCCATCGGTTATGTCTGAATTCAAGGGAGCTCTGGCTGAAAATCTGGTGGCTATTTCGTTGTGTCGGACATATGGCATCGAACCTTGTTACTGGGCCTCTGGAGAAAAGGCTGAAGTTGACTTCCTCATTGAATCAGCGGGGCAGGTTTTTCCGCTGGAAGTAAAGGCAGGCAAAAGCGTCGCCGGTAAAAGTCTGTCGGTTTATGCGCGTAAGTTCGATCCTTCATTGACCATTCGTTTATCGGGATTGAATCTCAAAAAGGACGACCGGCTACTTAATGTTCCTTTGGCTCTGGTTGACTGGTTGCCGAAATTTATAGAAATGGCTCTGTAACGCTTGGTGTTGTAATTTTTCCCATCATTGGCAGTTATTCGGAAATTCCTAATAACTGAAGTTTCGCGGAGCTCTTCATCTTTGAAAATGTTTTTCAGATGTTCATTGATGGTGGCCGTAGAAACTTCAAAAAGTTCGGCCATTTGTTTCTGGCTCAACCAAATAGTTTCATCCTGTACAAGTACCTGAATTTTTGGGCCATTTCCTTCACTGAAGAAGAGTGGATTTGGGAGCGAAAAACAACGGAAATCGTTTCGGTTCAGCTCTTGATCGGACAATACTTCCAGAGACACTGTGGCACCAGACGCCAGACAAAGACGAGTAGCTTGTACTTCCAGTCAATGACTAGGACGCGCTTTTTCGTTTCGATGCCTTTGACAATGGAGGAGGCGACATCCTTGACGTTCATTTTGAACGGGTAGCTTTTGCCGTCGGCGAGCAGATCCGTATCCACAAACCCTGGGCGCACATCGGTGAAGGCCATGGGGCATTTCCGCATCACGGACAATTGCTCGAGAGCGTCGAGATACGTGTTCTGAAACGCCTTTGAAGCCGAGTAGGCGCAGGCGGCTCCGAGGCCTTTGGTGCCGGCAATGGAACTGATGATGCACAGATGTCCGTCGCCTTTACCGAGGAAGTAGGAAAAGGCGCAGTCCACGAGCTTCACGAAACCGTCGACATTGGTTGCTACGATATTCAACTCAGCGTCAGGATTGAGATCGGTGTTTTGGCATCCGATGCCTGAGCAATGGACGTACAGATCCATTCCACCAAGATCGGCAATCAAAGCAAGCAGGTCACTTGCGGCATCGTTGGAGCGCACGTCAATGCGTCGCGTATGGATTCGTTGCGGTGCCTGGGTTTTGATTTCCTCGAGACGCTCAGTTCGTCTTCCTGCAATGCCGAGTTCCCAGCCTTTGGCGAGCAGCTGCAGTGCCACTTCCTTGCCGATTCCGGATGTTGCGCCGACGATGATTGCCTTAGGCATGCTGTTTTTACTCCTCAAATCTGTTTCGATCCGTAGCGTTTGTTGCCGCAGAGTATAGTTCCCAAGAGCGTAGCAAAGCGCGCTGGAGGTCAGTTATGGACTGGTTAATGCCGCTTCTCACGGATACGGATTCAATTGGCCACATCCTTTTGGTTTACTCGGTTGTCATAGCACTTGGTGTCAACTTCGTTCTTTTTGCGGCATTGACCTGTACGTCTTATGTTCTGGGGAGTTTGCTTTAGCTGATCCAATGGCAACGCTGCGGACAGGTCGATACTCGAAATAAAAAAGTGACGTTGGCAGGCTAGAGTATGCAAACTCTGGTGTGGAACCGAAGTTGGAGGCTATGCGAGGATATTTCGCATTCTCTTGTTCAAAATTCATGATGAATCATGGCAGAAAATGACTGAACGTTGTTCGGCATTTTCGAAATACGCGACACACTTTCGATGTGGAAAAGCATGGATTTGACGAAAGCGTTGAGGAACAGTAGCCAACACATTTGTTGAATGTCGGGCAGATTTAAAAGGTCGGAATCGGACAAACTACAAGTGCCAATCGTTGTTGCGCTAGCGAACATTACCCTGTGAAGGTTTTTCCCGCGTTTATTGCTGTGAGAACCTATCAACATATGATGGAGACGAGTATACGCATACGGCGGTTACGGTACTTTCAATGCACGTCTTCAAATCTTTTTTGGAAAATAGGTTCTTAAGGAGAGATTCTATTCTCAATGACAGAGTTCTGTTTTGTAAGAGAATGTGTTACGAAATGATAAAAGTGATGAAAATAAAGATTTATCTAGATATAATTGAGACTGAATGGAGTTAATTTGTTGAAAATCCAAATAATATTCAATATTCTTCTAATCTAAAATTGGGGGTATGAGTATGGCGTGTGATGTTAAACAAAGCAAAGTCTCTATTGGTGCTGCAGGAGAGCATCTGGTCGCAGCTGAGCTCGAGAGAAGAGGTTACAACGTTGGTTTTACGGGGAAGAATGCTCAATTAGTTGACTTGTTAGCCCAACATCGAGAGAGTTTGAAAACTATTTCGATACAAGTGAAGACCACCGTAGTCAAAGCTAGATCTTGGTCCTTAAATGTTAAAAATGAAAAGGTTTACGATCCCAGCTTTGTTTATATTTTTGTGAAGATAATTGAAGATCAGAAGCCGGAATTTTTCATTGTTCCTAGCGAGGTTGTTGCCAAAACACTGGCATCCGACTTCAAGAAATGGATCGAAACTCCAGGTAAGAACGGCCAACCTCACGATCCTGAGAATACACTTAGGAAATTTGATGATCCTGATGGTAAGTTCTTGAACAAATGGGAAAATTTGGAGTATTGGAGGAAATAATTTCTCTAATACCGTAAAAAGACAGGGGGTAAACAGCCTGATTTAAGGTCTGTTCACCTCCTTTTTTTGTTTTGAGGTTGGAAGGTGAGGCACTTTATTTTTTAGCTTCTGTACCTTCTGCCGGATCCGACCAGAACGCCTTCGATTGAGAAGTCGTCGTATTCGCCCGGGTGAATGACCAGATAGTTGCCGGAGCTGTTCTGCGGATGCAGTTCCGGTTTGCCGTCGACGAACTCAAGCTTTTTGAGCGTGAAGTCCCCTTGCAGGTAGGCGAGCACGATGTCGCCGCGGCGCGGTTCAACGGAGCGATCGATGATGAGAATGTCACCCTCGTAGATGCCGGCATCGATCATGGAGTCACCGCGTGCTTCGATGATGAAAGTCGCATCGCGGTTTTTCACGAAGTAGTCGTTGAGCGACAGGTCGTTTTCGGCATAGTCCGCAGCAGGGGAGGGAAAGCCGCACTGAACCGTCAGGTCGATGAACTTGATGCCTTCGGACTCTTCGCCGGGACGAGCGGGAGCCAGTTTCTTGAGTGCCATTGCCCGCTGAGTTGCCGCTTCAAGCAGGGGTCTCATAAAGTTTGCGCCGCCCAGTGACTTGCAGGTGTCGGCAAGCTTCTTGGTCACGCGAACCTGAAGATTGACATCGAGCAACTCATTGGTCAGACGAGGTCTTCCAACCGGTTTGTGTTCTTGGGACGAAGGCTGTTTTTTGCTTTTTTCCATGGGATTCTCGCACTTGCGATTTGTATACGAATAACGTATCCTACCTCAAAACAAGATTCGTATGCAAATGTCTACGCCTATTTTTCTCCATCTGGACGGCAATTCGTTTTATTGCAGCTGCGAGCGGCTTTTCCGTCCCGAGCTGCGTGGCAAGCCTGTTGTTGTGCTCTCCAACAATGACGGCTGCATCGTGGCGCTCACCAAGGAAGCCAAAGCTGTGGGACTCAAGCGCGGCATGCCGCTTTTTAAGGTCAAGGATATTGTTGAAGCCAATAAGGTGGCTGTGCTGTCCTCCAACTACGAGCTCTACAACTCGATTTCTGGGAGGATGCAAAGAACCGTTGCCGGCATGATTCCGCGTATGGAGTCGTATTCCATCGATGAAGTGTTTGGGGATTTAACAGGGGTGGAAGACGGGGATCCGGCACGTTTGACCGCTCTGGCGCAATCCATACGTCAGCGCGTCTACAAGTGGGTCGGCATTCCGACGTGCGCAGGGATTGCTCCCACCAAGACGCTTGCCAAACTATGCGACCATTTTGCCAAGACCTATCCGGTTTTTAACGGCGTTGTCAATTGGCTGGAGCTGACGCCGGAACGTCAACACAAAGCCATGGCGATTACGCCGATCAAGGAAATCTGGGGAATCGGCTCCAGGAACCGCGAGAGATTGGAAGCCATGGGTGTGAAGACGGTGCTTGATTTTGCCCGGATGGACGCTGCACTCATTCGCAGGCGCTTCACGGTCGTACTTGAGCGAACTCACAGAGAGATTCTTGGCGTCTCGTGCATTCCTTTGGAAGATCATCCGCAGCCGCGGCAACAGATTGTTCGGACACGTAGCTTTGCCGTGACGTGCAGCGACATGGACGCCATTCTTGCGGCCGTATCGGTTCACATGGCCGAAGCCGTCAATGTGTTGCGTAAGCAGGGCTGCGCCGCCAAAACGGTGGGAGTGATGTTTCATACGGATCCGTTTAAAGCCAACGACCGTTATCACGCAGTCGTCGAATACAGACCGTTGCAACACGCGTGCGCGGATGTGATCACGCTTACCCGGGCTGCGCACGATCTGGTGCGAGCCTTTTTCAAGGAAGGATACGGGTACAAGAAAGCGGGTGTCATGCTTGCCGACCTGGTGCCGGCGGAACAGTCCTTGGTGCCGACGACGCTTTTCGACACGGATGAGATCGAGGTTCTGAAACGCCGAGAGCGGATTCAGGCTTCGATTGAGGCCCTGAACGAGAAGTTTGGCGGCAAGGTGGTGACGCTCGCAAGCGCCAAGTGTTCTGCGGAGTGGGCGATGCGGCGAGAGTATTTATCACCTTGTCCGACGACGAAATGGGATGATTTGCTCAAGGCCAACTGAATTGCGGCAGATCTGAGCGTGTCGGGAAGAGATGGTCTGCCGCTCAATGACCAGGACCACTCACCGCCTCACTGCGTGACATTGCTCGAAAAGCTCGCTTTCTGCTTTTCCAAAGCCAGAAGCATCAGGCGTTTCGCTTCATCGACCATGAAGAGCGGTATGTTGAGAAGGTTGCCGTTGAGGTTGAGATTCTGCATGGAAAAGCGCACGCGCAAAGGTATCTGCTCACCGTATTTGTCCATAAAGACGCGCAAACTCGGCGATTTGACATTCGTAGAGGCTTTTACTTCGATCGGAACAACAATTCCGCTGAGTGAAGCCAGAAAATCAACCTCAGCCTGAGGTTTAGCCATCGACCAGTAACACAGAGATTCCTCAAACTGCGGGCTCAGGCTTTGCAGAACAAGGTTCTCAGCCATCGATCCTTTCATTTCGCGGAAAAGCATCGGAGCATCCTGTAAGACAGATGGCTCGATACCGGAGAGTCGGGTAAAAAGCCCGATGTCAACGAAATAAAGTTTGAATGCGCCGGGGTCTTCGTAAGCGGACAACGGAATGCCGGGACATGAAACGCGGTGAACGCATCGAGCCATTCGGGCATCAACCAGCCATTGGAGAGCGTCGCCGTATTTACGCGCATTTGAGCGTGGTTCGACTTCGCTGAACCTGAAACGGTTGTTTTCACGAGAAAGCTGTCGGGGAAGCGACTGCCATACTTTTTGAATTTTCGGTGCGTCAATGGCACTTGCATGGCTGAAAATATCCTGCCGATAGGCTTCCATTACAGACTGCTGAATCTGCCGCGCCAGAGTCAGATCCTGCTTTTCACACCACGCGGAAACCGCTTCCGGCATCCCGCCAACTGTTTGATAGTGAAGGAGCTTCGTGCTAAGCGGCTCAAACAAATATTCCGGTAGCGGTTCAAACTCGGAAGAATTCCTCAGACAGTCGACCAGGCCGCCTTCTCCTTGGGCGAGAAGAAATTCGCTGAAATTCATTGGCTCGAGCGTCAAGAAATCGACCTTACCAACGGGGTAGGACGGGGGACGTGCAAGTTGCAAACCAAGCAGTGACCCCGCTAAAAGCACAAAGAGGTCGCTACGGAGTTCGCAAAAATATTTCAGCGCATGAATCGCTTCAGGACAAGCCTGCGCCTCGTCAAAAATGATTAGGTCTCCGGGAGCGATAGGACGCCCGCTGCGATACGCTAACGTTTCCAGAATAACCTTTGGAGACCGCGACGTTTTGAAGAGCTCGCATAGGGCCGGATCCATATCAAAGTTCAGATAATGGTAATGTCCCTCAAAATGCTTTTGAGCGAACTGCGTCATCAACCAGGTTTTTCCAACCTGGCGAACGCCGCGGATGATGAGAGGCTTTCTGTGCGGTGACAGTTTCCATGCCTCAAGCTTGTCCATGGCAATTCGACGCATCCTTCTTCCTCCTGAGTTTTTGTCTGCCTTAGTGTAGGGGATTTGGTGCAAAAATGCATCAAATTCCTAGAAATATCATGCGCGTATGCATCAAATTCCCTGGATTTTGATGCATCAATGCAGATTTATGACCTTGCCTGAAATTGGTTGACAGTTTTTCGCAGTATGACTGAATAGGTAGACAAGTTTTTGATTTTTGCCTGAAACTGTCGACAGCTTTTTTGCAAAGACCTGATTTGGTTGACACCGAACGCTCTCGTCGGGGAGGTCTCTTCGATTCTATCCTTGGATCATCCTCCTTACCGTGACGACGTAACGAGTCGAGATCAACTTCGGCTCAGGGGGTGATCGTGTCAAGCCCGAAGCCTCGTTTATTGGAGAGAACCCGTACAGCGGAGCGTAGACCGTTCATTGAGGCGCAGCGACTTGACGCGCTGACGGATTGCAAAATGAGGCGAGAGTGTTTGTCACTCTGTCCGACGACGATGTGGAATGGTTTGCTCAAGGCCCACTGAATTGCGGCAGATCTGAGCGTGTCAGGAAGAGACTGACAAAATGTGCAGATTACATTCTGGCAGATCATGATCTGCCGGAACGTAATCTTTAATGGTTAAATCAGAACAATAAAACAGTTGATGCAGGAATCGAGGTTCTAAATCAGTATTGACGGGAGCTGTTGCCGGCTCTTTTTGCCTTCTTCTGACGGAAGTGTGCAGCGAAAACGGGGACGACCAGAGTAGGAACGTCCCTCGTTTCCAACGATTAAAGTTTGGGCTTAACCGACAGTTCCTGTGTTAAATAGTGAGTTCATAATCCAGATCACAGCAAATCCGACAATACAAGGTATGGCGGTTCGACGGCAGATGGCTATGGGGCTTACGCCGGCCGCTAAAGCTGCGGCGATCACGCAACCCGCGACGGGGCTCATAGAACGGAAGACCGTACCTGCCAGATGCATGGGATTGACCATACCGCCCAAATTTCCGCCAAGGTTGTTGTGAATATCAGCCGAAAGTGATGCGAATGTGGCAAAAGCTGCAATTGCTGAGCCGACAATAAGAGTGAGACCACCGGTGATTGCGCTCAAAACTGCCGTCATGCCCGTGACTCCGAATCCGGTATCAAATGCCATGTTGATGATGGCATCTACCAAGCCGGAAATACGCAACGATGTGGCGAAGAATTCGGCGCAAATAACCAACGCAACGATTCCGCCAAAAATTTGCCCCATTTTCTTAAACATGACCATTGCGTCTTTAAGCACGAGGTTCAGATCTTTTAATCGGATCATCTCAATGAAGACAACAACAATCCAAGTCATAAAGAGCACTTCAATAACGCCTAACTTGATTGAAGAAATGGCGAATTTTGAAAAAACAAAGAGGAGCACAATCGGCACAAACGGGAATATGGCGTACCACGCAGGGCAGTCGCGTGTTTGATTTGGCTTCTCAATTACAGATTCTCCGTATACGTCGTCATTTTTCTTATCAAACCAACGCTGAGTAAAAAAGAGCGTTACTGCCATGGCAAGCAATGCGGGTACAGTGCAAATCAGCTGATACTCAACCATATAGGTCATGGGATCCAAGCCCACCGTACGTGCTGCAAGCTGCTGGGTTCCGAAGAGAGGCCCTGTACAAAGAGAAGTTGCCAACACAATGGACGATGCCGCTGCGGCTGCTGATACCCCGACTCTTAACAAAATCGGGTAGAAACTCACCAACAGCAGCATTGTGAGTCCTGCTGCGGAAATGATGACCGTGTTTAGAAGCTGGCCGATGATATAGGCGACTGCCAAAAGCAGATACGGTTTTGAGAGACGATTAAGGGGATCAGCAACGAGTTTCACCAATGCGTCGGAGGCGCCGATCTGTGACATATACCCAGCAAAACCGCCGGAAACCATCACGATCATGCCTATGCCACCGACTTGTTTGATGGCTATTGATCCCAAAAGCTTCATGGAATCAAAGCCGATGAACCCCGTGGTCTTTATGCCTTTTGGCAAAATGGACTCGGCTCCGCAGAGAATTGTGGCGATGATGATGACAAGGCCGCCGATCAACAACACCATTTGCGACGGATAACGCTTAATGAGCATCCATCCGACCGCGACAGTCACCAGACAGGCGATGATTATCGAAATCATGAAAACTCTCCCTTACTACTTTCGTGTCCGTTGGCCATTGATCTACTGAATGGAAACAACACCAAGCAGAACTGAATGTCGGATAAATCCTGCGTGAGGATGCCGATCATTATCGGAAAAGCTTGATTTGTGCCCTATGCGTAAAATGTGATTGGTTATGCTGTTTTTGCATATAAGGTGAGTCGGATGAAGCTTCCTAAAACACAGCAATTGGTTATTTTTCAGGCGGTGGCTCTCAATCGCAGCATCAATGCAGCTGCTCGTGCTCTGAAACTGCCCCAATCAACTTTGTCGAGAGCACTGAAGGAGCTTGAAGAAACGCTCAACTGTCAGCTGTTGGAGCGAGGCGGTGCCGGCGTGACGCTAACGCCGGCAGGAAATTCATTTTTGAAATACGCCGGATCAGTTGTCCGCACGCTCAATCAGGCAGTTGAAGAGACAGGAAATATCAATGGGAAATCTTTGCATACGATTTCTTTTGCGGTGCCATCCTGTATCTCCCGCTCGATCCTGAATAATGTCATCACGAGCTTTCTGCGTTCAGAACCTCGTTGTCATCTGAATATTGAGGTTGTGCCGTTTTCGACAAGTTTGGAACGGATGGAAAAAGGATTGCTGGATTTTGCGGTTGGATTTGAACGGGAAAATGTTTCCTTTACGAATTTCACGGTGGAGCCTCTTGTTCGATGCCCTGCGATGGTCGCGTGTGTCAACGGTCATACTCTTGAAAACGCAACTTCAATTTCTGAAATAAAGAATGCGAATTGGTTGATTACCGATGAGTTTGAAATTTGGCAGAAAGAACATCCGGAAGCCTTGCAAATTCAACCTTCCGCAGTCGTTCGCAGTCAAGGATATTTTGTTTCGAACTTGATGATTGCGAGAAATGGATTTTTGGGATTGCTTTCGTCAGTACAAATTCGGAGACATCGAGACTACATGCGGCCGATTCCTTTAAAAGGTTTCCCGATATATATTGACTATGCATTGGCTTATCCCAAGAATCGCCCTCGAACTCCCTTGGTTGAAAGGCTTTTGGACTACATGCGAAAAGAAGCCAAGTCCTATGATTGGGAGGCTTTCGAAATAAAAGAAGGGAGTCCGGAGACTCCCTATCGTTCTCAAGTGCATGATCTGGTTCGTAAAAACTAGTTCAGATCATAAAAAGTTCTGACGGTATCCCAAGCAATTTGATATAAGAATTGAGCATCATCATTGGTGACGCGCATATCCGTAAAGCGCCCACAATAATCACTGCCGACAGCTGATTTTCCGGTTAGGGTACTGTAGAAGACGGCTGCCTCGAGAAGCGTTCCCGCAGGCGTAGGATGGCGACGGTCAGATCGTATTAAAGATAGGTCAGGTCTTATCTTCATTGCTTGCTCAAAAGCAATCCCACAGGGTATGGCTCTGCAGTTATTTGCGTTGGCTGTTTCAATGATACTGTCAGCCAGATCTTTAGTCATTCCAGGGCGATCAGAATATCCCCAGGAAATCATCAGGTAGGGCTCAGCTCCTGATTCTCTGACTGTTTTGCAATGACGTTCGGCAAACTCCTGAAAAAGCGGTTTTAGCTTCGGATGAATGGGGCCTTGAGTACTATCGACCATAATAACTGCATCAAAAATTGGAGAATTCGAATAGTCAATAAACTCGAAGACATTATTTTCATTGATGCGATAACTACGTAATCCGTTGGGACGTAGATAACTTTTGACATCGTGCCAATAGAGTCCGGCGCCGCCAATTCCAACCATTGTTACCTCAAGAGGCGTGCCGCAGGATTTAGCTAGCCCCGAAAGCATGCCGTTGACCCCGCAGTTGTAGAACATTAAGGAATTACCGACGAGAAGCACTTTGGAAGCGAGAGGCAAAGGCCCTTTGACGAGAGGGGAAACGGTGTGGCTTGTAGAGGTGGAAGGATTGGTAATCATCATCAGCTCCGGCTGCAATCAAAGATGATTGGCATTATTGCGGCCCCTGAAAACAAGAGTGGTAATGCAAAAATGGATAACTAATCCGATTTTTGATAGAAAAATGCGGAGCAAACAAGAGCGGGTTTCTCGAATGTTTGATCTGCGGCCACTGAGAAACATGCTCTCTGGCGATCTAGAGAGATCTGGGCGTGGTTACGCTCAAATTCTTTGGGCTATGCCTGCCGATTTGGTGCCGATGATGTTGTTTGACACGGATGGGATTGAGGCTATGAATGTCAAGCGTCCTTTAAATTAACCCCCGAAAATGAACTGACCCCCACAAATGCGACACACTGAGACTCTCGCGAGGTGTGTTTATGACTATCAGTTACCGTGTCCGACAACAAAGTGTGAAGATTACATTCTGTCAGATTACGATCTGGCAGAACATAATCTGTCAGAATGTAATCTGCATAACAGAACAGCCGATACAGGAGCAGAAGATGGGCGACACAGATTTCTATGGTCGCGTCGGTGAACTTGAATCGTTGCAGGATGCGTACGACAGCAGAACAGCAGAAATGGCAATTATTTACGGTCGTCGGCGCATTGGAAAAACGGCGCTTATCCAAAAATTCTGTGAAGGAAAACCGGCTTTTTTCTACACAGCGAAAGCATGGAAAGATCCGTATCAATTGGATCGTTTTTCACAAGCTGTGGGAACCTTTTGCGGAAATCCTCAATTGCGCTATCTCGAGTGGACTTCGGCACTCAGAGCACTTGCGACTCAGCCGTCACCGAGTCGCAAGGTGATTGTCATTGATGAATTTCAGTATATTGCCAAAGAGCGTCCGAGCATACTTTCCGAGCTTCAGGTGCTTTGGGACGAGGAGCTGTCTCAAGAAAACATTCTGCTGGTGCTTTGCGGCAGCGCCGTGTCCTTTATCGCCAAAGAAGTTTTGGGAGAAAAGAATCCTCTTTACGGGCGAGCGAGAACCATCATGAAAGTTCGTCCGCTTCCTTTTCAGACGGTCGCCGAATTTGTGCCTTCTTACTCAGTGGATGACGTTTTTCGCGGTTACGCCGTGTTGGGCGGAATCCCGTATTTCTGGCAGGGCGTGAATCCACAACGTTCAATGACGGAAAATCTCGCCGCCAATATTCTGAGATCCAACGGTTTTCTCAATGACGAGGCTCAATCGGCATTGAGGCAGGAATTTCGGGATCCTGCCACCTACAACGCCATTCTTCAAACGATTGCCTTTGGTTCAACTTCGAGAAACGAAATTGCGCAGAAGAGCTTGGTGGATACGCGAACGCTTTCCAAATATTTGTCCGTACTGGAAGACATGGATTTGGTTGTGAAGGAATTACCCGTCTTCGCAGGTCCGGGCGATTTGGGAAATGCGTCTCGAGGACTCTATCGCATTGCCGATCCGTACGTGAAATTCTGGTTCCGGTTTTTAGCCAACAATCCGACTCTGATCATGACGAGGCAAGAGGCCCTTTCAGAATGGGAAGCGACCGTAGAGCCTTGTTTTGCGGATTTCGCAGCGGAATCTTTTGAGCAGGTCTGTCGTCAATACCTGACACGACTCCGCTTTTCCGGGAAGTTGCCGTTTTCTGTGACGACTCTGGGGCGATGGTGGAGAAACGGCACGGAGATTGATTTGGTTGGAGCCGATCACGAAAGACGGCATTGTCTTGTGGCTGAATGCAAGTATCGCAATCAGAAAGTCGGGATCAAAGTGTTGCGCTCCCTTCAGGCCAAATGCGAACAACTGCCGGTTGCGGAGGACGCCGTATTTCACTATTGGATTTTTTCTCGCATGGGATTTGACGATGTGTTGCTTGATATGGCTACACGGGATCCTTATTTGCATCTGGTCGGGATGGATCAGTTG
>ENA-OPCY01000926-OPCY01000926.1-human-gut-metagenome-genome-assembly--contig:-NODE-926-length-19145-cov-3.112520_pt1 | contig 19145 bp, 17 predicted proteins | sample MGYA00241568_ERZ501487 | MGnify/ENA primary metagenome ERZ501487 (study PRJEB25962, sample SAMEA2042574) | human gut metagenome | biome: human gut; feature: human-associated habitat; material: faeces... | reverse complement strand
GGACGGATTTCAACCGTCATCGGTGTACTGAAATCAGCTCTGTTATCCTATCGTTTAAATAGGTTTTTTTGCCTTTCGCTCTAAGCGACAGTTTCAGCCCTGCCGGTTTTCACTCTTAAACTACTTCTTGTTATTATAATAATGCCATATTTTTTTTACTCTGTCAACCATTTTATACTCTCTTTCTGATAGTGCAAATGTGCCCTTTTCACTGTGATTATAACCTTTATGCGTATGAGGTATAGTATAAACGCCATTCACAAAATGAGTATTACCGCTAATATCAATTTGTTTGCTACGCAAATTGTTTTTATCATAGTATGTAATAGCTTTCAACTCACCATTATCATTTACTGTAACATACAATCTGCCTTTAGTCATTGTTTCCATTGGTGTTTTTGCAGATTTGCTGTCATTATATTTCACAAACTTGATATTACCTGATTGATACACCGTATGATACTCTGTACCGTACTTCTTGCCATTATCACTTATACCACTCGAAGAGCCTCGTCCGCCCATTACTCTGACCTCCTGAATTTCTCTTGAAATGATTTAACATGAATAATATTTCCTGTACATTCTTCGGGAACTCTGCCGTAGAAGATGATAGCTTCAGGCTGTAAGCGTTTTATCATTTCGTTGTAGCCTTTCAAAAACAGCTCTTTTGCAATCTTGCTTTTCTGTGTTCCAACGCTTGATATTGCAACTGTTCCACCAACAGGCTCGCCATCAAAACACCATTCAAAACTTCTTTCATCGCTCCAACAAATTGTAGGTATCACCTCAATGCCGTGAAGCTGTAAATATGCTCCTGCCCAATGCTTACGGTAATGATTATAAATTTGCAACGCTCTCGGATAGTCAGCGTAAAGGCTGAAATCAGGTGACAAAACGCAATTGTATTTTTGTAACAATTCTATGTACCTGTCAGGGGTATTCCACAGGCGTTCAAATTGGTAATCATCAAGAAAAAAATGGACGCCACAATCTGTTTGCTTACTGCTCATAGCCTCGTTAAAACCAATAAAATTACTTTCTTCTATTTTTGTAGGCTCTTTTCCTTACATAAACTTTTATTATAGAGCCATATTTTTTCACACCAAAATAAAAAACAAGTGGCAACCTAGTCTATCGCCACTTGTTTAAATCAATTTTCTTTTTACGGTTTTACCCCAACTATTGACACAGAGCCCTTTTATTAAGTGCAATAAAAAGCGACAGGTCAGCACAAACCGACCTGCCGCTAAAATGCAGTAAGTATGAAATTTTTAAATTAAATCAGTAAACAAACAGTTCTTCTCTTTTCCTAAAGTAGACAACATTTACAAATATCATAACTACGCTTGTTATAATTGACGGGACAAAGCTAATAAAGCCCAACAGGCCGGTTTCAAACGTAAACATTATAGATATGCCATATAAAAGACCTATTACCAAATTAAGCACATACATCAGTATAAACAAAAACGGGCCTCGTCTTTTAAAGCCTGAAAGCTGAAACCTTGTGAATATCGCATAAGCGGCAAGTGCTATAAGCAAAACGCCGTAAATAACATCAATCATTTTTGCAGTTGGATAGAACATATACAGCGCCTCTACATCACTCATAGTCATATCCTCACCTAAATATACGCTTCCTGTTAGATATGTAACAGCTGTAAATATGTTTATTGCCGCATTTGCAAACAGCATAAAGTAAATTAAAAATTTAAACCACGCCATAGGGTAGTCACCGGCATAACCGGGACACGGTTTACTGTGTGACCTTTGTGAGGTTACAGTTGGATTATTATTCATATATGCAGGACGCCCTTGTTGATACGGTGAGTGTCCATACGGCGATGTATTCTGACCATACCGTGACTGTCCGTATGGTGAAGTATTCTGTCCATATGTCGACTGTCCGTATGGTGAGGTGTTCTGCCCATACTGCGACTGTCCGTATGGTGAGGTGTTCTGCCCATACTGTGACTGTCCGTATGGTGAGGTGTTCTGTCCGTACTGCGATTGACTATATTGACTATTCGACTGTTGTTCCTGGGCAGTCTGCTGTGAATTTCCCGCCTGCTCTTGAGCTGACTGCTGTGAATACATTGACTGCTCCTGTGTCGGTTGCTGTGAATAGCCCAACTGAACAGCTGCTCCACAATGCGGACAAAAAGCCTTTGTTTCATCACACTGTTTGCCGCAAGATGTACATTGCATAAAATCCCTCTTTCTTTATCCTCAATATCTTTATAATAATGTTTTTTGCATACACATTATACAGTATGCCGTCAACAAATATTGCATAACTACTTATATAATAAAGCGTCTGTCATGCAGATTTTTTATTATATGTATAAACATTATACAATTCTTTCCAGTTAGTATAATATCACAGTGTTTCTTGCAAGTCAACAAAATGCATTTTTATGTATCTAATATCTTCTTCATGGTTATGGAAAATACAATAATACCCTGCACAGAAGTTTCCGGTACTGCAATAACCCACGGCTTATTGTAAAAAATTTACAAATTCACACACAAAAAAGGCTGTAGAAACGAATTCTACAGCCTTTATGGCTCCCCCAACTGGGCTCGAACCAGTGACATCATGATTAACAGTCATGCGCTCTGGCGAGTGTAGGGAAATACACAATAAAATTTATCCTCAATGCAATTATAATTCAACTTTTGATTTTAATATTTTAGATATATGTTGAATATAATTTTCAACATAAACGACTGCATAGATATTGATTGTGAGTTCATTTTCATGCTGTACCACTTATGCGTGCTTATAAAGTCAACTTGATTGTTTTCTACATACCTCAACACCTTATCGATGGTTATTAAAGGTATGTAACAGAAATACGTCAATATGGGGATTTTCAGACGATTTATCTAGGTGGGATATTTCCGTTGCTTCACTGGGTCTCAAGTTAAGGAAACGATATCATTTGTTTATATATGAAATTCATTCCTCGTTGCATTATCGAAAGGGGTAAAGGATAATTTTATGTAGTTATCAAGTAAGGATACTGTCATATTTTTGTTGAATCATGTCTTGGAATTCTTTTAATATAGCCCTTGATGCATTTCTTGAGTTTTCACTTTTTGAATCTTTAGAAAAATATATTTTGGAAACACTCACTTCAAAAGCGTTATTCCTAACGTGACTCCGAAAATAGTGTGGAAAACCATATTCTACTATACATCGTCCCTTAAGCGCCCCGATGCTAAATTTATATTGTGCTTGCACTTGCCTTAAAATTAGAAACTCATGATATTGTTTATCTGATATATACTCAACATTTTCTAGTGTTTCACCTTTTTCACTGTTTATTATGATGTTTTTAACTGAACCTTCCATCCATTTCGCATTATCAGGCATAGTAAATGTTTTATCTGGACCGATTTCGATATTTTTCACTGCTTCAAAAGATAAAAATCCATTAGGACTATCATTTGCAAGTTGTAGCATAAAAGAAAATCTTTGAATATTATTGAACTTGTCTGACGTAATCTCGAATGGATCTTCTTTATTGGATATCTCTCCTTCGGTTTGCAAATGATTAGAAACAGTCTTAATTATTTTTTTATTAATAACTTCAGTTTCAGAAGATGTATATTCATTACTAAAACGAATCATGCTTTGACTTGCTGATTTTTCAATTTCAACTCTACCAGTATATCTGCTTTTGCTGTTAGCCCAATCTTTAGTAATATCTTCTCTTTTAATTGAATAATCTAATACTAGTTTATTTTGATTATCCATATTAAAACATAAATCAGTATCAAAATCAAAACAATCATATTCATCTATCAAGTCATCTCTTTTGATTAAGTCCAATGGTATTAACACATTTAAATTTCTATCTGATTGAGATTTTGCTTTAGTAATTTTGGTTTTAAGGCTATCTTCTTTTGTTTTTTGCAATTCCTGCAATTTTTCAAATTCCCTTGGACTTAATATTGATAAAGTCAAAATCGGGATAGATAATTTCTTATCACTATTACCAATATAGACCCCTCTTTCAGCAAGAAGATTTTTCATATCTGATTCACTGATACAGGATTTGCTTAATAATGGCTTTATTCGTTCTCCCACTGGCAACAAAGTATCTGTATTAATAGTATCATTCATTTGTTCACACCTCATCTCTAAAATCAGGATCATATGTTACAACTGTAATTTTATCAGTAAAACTTGAATCCTCAAAGTCAGCTTTACAGGACACTACTGTTTCCTCATCCTCGAACTTATTAAAGTTTGGAAAGGCAATTATAATATTTGCTGCCCAATCTGATGTAATTTCTTGTGCTAATCCGATTAGTCGTCTAAGATATTCTTTGCAAAATTTATCTTTCACAAGTAAAAGTAGCTTATTTTGATTATTATGATTTATTGCCATAGGTAAAACATCGGAATTTAAGTATTCAAAAGGAAGAACTTCTCCACTGTATTTCCGATTTAGATTAGCGTTATTTAATCCTGTATTTATATAAAAGAATTTATAATTATTCTCTCCATATTTCGATTTTGCAAAATTAATTGCAGAATAAAGAAATTGTGCACGATTATTATCTATTAGTGCTACAGTATTATAATGGCATTCTTCTCTAAGATAGAAACCACCAATTTCATCAACTACGGACTCATTTTCTCTTCCGTCATCTCTGTTACGGTCAATCCAAAATATCAAAGAAGAACATACCTTTTTGTTTGTACCTTGAATTTTTTGTTTTGCTATTTTGCAAGATGGATAACACTCACTTGCAAAAGCGATGTCCATCAAAAACTCTTTAAACTTACTTTTTATTCCATCTTCTGTTTTGGGATATCCATCGCGACATTTTACGCTTATTAAAACATCATGTCGTGTTGCATCCCTAAGAGGTGACTTATACTTAAAAACATAATCAATCCCATGTTTTTCTGACTTATCAGCATTTTGTTTTTTGTGAGTATCTTGATAAACACAAGGAACTGTTACTCCGCTAATACAGTTTTTCCATCCAAAAATTTCTAATAGATTTTTTACTATTTTTTCTCCATATTCGCCTGAACTTTTTGCTTTTTCTCCGCCAGCCATTTTAATACCTCCTTATTTTTCGTTAGTATAATATATTTTGTAATACCGCATCTTCTTTTCGGCATCATATCCCTGCTCAATAATTTCCTCAACCGCACTTATTTTAGACGGAATCTTTATTTCAATATCAGAATCCAATTTTATGAAGTTCCGTATCTTTTTTTTTGCTACTGTAACTGCTTGTTTTGATATCTCAAATGATTCTCCGAATTTGGATTCTAAATCATTATCTTGTATATATGACTTGAAAGCTTGATAGTGATTTTCATTTTCACAAGTATGGTTTGCAAAATCATTGAATTCAAAATTATCATGAGATTCAAAATACCGAACAGAATTATTCAAAAAGGATATTCTGCTTGTTTTTTCCATATCAAATGACTTGCTTATAAATTTTTTGCACACATTAAGAACATTGGCAGTGTTTGTGTAAGCATCCTCGATTTCAGTAACTCGCAAAAAATCATTCTTCCAATATAGTGTATCATTACGGCTTGTATCAACTATATATACTTTTTTAGGTTTTTTTTGTTTATAATCAAATATTAAACATCCTTTATCTAATCTTTTGGTATTAACCCCTTTTTTACAAGAGACATTAAAGGAGCCGTGGTTTTGTTTAATATTTAGATAAAAATCTTTTGTTTCCGATTTAAATATTCCAATTGCATTTGTTTCGTATCCATCTATTATGCAATCTTTAATAAAAGCAATATACAACTCTCCTCGTTTTATGTTTGGATGAGTCGAAACTTCAAACAAGTGTTTTGCAATGCTTTTTGACTGTTCGACAAATGAATTTGGTGATTGGAATATCGTAGAAGAATACATATAAAGTTCGTTTAAACTAAGATTTGTCTCATGAGAAAATTGATAAGATAACTCAAAATCAAACGATGAAAAAAAATATTCCTTTATATATTGTTCAGCAACATCATCAACAATAGTTGAACTAGTATCAGTAAGAATAAGTTCCTCATCTTTACTTTTATTTCCAACCACATGTACAGCTAAATCTAAGATTTTAGAATTTGAAAAATCAACCATTCATAATCCTTCTTTCCTTATTCAAATTAATTATTTGATTGCCATGTATTATGACTAACCTTCCAGTTAGATTGCCATTCTCCCTCTTTCACAATCGCATCGAATACAGACTCAAGGATAGTCTGTATTTCTGTAATAACGAATTGAAACTCAAGTGTGTTGTCTTTGATATTCTTCAAGAAATATTTCCACCGCTTTTGCATATCCTCATCTTGGGCAAGTGCGACAACATGCTTAAAACTATCTCGGTCGTAGGGAGTGCCACATCGCTGCAAGGTTTCAAAGATAGCAGCTTGCAATTTTGCACCCTCAAAATCGAATGTCCTTAAAAGATAATAGATATCATAAAAACTTTCATTCTGCCTGACAACTCACAGCGTTGCAATATTACATTATTTTTTGCAGGTTTCAATTTTATTTGTATAACTGATTTCTTTATCGTGGAATATATTACTCACACTATCAGTTTCCAACCTATAGTCATAATACTATAGGCTTTTGTCACTTACTTTTTAATATTGTTTTAAAATATAATTACATATTATCCTAATTTATGTTTCACCATTCATATTGAATATTTATGAAACTTCTTTACGCACTGATTCAGCTACATTTGATATTTCACGGTTTAAATCATCAATATACACGGTACAAACATCCATATATAACACCTTTGAGTATCCTTCAGCAATTTTAAGCACCAATTTAACATCATTCTCAATTATTAATTCAAGCAATTTTGAAAATACTTTTTTCAGTTCAGACTGACTTGTATCACTATTTAAATTTACAACATATTCATCTGGTTTTTCTTGATCTAATATAAAATTTAGAACATCACTCTCTCCAACCACTGTGAGTAACACTTCAATCTGCTTTTGATTCATAAATATTTTTCCTTTCATAAAAAGCTTCTTCTCCACCTTCTAGCGTGTGCAAACTTTCAGTAGTCCAGCTTCTGTAATCATTTTCATCATCAATATTTTGCAAAATATCATTAAATGGATTTCCAACATAAGTAGTGTAGATGCCATTCTTATGTTCTCGAAAAATAGTCATATACGGAAGTGTTCTTACTGCAATATTGGCATTGTGTGTTGCAATAACAACTACCTTCCTGCGTTTTGCTAAACCACTTATTATTGGTCTAATATTTTGATCAATATATGAATTCCCCATACCAAGTTCTGGCTCGTCAAGAAAATATGCATCCGCTTCTTTATTTAATATATTTTGAAGAAGTAAAATACCTTTTTCACCATTAGAAGGGGAATATTCTTGTCCATCTTCCGCGACAACCTGTTTTGATAAACCCAAAAAAGGCTTTAAATTTTCAACACTTTCTTCATCAATCATTGTTTTTAATTCAGACAAACAATCATTTAATCCATCACTATATATGTGGTTTAACACTAAATATAATTGCTTTTTTATTTGTTTCAATTTTTGTATTCCTTTAGAGAACTCTTCAGTTCTTGATTCATCACAAAGCATTCGATATCTTTTATTTATGTATATCTTCCCTTTTTCTTCTAATTCACCTATATATTCTCTTTCATTAAACGAACCTACTAAAAAAGCGTTTATTATATTTTTTATTATTTTACACAACTTTACTCGTTTCAGTGCAAACTCCCCAAACCCTGTAGAAGATGGTTTTGAAATAGTATTAGAATTTTTATCAGCTATATTTTTTATATTCTCGATACTATAATTTGTTAATTCACAAGAACATTTAGAAATCACGTCATTTTTAAATTCTTCAAAAACTTTATCTGTGAGTTCTTTGAACAATAATAAGAGTTGTTCATATTTCTCAGCATTCAAGTACATTGAAATATCTATATCGTTGAAGTGTTTCAATATTTGTTTTATAGTTTTTTTATCTTTTTCATGGACATCATACTGCTTAGGTTTGTTTTCAATAAGTTTTGATGCTTCAGTGATTTTCATTCTTCTTTTATTCCTATTATTATCTTTTGTTTCATACCAGTTAATATAGTTAGAAAATTGAGTAGGATTAGTATCTGTCCACATACTTATTGCTTTAAAATCATTTGCACAATCTTCAAGTCCTAAAAGAGATAAATTTGCCTCCATATCTGTATTCTTCAAAACTTTTTTAAATTCATAATCTTTTTCTGTACCAATATATTTTTCACAACTTTTTCCTTTTGCGAGCATTGAAGTATATAGCGAATTTAATATTTCACTTTTACCAGTACCCTTTTGTCCAAAAATAATATTCACGTCCTCATAAATCTTTAAATTAAGTTTTACAGAACTATGAGGAAAAGCAATCATTTGATAAGATACTTTTTTATTCAGCAAAGTATTAATAACCACATTATCTCTTTTAGACATCATACAGAATTGCGAAAAAGTTTCAACAGGTAACCTTAAATCTGCAAATGTACTTTTTTCATATTTACTCCAATCTTGAACATCACTGCCAATCATCACACTATAATTATAGTTTGCAAATACACCCAAAGATCTATGGTCAGAAGGTTCGTAAAAAATCCTCGAATCATCATTTACAACCGTCTTTAGTTTTATTAAATCTGATTCAGATATACCTGGTTTTTTGTGATAATGTGGTATATAAATAACATCGCATGCGTTTAATTTTTCATAAACTTCTTTGCAATTCAATGTGTATGTATCCAAATCTTGTCCATCAAATAATTCCTTTGTTATAGAAGAAAATTCTTCAGCATTTTCAGGATTTGCTATTACAATTAAATGATATCTACTACTGTTTTCTTCTTGGATATCGATTTCAATTCCTGGCCACAATTTACAATAATCAGATACGCCTTCGGAGTAAATGTTATACTGTTCCAAATCAAATAAATTGTGATTAGTAATAGCAACAATTTTTACATCAGCATCAGAAATTTTTTGCTTAAACACTTCTAAAGAAACATTTCTTTTTTCATTATCACCTTTTTTTACTTTTTTCGTGTGACAATGCAGATCAATTTTCATATTTATACGCCTAACTTATTTTTAGTGAGTAAGTTTTCTTGAGAGAATCCTTAGTAAGCTACAATTACAAATCGTATTAAAAATGATAAAAAAACAATTCTAACCATAAACATTCACAAAGGATACTTTGCATAATCATTCAAATATTAATATTTTCCACAATCTTTATGATTGTGGTTTTTTTATTTTAAAACTTATCTATATAAATTTTAACTTTAGTCTCTTATGTTAATAAAGGATAACTTACAATTATATAATGTTGATTTTGAGGTGAGTACATGTCTTTAGCTGAATTCGAACAGGAAATAGTTGATGATCTTTATGAAACACTAATAACTGACGATGAGGATAAAGGTATCACATTGTATGGGGATATTGGAAGTGGTAAATCAACTATTGCCCTTAATTTGGCCAATCAACTTATGGAAGGATGGACTATCTTCTACATTGAGGGGATTGATCCTAATTTATCGCCGTATCTAACGTGGCATATTGGCACTAAACTATATTCAAAAAAGAAACTTAAACTCGGGAGTGATATTTCGTTTGGTATCAGCTTTTTACCTGTACCAATTTCACTTGAGTTCGGAACTTCAATTAGCGTGACTTTGACAAACTACATCCTAACACCAAGCGAAGAAGCTATTATTTCTAATATTGAAAATCAGATAGATGGTAATCAAAGAATTCTGTTTGTAGCAGACAACTTTGAAATGTGGGACACACCCTCAAAACAATTGTTTCAAAAAATAATGCATCCACAATTGGGATTGTTGTCTGAGTATCATTTGAATGTATTGATTGTTGCTCAAAGTAAGCAATCTATAGAGGTTCCGATTATTTGGAAATATGTAGAGACCCCTGATATTCCTGACGAAAGCATATTGCATATTCTTCGCGAAAATGGTCATGCAGAGAGAATTTGCATCGAAGATATTCGCGCCTGTGCTGGAAACGATATCTCGCTGGCTCTTATGGCAGCAAATTATTATTCCATGAGCGGCGAAAACGCTAATAATTTCATCGAAATCATGGATCGTAGGTGTGATTGTTTGCCTACAGAAAAACAAGAAGTACGCCAAATACTGGGGCCACTTTCAATAATTGATAGTTATTTTTCAAAAGACGAGGCTGCTTTTTTTCTAGATTCCACACCGAAAGACAAGTATGAAACAGAATATCTAGCTGAAGAATATCTCCAACTAGCTGAAGATCAGATGTTTATTAAAGGTGATAATAAGTTTCTTTTCGTTAACGATAACATTAAGAATTACTTCAAAGTTAAACTTGCAAGAAAGGAGAGATATTATCATCATAGATTCTCTGAATTTTTGCAAAAACGTCATCCTGAAGATTATTATTCTCGAGGAAAGCACTTAGCTCTAAGCTTACAATCATCCGATACGAAAACGATTGTAGAAGCATGGCAACTTTTTCTTTTAGCTTATTTTAGACGCTCCACTGAAATTGGAAGTACTGATGATGTTTATAAGATCCTCGATAAAATCGAAACACTCATCAGTGGCCTTCCTATTAGTGCCATTGACACTCAGCATCAGGTTCTAGATGAGTTTATTCAAGGCTATCAAGAATTTACAAAAAATAATTACAGGGGTGCATTACTTCATTTCCAAGCAATCACTCCTAGCCGCATTGTTCCGCCGTGTCTAGCCGAGTGTCAACGACTAATACTTTTATGTAACATTCAGTTGGCAGAAGATTTGGGAATGATAATTCAATCCGCTGATGAACTCTATAATACCATTGAGGATATATGCCATTCTGAGGATGAACAATATTGTCGAGCTGCATTGGTATTGTTGGATGCGTATATTGATCGCTCTAATGATCACAAAAAGGTCAATATACTCAAAAATAAGATTATTCGAATAATTCAGGATCATATGGGAATTACTGAATTTGATGAATTTGAGGCATGCTATAATCGCAAAGCAGCGTTATATTACGCAGCTATAGTTGCATGTAGACAGACTGAGCAAAGCATTCAATTCTACAGAAAACACTGCAATCGAAATGGCACATATATGGCACTGTGTAATCATTCTGGAAATGCCATTGTCTCAGGACAGTACCCTACTGCAAAGATGGCTGTAGAAGAGTGTGTTTTAATGATGAACAATAGTGACGGTTGGTATTATCCAAGCCAATACAAAGTGGAAAACAATCAAATACTGCTGGATTATCTAACTGAGGAAAGAAATGCTGATGAAAATCGAGAAAAAACTATATTTGCGGCACACAAAGCTGTAACCCGGTTTTCAAAAATAATAGAACATCAGTATGAAGAGGTATCGCATGTGGTTTTATTCAATTATATAGGTTTATCTATACTATGTCAGACAGATACATGGGAATCTGAGCTAGCCAACGCTAATAGGTTACTTTCTTACCTTGATGAATTCTACCAGTACTATTTACATGATTTGAACTATGCAAATGCCTTGCTGAAGGGGGATGTTGCAAGTGCAAAAGAATCCTTAGAGATACTAAAATCACTGGATCCACCACTCCTTCGTCACTATCGGATAATTCTTCAGAAGAGGCAACTTGTTCAAGAAGATCTATTAACTACTCAGAAAATCATTAACGGTGATCCGTTTGAGTATCATAGGATAATCCATACAGCATGTAGCCATGTGCAAGATGACTCATGCTATTTCTGGGGACGCGGTTTTCTCCTATCAGATTTGCAATTCCTGTCCTTCTAGGTGAACCTTTTTCCGCGCATTAGTGCTGCAGAAATGACTGCACGATAGATATCACAGTATTCAAATCCCAACTGTTCGAATGCATACGCAAAGGAACTATGTCTTGTGGTGTATGGTGTTGTAGAAACATCAAATATGAACGGTTGTCCATTTTGTGTAATCCGGAAATCAATTCGTCCATACACATCCATCTTTAACAAACGAAAAGCTCTTTCAGCAGTTTTTTGAATGGTAGTCACAACTTCCGATGATAAGCATTTGTCTAATTTGTAGAAACCATATTGATTTTGTTCGGAAGCATCTTCATCCAAAATACTCTTTCCTTGAAGATCGATACCAATTGGCGGAAAAACATGTATATTATTTCCTACTTTAAATATTGGGACTTCGCACTCAAAACCTTCGATATACTCTTGAACAATATAGCTTGAACCTAATAGATTAGTACTCAGTTCAGGAGAAACTGTAATAATCTTGGATTCACTTATTCCTTGACTAGCAGACTCAGAAGTTGGTTTGCAGATAACCTTTGTTCCATTTTCTGGTAATCCATTCATCCAAGTTCCATTGTCAGTATACAGCCAGCTCTTTGGTGCAGGCACATTTTGAGCATTAAATAATGTTGAAAAATAATATTTATTACGGGCCAATGCACACGATAATGAAGGAGAAGTTGTATATCTTAGACCAAGCAGTTCACAGAATGATGGGATAATTGTTTTTTTATTATCACCCAAACCGTTTCTAGCTAAAGTGTATATTAAGCTATTTTTATAACGGTCCGGATGTTCAATATAGTCATTTATAAAGTCAACTTCGTTGAAGTAAATGTTTTGTACAAAATATCCTGCAGAAACAATACCTTGATATATTTCGTTGAATTCGTCTATTGAAAAACGCTCTGTTTTGCTACACTGAAGCTGCGTAATGTTCATGTGACCGCGTGGTTCGCATACATGAGCAATAAGTACTACATTTAACACTGTCTGTGAAATCGGAATATGAGTTTGCTCCCAAAATTTCAAAATTTTCATGCTATCCCTCCTCTGAACAAAGGACAATAACAAATTATCCTATATTTATAAACTTACAATAGTAAATAGTTATTATAAAAAGTCTTTCAAAAAGAAGATAATTGTAAGTTATCCTTTATTCATTATTTTCAGATAAGGTCAATAATACATTTCTGTTAACAAAATACGCTACACAGCTTACATTCAACTGGTGTATGTCTATGTAGTGCTTAATCTCATTCTAAGAAAAAAGTATTAAGCCTTAACTAAATCTATATTTCGTGTATGTAATATAAAAACATTTATAATTACACTTTATGGTGTCAATTATAACATAATTTTACAAATATTTAAATAACTTTTACGCAAATCAGTTATAAATTTCACACGGTATTTTTATGTATTTTGCATAATAGAATCTTGTTCACTGCTTTATAAACATACTTTTATGCAAAATAAATCTAGGCATTTGAATAGACTTTCTTTATTTTCTGTTGCATAATAAATTTATAAACAATAAGGAGCTATATGCGATGGAAATAAAAAATGTACAAGCAAATAATCTAACAACTGATTATCTAAACTTTTGCCTTTCAAGAAAAAATCTCGATCAAAAAACGATAAAATCATACACCATTGATTTAAGGCAGTATTTTGAATTCACTATGGAATCTGCTATTGAATGGACAAACAAAAAATCCATTGGGCAATACATAGATTTACTGCATTGTAAGTACAAACCCAAGAGTGTTAAACGAAAAATCGCTTCGCTAAAAGCATTTTTTCACTATCTTGAAATTGAGGAACTTATAGAAATTAACCCATTTCATAAAATACAAATAAAATACAAAGAACCATTTATCCTGCCAAAGACTATTCCTCTGAAAACCATCGAAATTATTATGAACTATGCCTATCTGGTTCGAAATAGGCAAACCACATCCCTTGGCAAGAAAACAGCTTTACGCAATGCGCTTATTTTAGAACTACTCTTTGCCACCGGAATGAGAATATCCGAGCTTTGCCCACTTACTACCGAGCAAATCAATTTCAATGACTACATAATTAAAATCTACGGCAAAGGTTCAAAAGAACGGCTGATTCAGATTTGCAATAAAAATGTCCAAAAGCTTCTGGATGAATATCGCAGGGAATTTGATTTTGAACTTAAAAATTACAACTATTTATTTATCAACAGATTGTGCAACAGGCTTTCGGAGCAGTCGGTACGCAATATGATAAATACTTACTCAAAAGGTGCAGGCGTTTCTATTCATATTACGCCGCATATGTTCCGCCATTCTTTTGCAACGCTATTGCTTGAAGAAGATGTTGACATCAGATATATTCAGCAAATGCTCGGACACAGTTCAATTACGACAACGCAAATTTACACTCATACCAGTATTAAAAAGCAGAAAAATATTCTTTCTACAAAACATCCAAGAAATAAATTGGAAATTGGAATATAATAGAAAAACCTTGCAAGCGTTAAACTTACAAGGCAATAAATATTTTATTTATTTTGGCTCTATGTCAATAGTTGGGGTAAGGAAAAGAGCCTACAAAATAAATTATAAAAAAATAAAAAAAGTAGAGCATATTTTCCCAAAATCCGTTAAAATGGAATTGTTCAAGAAACCAGAACGGAGGAACAAATATGCTCTACAATCATTTTACAGAAAAACTTATAGGTTTGCAACACATTGAGGTCGAAAAAATCGAAAAAACTGAAAATTCAATACATATTTTTTGCAAGTTAAAGCGGGTGCCCCATAAATGCCCTTGTTGCGGTAACACTACGGATAAAATTCATGATTATCGAGAACAGGTAATTAAGGATATTCCGGCATTCGGTAAACATTTATTTATACATTTGAAAAAGCGAAGATACTGTTGCCCCTGCGGTAAGCGATTTGCTGAAAAGAATGATTTTCTTCCACGCTACCATCGTATGACCAACAGGCTCTCAGCTTATATCATTGATAAATTAAGAAGTGAGGTATCATTTTCTAGCATTGCCAGAGAGGTTAACCTCTCTGTGAGTACTGTTATTAGGGTGTTTGACGTGGTTTCATATTTACCAAAGAAGCTTGCCTACAGCCCTGTCTATTGATGAATTTAAGGGCAATACAGGCGGTGAAAAGTATCAATGTATTCTCACTGACCCTGTTAACAAAATCGTTTTAGATATACTTCCTAAGAGAAATGAAACCTATTTGACGCATTATTTTCATCACTTTGATAAATCGGTGCGAAATAAAGTTAATTTCTTTGTTAGTGATATGTGGAAACCCTATTCTAATATATCATCTGTTTGGTTTAAAAACGCCATTCAAATTGTTGATAAATATCATTGGATTAGGCAAGTTATTTGGGCTTTTGAATCTGTGAGAAAGGAAGAACAAAAGAAATTCAGCAAAAGCCACAGAAGATATTTTAAAAAATCCAGACAACTATTACTCAAGAGATTTAATTATCTTTCAGATGAACAAAAGCAACAGGTTAATATTATGCTTTATGCTTCGCCGATTCTTTCTAATGCACATTTTTACAAAGAAGATTTTTTAAATATTCTTGACTGCAAAGACAGAATTTCAGCGCAAAAGGCAATGTCGCACTGGATTAATAGTGCTTCAAGCTGCGGCATACCTCAAATTCAAAAGTGTGCCAAAACTATGGTTAATTGGCTCACAGGTATCCTTAATTCATTCACATCAAATATCACAAACGGTTTTACGGAAGGCTGCAACAACAAGATTAAAGTACTCAAGCGTAATGCCTATGGTTACACCAACTTCAATCGCTTTCGTAATCGTATTCTTCATATTTTTTCACACCAAAATCAAAAACAAGTGGCAACTTAATTATCACCACTTGTTTATATCAATTTTCTTTTTACGGTTTTACCCCAACTATTGACATAGAGCCTCAAAAACAAATGGCAACTTGATTATCGCCACTTGTTTTAATCAATTTTCCTTTTACGGTTTTACCCCAACTATTGACATAGAGCCATTTTATCTCTTGTTCGGTTTCATCAAACAGCGGGCTGTCAAAGAATTGTCGAACAGTGATTTCCAAACCGTCGCAGATTTTCTTGATGGACACCACGCCCGGATTCTGGCTCTTTTGATTGAGCATACTGTATATGGTTGACGGCGACACGCCTGAAATATTTGCAAGGGCATTGACAGCAATGTTTCTCTCACGGCACAGCTCCAAAATGCGCTGCGCAACAGCTTCTTTTGTTCTCATAGCCTTCTCCTTTGCGATTTATCGTAATTCAATTCTACAAAAATGTGCGATAAATCGTGTGGGATATATCGCAATTATAAAGATTATGTGTTATAATTTACGATATATCCCACAAAGGAGATTATTATGTTTTCAGTTTATACGGTTTGCTTTTTCGGGCATCGTCAGATAGATGATTTTAGGATAGTTGAACAAAGGATTGAACGGCTAATAGATAAGTTGCTTAATGAACACGAATATGTCGAATTTCTCGTCGGACGTGACGGCGAGTTTGACCAACTTGTTACCTCTGCAATTCGACGTTGCAGAAAGCACTTGGATACAGCCAACTGCTCTGTCACTTGGGTTATGCCTTATCTGAAATCGGATTATATCAAGAACAGGAAATGCTATGATAACTACTACGATTCTGTTGAGGTCTGCGAGCAATCCGCTAATGCTCACCCGAAATCTGCTATTCAAATCCGAAACAGAGCGATGGTTGTACATTCCGATTTGTGCGTTTTCTATGTTACGCATAAGAGCGGCGGTGCTTATCAAACGCTACGATATGCAGAAAAAGCAGATTCAAATATTATCAATCTTCGTAAATGATTCAATTTTTCGGTTACAGTTCTGCATTTCTGTATGAGGAAAATTGTTTATTACACTCTTTTATCTATAATAATTCTCTTGACCGCCGTTATCATATATGATAACATATAATAAAAGAAGGTGATCGTTATGACAGACAGTAATAGCATAATCCGCAAGCGCCAGGAAATTGTTTCAAAACTAACGCAGGCAAGACTGGAAAAGGGCTTGTCACAGGCACAGCTTGCCGAAATGGTCGGTACACAACGGTCGAATATCTGCCGCATTGAGAACGGCGGTCAGAACCTTTCTCTCGATTTATTGATTAAGATAACAGACGCTCTCGGCAAGGATATCAGCGTTTTATTGGAAGAAAAGAGTGTTGAAATGAGCAACGTGTATCACTTGAAACTATATGACGATATTCTTGTGACGTTCTCACTTGAAGAAAAAGGCTTAGAGGGCTTAGTTGTTGAAGTTCTATCTTATGACGAAAGCAAAAAGCACCTCCTGCCAATCAATATGGAGCTGACAGCAAAAGGTATTATCAAGTGGCTTTCCAACCGTGTTATCCCGAAGAACAGAGCATTTGTTGATGAGATACTAAAGGCCTTTGGCTTGAGCGTAAATGACACAAAGGGCATTATTGATATTTGCCTTGGCTTATCTCTCAACGACAGCTATTGGGTAACGCCTGTTGAATTTGAAGGCAAATTTGTGGATTACAATCTGTTTGAAAATCCGTTCTCGGAAGCGTTGTCGCTCGTCGCCTATACAGGTGTAGGGAGCGCAGAAAAGGCATTCTCAACCTCTCCTGAATTCACAACAAACGGTATGCTTCGCAAGGCTTGGCGGCATATTGAAAACGATGGTATCTATCTCTACAAAGGTGGCACAGAAGGCGCTGCAAACGCCGGTAATGAGCCGTACAGCGAGTTTTACGCCTGTCAAGTCGCTATGGCTATGGGCTTGAATTGCGTTGAATATGACCTTGAAAATTGGAAAGGTATCCTCGCTTCAAAATGCCGTTTGTTTACAGATATCAATACCGCTTTTGTACCGATCAGCAGGCTGATAAAAGACAGAACACTGAAAAACGCCCTCGATTATTACGCCGGGCTTGGCAAAGAGTTTTATGACGAGCTTTGCAGTATGCTGGTGTTCGATGCTGTGATTTACAACGAGGACAGACATTTCGGAAACTTCGGTATTTTGCGTGACAATCACACAGGAAAGATCATAAAGCCCGCTCCGATTTTTGATAACGGCTTGTCGCTTTTCAACTTCGCAATGGCGGAAGATTTAGAAAACCTCAGCGAATACGCAAAGACAAGAACACCTCCCTACGGCGTATCCTTCGACGAGGTTTGCAAGGCTGTTATGGGCAGTAAGCAAAAATCTCAGCTCCGCAAGCTGTTGAATTTCACATTCACAAGACACCCATCAATCAACCTGCCCGAAGAGCGACTGACGGCGATCGAAGCACAAATTCAAACAAGAGCACGAGAATTGATGTCGATTCCAAACTCTAAATAATGATAAAGAGCGTGTAAACGGACAACATCTGCTTACACGCTCGTTTTTCTTTTTCATTGAGAACTTTACTAACAAATAAGTGAAGTTCTCAATGGAGTTGTTGATAAAAGTCCTTAATTGTATATCATCTCGGCATTTATAACCTCTCTCGCTCGTTGGGCAGCGTTATTCATCTTGCGTACCCATAGCATTTGATTGGTGGCTTTTAACTGTTCGGTGCAGCCTTCTTCTTTAGCAAAAGACTGTACAAGTTCATCGTACATCTTCTGCGCCTGTTCATCAATATCGGCAAGGTATTCGTTGAGTTTGCATTTGGTGAGAAGATTGGTATAAAGAATCGGGCGACTTCTTATGATATAGCGAAGGTGTTGTTGTCCCCACAACCCGATTGGTCGGTTATCCTGTTCGGGAAGCGTTAAATTCGGCAGCAAATAGTCGCCTTGCATTGTATATGTGATTTCCATTTTCAGCCTCCTTAATCCTGATTTTTTTGACTTTGGCTTTAGTGAACTTGATTATGAGTTCATCTATGATGTCGGTGTACTTACCTCGTGAAATGAGATCGTTTCTCAAATCAATCAGGCTGTTGATAACGGCTCTGCGTTCCTCTGCTGTGAGGTAAATATGATATTTAGTTTTCATAATTGAATCTCCGATTTTATAACAAATTCAGCGGGCGTTCATCAATCAAAAATTCTACCATTTTTCTACCAAAATCATTTATCAAACAGATTTAGGCGTTGTTACTGATTCCCTTTAATTTTATGACAATCCGCAGTTTAAGGGCATTTAAGCAGAAAAGTGATTATATAAAAATATTCAAATATGCTCCTATTCCGCTTCAAGTCCTTCTGCCCCTGCCATCGAGTAGGAGACTACCCATTAGTTGAGTAGCCGACCTCTCACACCACCGTGCG
>ENA-OPCY01000925-OPCY01000925.1-human-gut-metagenome-genome-assembly--contig:-NODE-925-length-19187-cov-5.056032_pt1 | contig 19187 bp, 8 predicted proteins | sample MGYA00241568_ERZ501487 | MGnify/ENA primary metagenome ERZ501487 (study PRJEB25962, sample SAMEA2042574) | human gut metagenome | biome: human gut; feature: human-associated habitat; material: faeces... | reverse complement strand
TGCCATGCCTGAGCCACCCACACAGCATCCGGATTTGTTTTTTTCATGGCTTTCATGATGGCTTTACCGGCTGCATCCAAATTTACTCCTTGAGTACTTCCCCCTTCATGAAACGGATCAATAGCGTAAAAACCTGTTTTTCCATACAGTTTTGTCAGTTCTCTATAATACAAAGCAGAGATTTCTTCAAAGCGCTCATCCTCCGGCTGTAAAAAGGCAGGACGATGATAGCTGCACCAAAATCCGGGATCAGCAACATTCAATCCTAATTTCTCCTTTGCATTATGAGGAACCATGCCACAATATCCCGGCAACACAGGTTCGATGCCATATTCACGCATTCTTTTTACAATCTTCTTCTGAAGTTTTTCCTGACGGGTATACCAACTTTCAGGATTAGGTCCTCCCCACCCTTCCAGATTATTCATCAACCACCAAGCTGTAAAACCCGGTCCGGCTACAAATTCATTAATTTCATCCTTAGTATATCCCAGTTTTAGAAGTACATTTCTCCAAACCGACTCAGTCCCTGTCAATGCCAGGGAAAGATTGATACCGTGAAGCGCCATCCAATCTATCTCCTTTTCCCAACGCTCCCAGTCCCAAAAAGCCATGGAATAAGAGAAAGTACAATAATTCAGATCATAACGATAGGGCAGATCCGTTTCATGCCGTTCCTTTTTAGTCACAGGGGGCAAAACAGCAGGCAGTTTTGCAGTCATTCCATTCCAAGAAAGATGTATGCCTGCATAATATTTCAAATACCAATTCAATCCGGTAGCAATATTTACATAGTCATTACCCCGGATAATTACTTTATCACCTTTCTGATCGAGTTCAAAAAAATCAGTTTCCGATTTCTGACGTTCAATAATAAATTTGGAGGAAGCTCCTTTGTCGATGCGCTCTAATAATCCTGTAACAGGAGAAGAAAATAAGTTGCTTGTCATCCATAACAGCACAAACAACAATCGTAGTTTTTTCATCATATTATTAAGGTAACGGATAACACCAATTAAATAAAAAACAGAACAGCCCCCTCGCCTTTAAAGGGAGGAAGGCTGTATTAGTATTATTACGGAATAATTTAATTATTTACAATTTCCAAGGCAACGCGGCTTCAACTGCTTGAAGAAGTCATTACCTTTATCGTCCACCAAGATGAATGCCGGGAAATCTTCCACTTCAATTTTCCAGATAGCTTCCATACCCAATTCCGGATATTCCACACACTCAATGCTCTTGATATTATTCTGAGCAAGGATAGCAGCCGGACCACCAATAGAGCCCAGATAGAAACCGCCATACTTCTTACAAGCATCCGTTACCTGCTGGCTACGATTACCTTTTGCCAACATTATCATGCTACCGCCATGTGACTGGAACAAATCCACATACGGGTCCATACGTCCTGCTGTAGTGGGGCCCATAGAACCACAAGCCATACCTTCCGGAGTCTTTGCCGGACCGGCATAATAGATAGGATGATCTTTGATATACTGCGGCAAATCTTCGCCACGATCCAAACGCTCTTTCAATTTAGCATGAGCGATATCGCGACCTACAATAATGGTTCCGTTCAATGACAGACGGGTAGCTACCGGATACTTGGTCAATTCTTTCAGGATATCCGCCATCGGTTGGTTCAAATCAATCTTAACCACATCGCCTTCACCGGCTTCACGGAGTTCTGCCGGAATCAGCTCACCCGGTTTATCATCCATCTTTTCAATCCAGATACCATCTTTATTGATCTTACATTTTATATTACGGTCAGCAGAACAGGAAACGCCCAGACCGATAGGACAAGAAGCACCGTGACGAGGCAAGCGGATGATGCGGACATCGTGAGCCATATACTTACCACCAAACTGTGCACCCAAGCCAATCTTATAAGCTTCTTCCAATACTTGTTTTTCCAGTTCCACATCGCGGAAAGCACGCCCGTATTCATTACCGGTAGTAGGCAACTCGTCATAATAGTGAGTAGAAGCTAGCTTAACAGTCAGCAAGTTCTTCTCTGCCGATGTACCACCGATTACAAATGCAATATGATAAGGAGGACAAGCAGCCGTACCCAAAGTCTTCATTTTTTCAACAAGGAAAGGAACCAATGTAGCCGGATTCAATACAGCTTTCGTTTCCTGATATAAATAGGTCTTGTTCGCCGAACCACCACCTTTAGTCACACAAAGGAACTTGTATTCCATACCTTCAGTAGCTTCCAAATCAATTTGTGCAGGCAGGTTACATTTGGTGTTCACCTCATCGTACATAGTCAAAGGAGCATTCTGAGAATAACGAAGATTTTCTTCCGTATAAGTCTTATAAACTCCCAAGGAAAGGGCTTCTTCATCACAATAGCCGGTCCATACCTGCTGACCTTTCTCACCATGGATAATAGCAGTACCCGTATCTTGACAAAGAGGTAATTTGCCTTTAGCTGAAACTTCCGCATTACGCAAGAAAGTCAATGCTACATACTTATCGTTATCACTGGCTTCGGGATCACTCAGAATCTTAGCAACCTGTTCATTGTGTGAACGGCGAAGCAAGAAAGAAACATCACGGAAAGCAGCGTTAGCCATAGCAGTCAGACCTTCTTTTTCAATCTTCAAGATAGGTTTTCCTTCAAACTCACTTACTGACACATAATCTTTAGTCAGCAAATAATACTCGGTTTTATCAGGTCCCAACGGGAACATGTGCTGATAGTGGAACGGAGGTGTTGCCATATTGATACTTATTTTAGTTAAAAGTTATTAGTGTGACAAAGGTAGTAACTATTATCGAAATTTTTCCTTAATTAGCGTGAAAACTTTCAAGGAATGTCCTTACCTTTGCCAACTCATTAAAATAACATCACATTATACATGAAAAGATTAGGCAAATTCTTATTTATTACTTCATTACTGTTATGCTTTCTCATCCCTCGAGGATGGACACAAACCCAAGCAAAAAACCAACCGGACAGTATCGAACTCAAACTGAAGGAAATCTACACGAAACGGGAAGTCATGATTCCCATGCGTGACGGAATCAAGCTTTACACCGCTGTCTACGAACCGAAAGACAACAGCAGGCAGCATCCTATCCTGATGCACCGCAGCCCTTACTCTTGTTCCCCATACGGAGAAGGATTTGACCGTCATTTCAGAACTAATCTGAAAAACTATATAGAGCACCGATATATTATCGTCTTCCAAGATGTACGTGGACGACATAAGAGTGAAGGAATATTTATCCAAGTACGCCCTCTCAACAAAAACAAAAAGGGTAAGAAAGATAAAAAGAATATAGACGAAGCTACGGACACATACGATACCATAGAATGGTTGATTCACAACACATATAATAACGGAAATGTAGGAACATGGGGAATCAGTTATGATGGTTTCTATGCCACTATGACAGCCTCCTCCAATCATCCGGCTTTGAAAGCTGTTTCTCCGCAAGCTCCCGTTACTGACTGGTTCCGTGGAGATGACCGTCATCACAACGGAGCCTTCACCCTGCTGCAAACCACTAATTTCCTTCCCAGACTGGAAGGACGCCACATGGGAAAAGGAGTGATGAACCAAATTGTAAAGAATGATGTTTACACAGATTTTCTGGCACTCGGTACCTTTAAGAATGTAGACGACCTGGTACGTGATACCACACAGACATTGTGGAATGATATCAAAAACCATCCTGATTTCGATGATTTCTGGAAAGAGCGCGATGCACGCACCTCCTGTTATAACTTGAAGCCAGCCATATTGGTGGTAGGTGGACTGTATGACTCCGAAGACTGTTACGGAGCCTGGAATCTTTATAAAGCCATCAAAGAGCAATCACCGGACACAGATTTATATCTGACATTCGGTCCTTGGTGGCATGGAGCATGGACAGTACGCGGGTTCCAAGGTTTCGGTAATCTGTATTTCGGTAAAAGCACTTCGGCTTATTACATGGACAAAATAGAATATCCTTTTTTCCGATATTTCCTGGAAGGAAAGGGAGAAAAGCCCAAGCATAAAGTAAATATATTCCATACAGGTGAAAACGAATGGAAAACATACAACGAATGGCCTGTACAAAAGACTGCCGGTACACCTTATTATATACATAAAAACGGATCAGTATCCACACAAGCACCGGCAGAACAAGAGTCTTATTCAGAATATATTTCAGATATGTCACGTCCGGTACCCTATACGGCAAACCCTACCACTTACCGGACAAAAGAATTCATGGTAGATGACCAACGCTTTGCTACTTCACGTCCCGATGTCATTACTTTCATGACGGAGCCGCTATGTGATACATTAACATTGGCCGGTCCTATAGAAGTGGAATTAATGACTGCCATCAGTAGTACTGACGCTGATTTTATGGTGAAAGTAATTGATGTATATCCTGAAAAATTTGAATATTCCAAAACTGCACGCAGTTATTTAAAGAGTGACTACCCAATGAGTGGGTACCAGCTGATGATTCGTGGCGAATTATTCAGAGGACGCTTCCGTAAGGGATTCGACAATCCCCTGCCTTTCAAACCGGAAGAAATAACTCCGGTTAATTACACACTGTATGATGTGGCACACACATTCCTACCGGGACACAGACTGATGATTCAAATTCAAAGTTCCTGGTTCCCCATTATTGACCGCAATCCACAAAGGTTTATTGATACCTATCATTGTACGGTAGAAGATTTTGTGATGAAACAAAAGATCAAAATTTATCATCAGCAAGGAGCTGCAAGCAGAGTTATACTACCTGTGGTAAAAAAATAAAAAAGGGAGTGTCCAAGCTCAAATGTCATCCAATAGCAAGAGCCGTATGACTACTCCAGCATTCATACGGCTCTTTTTATATGTAACTACCATCTGTAACTTTTCCGAAGGTTCATCTTAGTCTGGATACTCTCATCAAAAATATCATATAGAAGCAATCCGTTCTATCAACTCGTTACCCAACGCTGTTTTCGCTTCAATATGCTGCAATACCGCTGTCACAAACGGATTACTTTCAAATACCCCACGCACTTGTTCAAAATCCTGCTCCATTTCTTCACGTGATCCATCTGCACCGAACCCCGTCATAGCAGACAAAGAAAATTCCTTTTTCGCATCGGCATAGACCATTTTATCCAATCCGACAACAGCCTCCTGCCACTTCTTCACGATAGCAATAACATCCTTTGCCGTTATTTCATCGGAACGCAGATTATAAAACTCAAGCATCTTCCCATACGCCCATGTCCACTCGTATGTATAATAATTACGATGCATCTCAACAAAACGGTCATGAATCTGATCCACATTAGTCAGAATTCCAGATTCTATATCTGCCATCAACTTCTCTATTTCACTTTTAGGAGCGATCAATCCGGAAATATCCACCCATTCTCCTGTCCCTATCTCTGTATCAGGAATCAACCGGGCACGGATTTCCTCATCACTGCTAAAACGAACCTCCTCCAAACGCTTGATTAATGAATTACCCAAAAATTTATGAATAGCCGTTTCATAAAAACGAATGCCATTATTTAAAGAAGAATTCTTAATTTTCGCACTTTGGTAAGAGTAAGTTTCTGAAGTTTCTCCGGATACTTTACGTAATTCTTTCAGAATACTACGCCCTTTCATCATTTTCTGAATAGTATAGGGACTCAACAGGTTATAATTAATCTGATCCAAACGGTTCGGATCTTTACGTTTGTCACGTTTAGGCCACTTTTGAGCATCCCGAATCGTACCTACACTCCGCAAATTTACCCCCGGCACCAAATAAGTGGTATTTTGCTGCTCTATCAGATAAGAAAAAGGCAGATTAGAAGTATCGGCATGATTCACATGACGCCCCATAACCAAAGAAAATGCACCTACACGTGCGGGCCATAAAATATAAGAATCGGAAGTAGTCTTCGCCCCACGCTCCATAGCTCCCTGATGAATCGGACCTAACTTATACATATGGTTGCTTTGATTAGAGCCGGAACCCGCATTCATAAAAGAGAACATTCCGGCAATCAGCAAAGTAGACTTATGATGAGTCACCGTAAAGGGTCCGGCAAAAATGGCACATGCCTCACCGTTCTCTTCTTGACAATTACTGAAAAACAAAGAATCAGATGCAGAATAGTTATGTCCCAAATGACATGCCTGGCTGATAAAGCAACGGGTCAACATAGTTCCATCTTCCACATTGGAGCCGCTTGATATAATAAAATCATCGCATACCACTCCATAGCCGATATGAATAGGCGCTTGCTCATTACTGTTCAAGCTACCGTTTTTCAATCGTCCCGCCCCTTCTATCTTACAATAATCACCTATTCGTACATTCTTTATATATCCCGCATCAACAATGGTAACATGGTGGCCAATAGTACCTGTATCCGAAGCATTCTCTTCAGCATACCGGTCAATAATGGCTTTCATCCGGCAAATCAATTCAGGACGATGACGGTACAATGCCAGAATATAGGCCTGATGCGCTGACAGACGATCATGAATAGGCACTTCACGTCCACCCGTTTCATTCAATACAGCTACTTCAACGCCATTCCCAAACTTGCTCCGGCCATCTACCAGAATGATATCTACATTCTCTATAAATACATAATCCCCAATGATATAGTTGGCTATATAGTTCTTTATATTCTCAATACAACAATTATCGCCCACCGTTACATTATGCAAAGTCGCATGATACAATCCGGAATGTTTACGCATGCCACCTGCCAACGTAAACTCATCTTCAAAGACCCCCAATCTGACCTTTCCGGAAAAACGGGTATGATAAATATAGTCCGTCTTAAAGTTCTCTACTACTTCAATTTCATCCCAATCAACCGCAGTGCATGATCTCTCTTTTAATTGTTGTATTTCTTCTTGTGTAAGTGAACGATAAGTTTTCATTTTCTATATGTATTTATTCTTCATCATAGGTTTGATAAAGAAAATCGTTATAAGGATACTTCTGTACGTGTAGCTCGCGCACCTTATTATATATAATAGTCTTCAATTCATCCATATTTATTTTCTCTCTGGCAGAAATGAAGATACAATTATCATTCAATTTTGCCATCCATGTCTTCATCAGTTCTTCCAATGTAATATTTTTCCTGGTTTTAGGAGTCAAATCATCCTCTGCTTTCTCTACATAGGTATAAGCATCTACCTTGTTAAAAACAATCATGGTAGGCTTTCCACCTGCCCCCAAATCAGCAATCGTTTTATCAACCACAGAAATTTGTTCCTCAAAATCCGGATGAGAAATATCCACCACATGAATCAGTAGATCAGCTTCACGCACTTCGTCCAAGGTTGATTTAAAGGAATCAACCAAATCCGTTGGTAATTTACGGATAAATCCTACGGTATCTGTAAGCAGAAATGGCAGATTCTCAATAATCACTTTGCGTACTGTGGTGTCCAATGTTGCAAAAAGTTTATTTTCAGCAAAGACCTCGCTTTTTGAAAGCAAATTCATTAAAGTAGATTTTCCCACATTGGTATACCCTACCAAAGCTACACGTATCATACGCCCACGGTTTTTACGTTGAGTGGACTTCTGTTTATCAATTTCAGCCAACCGTTCTTTCAACAATGACATACGATTCAAAATGATACGACGGTCCATTTCCAACTGAGTTTCACCCGGCCCACGTAATCCCACAGAGCCTTTACCTCCACCGGCACCAGATCCACCTCCCTGACGTTCCAAGTGAGTCCATAAACGTTGCAGACGAGGCAACATATACTTGTATTGGGCCAACTCCACTTGTGTTTTAGCATTTGCAGTTTGAGCCCGCATGGCAAAAATATCCAGAATCAGCGAAGTACGGTCCAAAATCTTCACTTTCAGTTCAGCTTCTATATTACGTATCTGCTTGGCAGAAAGTTCATCATCAAAAATCACCATTCCGACTTCACGCTCATTTTCCTCTTCCTGATGAATATATTCCTTGATTTCTTCCAGCTTTCCTTTACCGACATAAGTCACGGAATTGGCAGCAGGCAGTTTCTGAGTAAACCTTTTCACCACTGTTGCCCCAGCCGTTTCGGCCAAGAACTCCAACTCATCCAAATACTCCTTGGTCTTACGCTCATCTTGTGTCTGAGTAATCAAACCAACTAAGATGGCAGTTTCAACCTGTGCTTCAGAAATTACAAATTCTTTCATTTATCTATCAATCTAAATAAGTTCGCGACAAATATAACAAAAAAAGAGGATGAACGTTGAACGTCATCCTCTTTTTTATTACAGTTATTCCCTATAGTTGTGGTTGTGGAGCAGCCGGATTGTTATCAGTGTCACTGATTCCGGAATTGGTTTCCATTTCACATTGCGGAATCCGATAGATCAGGATCTGCGCTTCTGCTGCTGAATTATATTGTACAGACGGGTCATAATTCGTATTCTTACGAACCACCGGCTTTTTCAAGCGTAGGATATCGAACAGTGAGAAACCTTCTCCCCAAAGTTCCATACGACGCTGCAACCAAACCTCATCCTGAAAATCCTGTGCCGAATTAGCTTTACTTGTAAAGGAAGGATCCCGATATGTCCGTACAAAATTTTCCAATGTACTCTTTCCGCCACTCAGATTACCACCCATGGCTTCTGCCTCAGCCTTTATCAGATACATTTCTTCAACACGCATCAAAGGCCAGTCTGACGCATTGGTTGTGTTACCAAATATACTTTGATAAGCTCCGAACTTTGTATTTACATACGGAGTCAAACCAAAATATTCAACGATGGAAGTACCCTCAATCTGCTCATTATCAATCAATGAAGATTTATTATCCGGAGACAAGAACCATTGTTTACGGATATCTGTTTCGGGTATTAAATCATATAATGCAGAATTCACCTTTCTATATCCATCAGGCACTCCTGAAGTATAACCGTTCCCGGTAAAAGAGCACAAGTGCGAAGGCCAGTTGATAATACCTGTCTGGACAACATCATTATCAGGCGTAATCATCACTCCCCATAACCATGAACTTGCCGATGCTGAATTAAAGGTAGGAGTAGATACCTGGGCTAAAGTCTGAGGTGTACCGCCAGCAATGGCACGTTCTGCATCTTTAGCTGCATCCGCCCATTTTTGCATTAACAGATTAGCACGAGCACGCAATCCGTAAACTACTGCCTCATCAATCTGATCTTTGTTTGAGCCATTATCATACCCGGTCAATAAATCAGCAGCCGTATTCAGGTCACTCATAATCTGGTCATACACCTGCTGTACAGTTGCACGCGGATTATTCTGCATATCTTCATCAGTCATTGTTTCTGTAACAATAGGTACTGCCAGACTATTTTCATGACCTGCATAAGTAAACTGATAGATTTGAACCAAGTTCAGATAGTCATAAGCACGAGCAGCTAAAGCTTGCCCACGATAAACCTTCAAAGAAGAATCTTCCGTATCTGCCGCTATCAATTTCAATACATTGTTTGCAGCTTTCAAGTGATTATAGAACGTTTTCCAAATCAATTCATCGCTTGAACTATCGTATACTCTGTCACTATAATTCTGAGATGTATTAAACCAATTATATCCATTAACCAATGCAACCAAGTCCTGCCCTCCTGATTCCAATATCATAGATACCGCAGGAATACCATAGTCATTATGATAAGTAGTGGCATCATCTGAAATCGTACCAAAAGTATTTAATTTGGCTGCCATAGCGTTCACTTCAGCAGTTATCAAATTAGGTCTGCCATTGATTATATCTTCTTTCTGTTCTTCAGATATGTAATCTCCTTCAGGAAATTTATCCAAATCGCAAGATGCCATTAATAAAGCGACACTTGCAAATGCTATATATTTATTTGACAATTTCATATTCTTAAAAATGGGTTGCTAAATTAGAAATTTAAAGATATACCTCCGGAAATTGTGCGGATAGGTGAATATACATTGTCAGCAGCCACATAACCTTGACGTGGGTCCAACCCTTTGCGAGCTGTCAGCAAAGCCACATTATCTGCAACAAAGAATACACGGACACCGTCAATCTGCATTTTACGTGTCAGACTCTTCGGCAAAGTATAACCCAATGTAATATTCTGCAAGCTTAAATAATCCGAACTAGTCAAGAAACGATCTGTTAATCTGTTCGTATATTGGTCATTAATATTCATACGAGGAACATCCGTATTTTTATTTTCAGGAGTCCATGCTTTTAACATATCTTTATGCAAAGCACTACCCGTGGCTGCCACATCCATTAATCCTTGATAAGTATAGTCCAGAATACGTCCACCAAGCTGATATGCAAACGAAACAGAGAGATCAAAGCCATAGGCTGTGACACTTGTTCCAAAACCACCATAAACTTTAGGTAGAATATCACCTGATGCGAATCTGTTTTCAGAAGCGACAGAATAAGATTTCGTAACTGTATTACCATTCTCATCCGGAGTCACCAGCGCCCACAGACTCTCTCCTGTTTCAGAATCCACACCTACATATTTAGGTAAATAAAGCTGGTACATAGACTCATCTTCACGATAAATCCGAGCACCGTCAATCAATTGTCCATTCAGTTCAGGAGATAATTCCAAGACTTTATTCTTAAAATGTGTAAGATTAAAGTTTACATTCCAGGAAAAATTCTTGTTTTCAATTATATTGGAATACAAGTCCAATTCAACCCCACGGTTTACCATTGAACCCACATTCTCAGGAAAACGGGAATAACCCATTGAAGCTGCTACCGGTTTGAAATAAAGCATATCGGTTGTTTTACGTGAGAAGTACTCAACAGAACCACCTAACTTACCACCCCAAAAAGCGAAATCAAATCCAGTATTAAAGCTGTGTGAAGTTTCCCAAGTAATTTCCTTATTACCTTTATAATATAGAGAAGTTGAAAAATCGCCATTACTGTTTGCCAATGTATACTGGTCTTGATACGGATAGTAGTTACGGTACAAACCACCTTGGAACATCAAGTTATCATTACCTTGCAAACCATAGCTGATTTTAAATTTCAACATATCAATCCAAGACTGGTTTTCCAAGAATTTCTCTTTGCTTAATAACCATCCAGCTCCTACAGACCAGAAGTTACCCCAACGATTATCCGGGTGAAAACAAGAAGAAGCATCACGACGGAAAGAAGCTGAAACAAAATACCGTCCATCATAGTCATATTGTGCACGGAACAGCCATCCTTCTGTTGCATAATTACGAGAATATGAATTATTGCTCTGGTTCATAATACCATTGCCTAATTCAGGAACATTCGGATCATACAATTTCTCACGTTGTCCGTACAAATATTGATATTTATAGTCATAACTTTCATGTCCGGCCAAAATATCCACATTATGAACATCATTAAATGTTTTGTTGTATGTCAATAAATACTGCTGATTTACACTAAATGTACGCTCACTAGATACACTGATCAAACCTCCGACTCCGCTAGTTTCAGAATACTGTCCGTAGAAGGGGTTAACCATCTCTGTAGCACGCACATTATTTACATCAACACCTATATTCACTTTTGCCTTGATTCCATTCCAAATATCAATATCAGCAGACCATTTTCCACTAACCACATCACCCGAATATTTCATTTTATCCAGCATATAACTTGCCAACGGATTTGCATTAGGAATCGTATTACGGCTACCATTTGAATCTTGTCCTGGCTTTCCATAATCATAACGAAGGAAACCTCGATTATCTACCATAATATTACCCTGTGCATCACGAACATACATAGGATAAATGGCTCCCATAATATTTGATGCATAAAAGATGTTTGCATTTGATGTACCACCCTCAGTATCCTGTTCACGGCTATCATAATGAGTAAATGATACATTTCCTTCCATCTTCAACCAAGGCTTCACTTGATAGTCAGCTTTCAAACGTGCAGAATAACGTTGGAAACCAGAGTTAGGAACAATTCCCTTATCATCCAAATAGCCGGCCGACATATAATAATTCATTTTTTCAGTCGCACCGCTGATACTTAAATTATACTCTTGACGCAGGTTATTTTCAAAAATTTCATCCGACCAATTATCCGGAGTATAATAATATGTACCATCAGAATAACCTAATGTCGCATTAGGATTCAATTTGCCATCCATACCGATCAGTTGCTGTCCTTGAGGAATGGAATACACCTGATATCCCAAATATGTAGAAGAAAGCATCGCTTGATTAGCGTACGCATTAGCTTTAGCCAAATCTCCGGCTGCCGCATATCCTTTCAAATCGGCATTATAAATAGAAGAATAGTTTAATTCATAGAATGTAGCCGGATCCGTAATTGTTTCATAATTAGGTACTCCACGTTTATTTACACCCCATTTAGCGTCAAAAGTGACACGGGCTTCCCCACTCTTACCACGCTTGGTAGTAATCAAGATTACACCATTGGCACCACGTGCACCATACAGAGCGTTAGAAGCAGCATCTTTCAACACTGTCATTGATTCTATATCAGAAGTACTGATAGCAGAAATTTCACCATCATACGGAACTCCATCTACCACATACAAAGGCTTGTTACTAGCCGATATAGATCCAATACCACGAATACGCACTTCAGCATCTTTGCCCGGCTGACCATTATTACTCGTAGTTTGTACTCCGGCTACTTGACCCGCCAAAGCATTTGTCACATTTGAAGTTTGTCTCGTCGCTATTTTTTCATTTTTTATAGTAGCAGCCGAACCTGTAAATGCAGATTTTTTCGCTGTACCATAAGCCACCACCATTACCTCTTCAAGCTGTTCTGTATCAGACTTTAATACAATATTCAAGTTTGCTTTGACTGCCACTTCTTGTGTAGCCATTCCGATAAAGGAAACTACCAAAGTCTTTGCGGAACTAACAAAATATATAAAGTGTTTATAATCAAAAGATTAAAATTTGTCGATTCTATTTATTAACTCTGCGGGAATTACTTTAAACAAAGTTATGATAACCTTTTTTCTACTTTTGTTCTACCTCAGAATTACTTTATACGATAAAAAAGTCTAATTGCGATAAATCTCATTATGATAATTGTATTGTAATAAGATTATAATCTTTTTCTTAAAAAAATGCATGAAATAATGAAAGAGGAGATCCAAATTGGAATTTAGAAATGGGAGAGAGCAAAAAACGTCTGTTACTTTGGACGAAATACTTAGCTATCTAGGAAAAGCAGACAAAATCTGCCTAGTGGCGATTGACTAATTTCAAGTTATTGCTCAAGATCCGATTCGAGAAAGAACGTTAAAGCCATTTTGAGCATCGATATATAACATTGTACAATGCCCATTTTATATATTTAGGTTCACAATGTCATATGACGGGAGAAATTTTTATAAGTCTTCCGGCTTTTTATCAAAGTACTATGATTTTGGATCAACAATCTATCAGACTGAAAGAATATACAAAATTTGTTACACACCATTTCCAGAAAAGCGGGAAGTACATTAATAAAAATGTTATATCTGAAATATATCAACTGTTTGACGGCATAATATGCTATATCCGGTCTATGATCGTTTTTTTGAGTTTTGGCTGGGAAGAACATTAAAAAACTGATGAAAGATTCCGTGTGTAATCAGAATTTGACTTCCCGTCAGGAATTACAATCAGTTCATAAGGATTGATGGTGGTTTGTTGTGTTCCTTCCAAATATGTAACTAAATATTTAACATATATGTCTTTACAGGCACATTTATATAGTAATCGAATTTGAGTTAACAGATGTTTATCGATAATTTCCAAAGACCGATTTACTATATAGATTTACCCAAGTATACATTATTTTTGTATACTTGGGTAATAATCTATTGGATAATTAAGGAGAAAGCTTCATCTTTTCCTCATATCTTAAATCTAAATTATTTAGCAGGTAGGTAAAGTATTTCTTTAAATTCACCAAAACCACCAACATTGGGTACATCATGCGACAGCTTCACAGTAATAACTCCGTCTTCCAAAGCACCTTTGCCTGAAACAAAAACTTCTCCATAGGATGCGTGCTTCCATGCCGGCTGAGATTCTACAGTGACCTCATTGGCTTCATTAACTTTGAAGACAATGTTATATCCTTTTTCATATAAGTTCATAGCTTTATACCATGATATCTGGTCTGCTTTTTGAACTTCTACTTCCCAAGTTGTAAAATCTTCCCCTTCCTCTGCCATAGCCGCAGATTTAAATGTTCCAGTTCCTAATGAAGAAAAAGTATAATCCCTATAAACAGTTATGACTTTATCCGAAGTCTGGTCTATCGTAACCATTTCCTCCGGCAAAGATATCTTGACTTTATAATTCTGTCCAGGAGTTATATCTCCAACTGTAACATGAATATTGGTCTTAAATTCCCCTGCTGCGAATGAAACCGAGGAAGGTACGGTAATGGAGGCAGGGAGTTCCTGCTCTTTATCACCGACAACTAATGTTGCTGATAAATTAATTGTAGTAGCTTCCGAAGATTTCGCGCGTAAGACTTCCACATCAAAACCCTCATATCCTGTGGAAGGAAAGGAAACCGATTGTGTACCTGTGGCGAATGTCACCCCCATTGTTGTGCTATTGTATATATCTCCTTCATTGTCGGTGTTGCACGATACAAAAAAAGTTGCAGTGGCAACAAACATGCCGATTATATATTTATTTACTTTCATAATTTACTTGCTTACAGATTAATACTATTTATGATCACCTATCGGATTCTGATCTTTGCTAGGATCCATGTTCGGATTACCATCAAATTCCGTTTGAGGAATAGTTAATACCCATGCATACGACTCAGGATCTTCCGTATCTGTACCAGCAATTAAAGCACTGGATGGCCAGCCCCTGTCTGCAGTACGTCTGAACCCTTGTTTCAGACGACGTATATCATAGATACGTCCAAATTCTCCCCAAAGTTCAATACGGCGTTGAATTATAATTTCTTCAAGTAAAGAACCGGTTTCATCCGAGGTGAGCTTACCTAATGCCGTTCCTGTTTTTTTGCAAGTGTAATCCTCATCACGTTTTTGCATTAAACTGTTCAACATCAGTCGTGCGCCTTTGTCATCATTTAAACGACAAGATGCTTCTGCTGCGGTTAAGAACATTTCCTCAATACGCATAAAAATATAGTCACCTGTCCATTTCGCATAATCTTTAAACTTGAATTTTTCTTGTTGGTAACCATTCTTTTCATTATTCTCGTCTTGTGGATTCCACCATTTTTTGCGGACATCATTTGTGCCTAGCTTTGCATAAAGCAGTTTGTTTATCTGTTTTCGAGCACTAGCTCCATATTTCCCTTGATCCGCATCCATGTGTGTAAAGAAACCTGCATACATTCCGGACTGGTCGGCTATGATTTCGGCCGCCCACATCACATTATTGGCAGTAGCATCATTCATTCCACCGGTTACCGCAGTTCCAGTGCCGACACTACACCCGCTTTTGCTTATTGCGGCATTCGCGGCATCCAAAGCGGTCTGCCAGTCTTCCATCACTAAAGCGACACGAGCCTTTATACCTGAGGCAACAGCCTCATTGATATGGCTGATATGTTTTCTTTTACCTGAGTTGCCTAGCATGGTAATTGCTTTGTCAAGATCCGAAGTGATTTGTTGATATACTTCTTCAACCGTTGCGCGCCCTTTACCTTCTGTTGCAATATCAGTCGGTTCTGTATAGAGTGGTACACAAGGTTCGCTTTCATGTCCTTTATAAGTGCGAGAAAACATTTGTGCCAGCATAAAATAACTGTAAGCACGTACAGCGTAGGCTTGTCCAAGCACATAATTCTTTTCGGTTTCACTTCCAGACATGGTTTCCTCTTCTGCCAAAATGTAATTGACATTAGAAATCCAAGTGTAATAGCCATTCCACATATCATAAGAACGCCATCCGGTAGAGGTATATCTTGATTTTACATTGTAAACGCAATCATACCAAAACCAGCCGCTACCTTGTCCGTTCATAATGCAATCTTCACCCATAACATCTGCCACCAGATTATAAGCTGTGATACCGAAGCATTGATGAGTGTTAGAGCTGTTTGAAACCCCTGCTGTATACATTGCTCGATATACACCATTCAATGATACTAATGCATTAGTTGCTGTTCCTAATAATTCGTTGCCAGAAACAGAAGATGAAGGACTGGTTTCCAAAGCATCCTCACTGCAAGCTACCACAGACATTGCAGCCATCCCGGCAAATATGTATTTAAATATTTTTTTCATACTTTCCTGTATTCTTTTAAATTGTTAGAAATTAATTTCAAAACCTACTGAATAAGTCTTGTTGGGAGCATAAGAATAGTCTGTTTCGCCCTTGAAGTTATACTGTGGGTCCATACCGTCCAAATGAGAAAATAAAGCGAGATTATCTACCGATCCGAATATGCGGACAGACTCTAGCCCGGCCTTCTTTAGCCATTGTTTGGGAATAGTGTAGCCCAAAGTGATATTTTTGATAGCAAAGTATGAAGCATCAACTAAAAAACGGTCTGAAGCTGTGTAGGAACCTCCAATTTGAATACGAGGTACATCTGTGATGTCACCAGGTTGTTGCCAACGTCTCAAAGCATGTTTGTTCCATGTATTGCCTGCATACATAACCTCCATAGAACCAGCGTATAATGAATCATAAACTTTACCTCCTATAGAATATGTACCCAATATTGACAAATCGAAATTCTTGTAAGAGAAATCGGTATTGATACTACCATATAAATCAGGTATACGGCTGCCGGAATAATATTTGCTGTTCGCAGCTTTTTGATAGTCACTGCTGATATATTCGTTAGTGATGTTGCCATTATCATCCTTATCATATACCCAATAGAGCTGCGCTCCTGTTGCAGGATCCACACCGGCAGATTTAGCCATATAATATGTATTAATAGGCATTCCCTCTTTAATACTGAAAACTCCCTTGATAATTTCAGGAGATTCCCCAGTCAGTTTCAGCACTTTATTGGTTACAGTAGAGCCCATCCAAGTTAAGTTCCATATAAAATCAGTGGTTTTGATAAGGGAACCACCTAAACTAAATTCAAACCCGGTATTACGCATAGAACCGATATTCGCGTTGTATTCAGAGAATCCACTAGAAGTAGCCTTAGGGTATCCCAGCAACATATCCGTTGTTTTGCGGTTATAATATTCAGCACTGACATTCAAGCGTCCGTCAAACATACTTGCCTCAATACCGACATTTAAATTACCGCTTTTTTCCCATGAAAGTTTTTTGTTTTCCAAAGCACCGATCAGGCCTCCTACTTGATTCGCATTCGGATATTCCAATGGATAGAGTCCTTGCCAAGGATAATAATCCGGTACATATCCTCCTTCAAGACTATCATATCTTAACAGATTATCATTACCTTGTTCACCATAACTGATTTTAGCTGATAAATTAGAAATCCAAGTCAAATTCTGCATAAACTTTTCTTGTGAAATTCTCCAGTTGGCACCGACAGACCAGAAAGTACCCCAACGGTTATCTTTTTGGAAGCGTGAAGAACCGTCCGTACGGATAGAGGCTGAAAAATAATATTTTTCATTAAAGTTATAATTGAATCTCCCAAAGAAGGATTCCACACGATAATCTTCCGAATACGAGTCTGCATTGTATAGATTTGTACCCGGACGCAATTCAAGAATACCATCTACTAAATTGGTTTTTCCGGCAGACAGAAATTCATATTTATATGCATAAAATTCATGACCAACCAAAAGATCGATGTTATGAAAGTTAAAAGAACGCCCCCATGTCAGTAACTGGTTAAAAGTATAAGATTGGGTTCTTCTGTTATATTTCATCAACAAACCGCCGGCAGCTGCCTGATTACCATGGTGCATATTCATATATGATTTTTGAGATTTGTTCCGGTAGTCCAGACCAAAGTTTAAAGTCAGCTTAATACCTTTAGCCCATCCGGCATCTTCCGAATCTGAGCCGAATGCCAAAAATGTGCGCAAACCAGCTACATCTGTTTTTATATCAGCCTTGTCATCTACCAAACCGCCTACGGGATTGAAATCACTATACTGTGGGCGTTGTACACTACCGTCACCGTAGTCCAGTTGGCGATTTCCATCGGCATCTAATACATCTTTACCATCTTCTCCCTTTATATACACCGGGTAAATCGGAGCCATAAATTGTGCAGAGTACCACACATTTGAATTAGATGAACCTTCGTAATCACTGAAATTTTGTGTGGAATTGGAAAGTGACACATTCAATCCAGTCTTCATCCATTTATTCACTTCAGTGTTTATGTTTGCACGGGCATTATAACGTTGGAAACCGGTATTAATCAAGATGCCATCTTCATTTAAATATCCCAAAGAGAACATATATTTGGTCTTTTCTGTACCTCCATTAACAGACAACTGGTGTTCATGACGAAATGCATTGTCTCTTTGTATTGCATCCATCCAAGATTCATTCCATGCGGATGTAGCATCACCCTGCACTCTACCTGTTGCAGGATCTATAATTGTTCCCCATGTGTAATTTTTAAATGGATTATATTGTTCTCCACCTAAAACGCCACCTAAATCTGCTGATGCTTGTCTACCGGCAGCTTCCCAGTTATATCCATTGTCAAAGATATATCCGTTGCGTAAACCTTCATACGTTAACTGTACAAATTCTTTTTGGTCAACCATGTCATAGGCTTTCAAGGAACGTGAAGACCAACCTGCCGTAGAACGCCAAGATACCTTAGTCTTGCCTTCTTTTCCTTGTTTGGTAGTAATCATAATTACACCATTTGCACCACGGGCTCCATAAAGGGCTCCGGCTGAAGCATCTTTTAAAACTGTCATGCTTTCAATATCGGCAGGATTGATAGAACTCATATCTCCACTAAAAGGTATTCCGTCAACTACATACAAAGGATCTTGTGAGGCATTGATGGAACCGTAACCGCGAATCACGATCTTGGCAGCTTCGCCAGGTTGACCTGAGCCTGAAGTTGTTAACAGACCTGTAGTCTGTCCTTCCAATCCTTTAGTAACATTACTTATAGGACGTAATTCCAGTTTCTTATTATTAATAACGGATGCTGATCCTGTAAAAGATTCCTTTTTTGCAGTGCCATATGCAACAACCATCACTTCTCCAAGCACTTTAGTATCAGATTTTAAAATGATGCTAACATTCTGTTTGATAGAAACCTCTTGACTAG
>ENA-OPCY01000919-OPCY01000919.1-human-gut-metagenome-genome-assembly--contig:-NODE-919-length-19290-cov-4.431921_pt1 | contig 19290 bp, 17 predicted proteins | sample MGYA00241568_ERZ501487 | MGnify/ENA primary metagenome ERZ501487 (study PRJEB25962, sample SAMEA2042574) | human gut metagenome | biome: human gut; feature: human-associated habitat; material: faeces... | reverse complement strand
CCGCCCCGCTGATGGCGGTGGTGCCGGAGATCCGGTGGAACACGTCCTCTGCCTTCTCTTTCCGCAGGTGGTGGATGAGCAAAATGGCGAGCCCCAGACGGTCTGCCAGCCGTTTCAGCACGGACAGATCCCGGTAGTCGTTGGCGTAGGTGGCGTCGTGGATGGGCCGAACCATCTGCAGAGTATCGATGATGACCAGCACCGTGCCGGGGTACTCCGCCGAGAATGTTTCGATCTGTTCCTCCAGCCCCTGCCCGATGGGAGAGCACTCCGTGCAGAAGTGGACGCTGTCCGGCGCGTCCTCCGTGATTTCAAACAGCCGGTTCTGGATGCGGAGTACGGAGTCCTCCAGACAGAGATAGAGGGTGTGGCCCCGTCTGGTGGTCATGTTCCAGACCGGTTCTCCCTTGGCCACTGTCACCGCCAGCCACAAGGCCAGCCAGGACTTACCCACCTTGGGGGAACCAGCCAGGATATGCAGCCCCTGGGAGAGCAAGGTATCCACCACGAAGTTTGGCGGACGCAGGGGCTGGCTCATCAGGGCAGCCCCATCGATTGTGTTGAGTTTCATGTCGCAAACGCCTCCTTATCTGCTGTATTGTCAGTTGGTTTTATTCCCCGCCTATGTTAGAATACAGAAGAGAAAGGCGCTGCGAAATCTACAAGTGATCCTTACCGTTTGGGGACAAGTTCACTTTGAGACAGAGGAGGATAGGCAATGAGCGCGGAACATGGCGTGTATGTCGAGCTGCTGCCAGAAGGGAAAATAAAAAGAGACCTCGCCGGAATATCCGGCGAAGTCTCTCTGGCGGAAGCCAAAATCTCAGATGAAGTTTTCTTATTCTCTGAATTGATTTTTGAGCCGTATGCGGCGGTGGTGGATCAGATCCGCTCTCAGGCCAAGGCGATCCTGATACATGATGACCACGGCGGTCTGGCCAATATGACCTTGTTTCAGTTCATGCTCGACACCGTGGAGGATTTGGTCTCCACTCTGGAGCAGGAAAATCCTTTGCACGGAATCCTGCTCCGCACACAATTGGAAGATGAAGTCCCGCCGGATGACGGAACCGCCATGTATCCATTCCGGGCCAGCAGGAAGATCCTCACCATTTTAGCAGGAGTCATACAGTTCCAGTTCGTGGTCAACGAGGTGCTGCATGATATGCGATCAGGAGAGCCTCTCATTTCAGACAAGTACGACACGCTGTGGGAGGTTCCCATGCGCTCGATCCTGCGCTGGGATGGAGATTGCTTGACCACCCAATATCATTTCCGTTCCGCTGTGGACTACTACCACTTCCTGCTCCTGCAGTTTGTTTCTTGCCATCCCGCTGTCGCGTGGTGCCATTGCTGCGGGCGGTATTTTATCCCGAAAACGAAGAAGAAAACCCTCTACTGCGACCGAATTTTGAAGGGCGGCAGGACCTGCAAGGAGTGGGGGCCGGTGCTCAAGCACCGGCAGAAGGCCGCCCAGATCAGCGTGGTGGAGGAGTTCGACCGGGCCAAGCGGCGGATGTATAAACGCTATGAGCGGGCGGAATTTCTCAATAAGGAGCCGTCCGAAAAGGATCTGAGCTACGAGGAGTACTACCAATGGCTGGATCGGGCAGTTAAGGCAAGAGACGAATACTTGGCCGGAAAACTGTCGGCAGCGGATGCACTGAAGATTATCCAAATGTCGTAATCACGGTTTGACATAGTGACAGATTGGCGTGAGGAACTTTTGTGTATGGACAACCCAGAACAGAGCAGGGATGACCTGCAATTGTATAACTCTAAATGCCCAAAGGAGAAACTGCCAATAGTGACGACTCAGCCGGACGCGGTTCAAAATGCAATTACTTTTTCAGAAATTTGAACAGTTTTTGATAGTCCTTAAAGGCGTCGGACAGCGTATTTTCCAACTGCTCCGCATTCTCACAGGGAGGCGCATCATATTCACCGATGGTCATATGCTGCCCGGCAGAAAGCCGTCTCGGTTTTTTGAAATGGAAAGCATTAAGGCGGTAGTGCCAGTTTTCATCATACACCACAGCGTCCCTAATGTCCTTCGGTGTTCCCGACTGCCCATTGTCCGGTTTCAACGCTAACTTCAAGGCAATAGGAAATTCATATCTCTGAACTGCATCGCTCCATTTTGCCTCAACTTGCAAATATAGTTGGCATCGAACCCCGCAGAGCGTCAGGCAATCATCATTGCCACCAGCCCAAAGCCCATAAAAACCTCCAGCGGGATTCGCGACATAGCCATATCCCATCCATGCGTTTCTTATTGAAGAAAAATCACTGGCTTGCAGGGCATCATAGAAACCATAAATTTGCTGCCAGCGCCACTGAGCAAGCGGAAGGCTCTGATATTGGAGGGACGCCTGCTGGCAGTCATTCCAAAATTCATAGTAGTCCAGCAAAATCTGATTGTTTGTTTTTTTCACATAGGAGGCCAGAAATTCCAGCATTTGCGCTCGGCTGATGATTTGATAGCCGGCATTTTCCACCGCAGACAAATCAGACTGAAACCCTGTTTTGTAATAGACACCGCGAGGGATGCAGTCTGGATACGTTTCCCGCAGCTGATCCAGATAGCGGGTCAGCTGTCCACTGTGTTCTCCAGTATATGTCTTATCCTCTATGACAATTTTATAGATTTCCTTATTGGTAGCTGCTGTCAGCAACACATCCATATGCATGACCTGTCGCTCTACATTGGTGAGAGTGAAAGACTTCTCCTTCAACTCCGGGACGAACAGTTCAAGCAGTTCTTTCGCACAGGTCTGGAGGATGCTGTCCGGCTTAGCGCCTTCCAATGCGTAGGAGGCCAGCCAGCAGAGAAACGCATCTTGGGATAACTCGCTGGTGGCGTAACGAAACAGATTGTTCTTTAAATCCATATTATGTATCCCCCTCATATCTGTTTGATTGAATTGCGTTTATGATTTCTTGCCGCAACCATTCCGGTTTTTTGACTTCTACATAAGGCAAATACTGGAGTGCCCAGAACCGCATACCTTGGGGAGCCACGGCGACGCGAACAGACCAGCGTTCTCCATCATTTGAGAGGTCAATATCTGTTCCAAAACGGTCAATCACATCGTTGAGCAGGAATTTATCAAAACTAAATTCAACAGTTTCTGGCTGACCGATAAAGGCATAGATAGCGGCCCTTGCGCTATCGGCAGCAACACTTTTTTCTCCAAAATTGACTGGCTCATTCAAAACTGCTAAGGTGTTGATGCGGTCAATGCGGTACAAACTCATGTTCTCATAGCCGCATAGGTTGCAGATGAGATAATAGTGTTCATTGGTATAGACCATGCCATAAGGATTTACCGTATAAGGTTCTGACCGGCGCGGCACAAGATTTTTTTCGGCATCATAAGTAAGATAAGAAAAACGAACCTTAACCTGTTTTTCGATGGCCTCGTCTAACAATTCAATATTCAAGAAAACCTGCTTATTCTGCGTTTTCCGCATCTGACGAACCACTGTCAGATGCTGATACTGCTTCCGCTCATATCGGCTGCTAAACTGCTGCAACTTTTGAATCAATTTTCTTGATTGGTCGGGCGGAATAAAAGGGAAACTGCATACGGCATCTACCAATAGCCGAATTTCTGATTTTTCAAATTCTCGTTCCCTCAGGTAATATCCTGCTCCATTTTCAGCGTAGGTAGAGATGTCAAAACCGCACGTCTGAAGCAGTTCAATATAGTTATAAACAGTGCGTCTGTCGATCTCGCAGTCGTACAAAACACGCAATTTTTTTAGAATTTCGTGCATTGGTAAGATGTGGGTTTCGTCAGAATATTCCCGCAGAACGTGAAGAAGGTAGATTGGATTCGCTTTTTCCGGTCGCATATTCTCGCCGCCCTCCTACATTTGCAGTATAGCATCAATACACATAATTGTATAGGTCTGTCTGTGTTTATCTGAAAGGTAAGAACCTAACGTTTTCGCTATCCCAAAGAAAGGACACTGTTGCGTGGGATTCCATACTGGGGTGCAGGAATAGATTTGCGCCTTGTATTTTAGTCTCGCGTTCCTTATAGTACCCATCCCGATAAAGTAAGCCGACAGTATCAACAAAGCTTTTGATTTTATCCCACTGAGGAATATCCGTTGGAATAGGGGTATGCCATCTACGAAAATCAGGCGCTTGCGTCAGCTTGGAAAGCAACAGGAATGCCATATGGTGTCGGCGTGCAAAGGCTTTCAGTGAGGCGCATATGAAAGCCGGGTCATACAGGATACGGCCTTTTCTGGAAATGCAGTACAAGTCTTGCAAGGTATCAATGACTGCTATATCTGGCCGTGGTTCCATCTGTACAAGTTTACTCAAAATCTCCTTCACGTTCCAAATCCTATCTTCAAGAAATATGTTTTGTGGGTAACAGAAGTTTGGGTTGGCATTTGCGATATCTTGGGCTATCTCATAACTCGACCTGTAAACAGAAAACCATGCTACAAAGTAACCATCGCTCGCCATATTTCCTACAAGTTGAGCTGATAATGTATGCTTCCCCATTGCAGGACGGGCCCCCATGAGAGATACTGCCCCTTCTCGCAGATAGCCCATGACATTGTCTATATCTGGGAAACCAGTTTTTATAACGGGGAAGTCCTTTTCAAGGTTTATCGCATCCAATACGACTTGGTACATCGGTTTCATGGTGACTCCTCCAATATAGTATTTTCTATGCTGTATCATACAATAGGTAGCTATACAAAAATTTGTACAGTTCAAAAAAGAATCTGAGCTGCGAAGGGCACTACCAATGTCTAATCCATAAAATCAACGACAAAGATTGAAATATTTCGTGCAAATAACCGTAAAAAATAAGGAAATGTGATTTCCTCACATTTCCTTATTTCCCCCATACACAGCATAAGCCCCATAGGTTCACATTGTGTACCTATGGGGCTTAACCCTTGCGATTCCTGCCTTTTTGCGTTTTGGGAATTACACCGCGCCGATATCCGCCTGCCACATGGCGAACACGTTGTCTGCCGATTCGCCGTTCGCAATCTCGGTGATGTAGTCCACCATTTCCTCCATCGTGTCCAGCGCCAGCGCCGTGTATGCCAGCACGTTGTTGCGATCCCAATCGGTGATGTTCTCCGGGTCAACGGAGAGGAAAATCTCGTACGCCGCGTACCACACGTTGTCCGACTTGATGACCATCAGCTTGCCGACATACAGCGTGCTGTTGACCCTGTTGAAGAAGGAAATCACCTGCGGCACAAGCGCCTCATCAAGCGGATTGGAGTAGCTGACGTTGATGGTGACGGCATCGCTGTACGCGTCAAAGATAACATCCGCGTCGCCCAGCGAGTTCTTGTCCAGCGCATAGCCAAGATAAATGCGGTAGCTTTCCTCGTCGGCGGTCATCTCCAAATCGACCGACTTCAGCTCATCCAGCAGCATGTTGTAGAGGTTCTGGCAGGCGGCATCATCATCCGCCAAGGAGAGCGTCGGCACAAGCGCCAGCGCCAGCACAAGCAGCAGAGAAAACAGCTTTTTCATCAGGAAAACCCTCATTTCCGGCGAAATTCGCCAAGTTTCTTCCATTATAGCATGGGTCAGTGCGACGTGCAAGGGATTTTTGCGGTCATTCCGCTAACGAATCGGCATACCACATAGCAAACACGTTTTCGGGCGTTTCGCCGTTTGCCAGTTCGGTGATGTAGTCGACCATTTCCTCCATCGTGCCCAGTGCCAAATACATGTACGCCAGCACGTTTTCGCGCGCCCATGTGCTGATATCATCCGGATTCGCCGACACAAAGATTTCGTACGACGGATGCCACCCGTCGCTGGACTGACTGACCACCATCTTGCCGACATAAACAGCGCAGTTGATGTCGTTGAAGAGGGAAATCACCTGCGGCACAAGCGCCTCGTCAATAGGCTTGCCGTAACCAACACCGATAGTGAAACCGTCGCTGTGCGCGTCAAAGATGACGACGGCGTTGCCCAGCGCGTTCTTCTCCAGCATATAGCCCAGATAGATGCGGTTGATATCGTCGTAGGGGGTCATCGACAAATTGGCTGCCGTCAATTCTTCCAGCAGCATGTTGTAGATGTTCTGCGTCGCGCCGCTGCTTTCATCCGCGAAGGAGAGCATCGGCACGAGCACCAAGGAGAATGCCATCAGCAGAGAAAGCAGCTTTTTCATCAGGAAAGCCCTCATTTCCGGCGAAATTCGCCAAGTTTCTTCCATTATAGCATGACGGACTGCGCCGCGCAAGTATCATCCGCGGCATAATGGGGCAGAATGACCGCGGAGGATGAGAATATGCTGACGATTTTTCTGCGTTCGGTGATTTTGTATGCCGCGTCCCTGCTGGCGATGCGCTCGATGGGCAAGCGGCAGGTGGGGCAATTGCAGCCGTTTGAGCTGGTCGTGGTCATTATGATTGCGGAGCTGGCGGCGACCCCGATGGGCGGTGTGGGCATTCCGATTCTCTACGGCTTGCTGCCGATGGCGGCGCTTGTCGTGTGCCATGGGCTGCTGACGGCGCTGTGCATGAAGTCCGAGCACGTGCGGGTGTGGCTCTGCGGGCAGCCGACGGTGCTGGTGCGCAACGGCGTGATTTGCGAGAAGCAGATGCGGGCGTGCGCGGTGGATTTGAACGACTTGATGGAAGCCATACGCGCCGGCGGCATCCTTGACCCGCTGGAGGTCGGCACGGCGGTACTCGAACCGGGTGGGAACATCTCCGTCTTTCCGAAGGCGGACAGCCGCCCGCTTATGCCCAGCGACTTGGGCAAGATGCCGCCGAAGGAGGGGCTTCCGCTGCCGCTGATTTTGGACGGCGAAGTGCAGACGGAAAACCTGCAGCGCGGGCAGTTGAGCCTCAGCTGGCTGATGGGGCAGATTCGCGCGCTGGGGTTTGAGGGCGCGCAGGACGTGCTGCTGCTGTGCCTGAACACGCAGGGAATGCTGCTGGCGCAGGGGAAGGGGCGGACGCAGGTGCAGACGCATCAGGCGCTGCCGCCGCAGAAGGTGGTGTGGTGAATGAAGACCGGGGTGTGGATTTCGCTGATTCTGCTTGCGCTGACGATTGGGATGGGCGTGTGGAGCGGGGAAGAAGTGCGCGCGCTGTCCGAGGAATACGCGGCGAGCGCTGAAGAACTGCGGACACTCGCGGAAGCGGAGAATTGGGCGGGCGCGGAGGCTGCGCTGCAAAAATGCCGGAACGTGTGGAAACAAAAAGTGCCGTGGCTGCAAACGCTCATCAATCATGATGATGTGGATGCAGTGACCACGGCACTGAAAAAAATCGAAGCAGGGATTTCGTCGCGCGAACTGCCCTTGTGTCTGGAGGCGTGCGCCGAATTGGGGGAACACGCCGAGCATCTGTATCACCGCGACGCGCTGACATTGGGCAACGTGTTGTAAGCACCGCGGGTGCTTCATGGCTAAACACGCGGACACAGCATGAAGAAGTCACCCACTCAATCGCGCGAAAGGGTCAAGGGACAACATCCCTTGCAGAGGCGAAATCCTTTACGTTCCCGATTGCACGGTAATCAAGTGAATTTCCGGCTGGCAGAATAACCGCGCCGGAAGTCCCGTTGTGCCGACACCGCGCGAAATCAGCAGCCACGAACGGTTCTCCAGCAAAAGACCGCTCTCGTAGCGCGACGGTACGCCGTTGAAGTTGAACGCTTCTTCCAGAAACGGAATCTGCCCGCCGTGCGTGTGCCCGAACAGCCCCAAATCAAACCAGTTCCCGCGTCCGTTGCGGTCGGTCAGGAGGAGCGAGGACGAAATCACCGACGGGTTGTGCGCCAGAAAGATGACGAAATCCTTCGAGTTGACTTGCGCCGCCACGCTTTTCGCATCGTCCATCTCCGTGCTGACGTCGTCGATGCCTGCAATGTAGATGTCGCTTGTGCCGATGCGCAGGGTCGCGACTTCGTTGCACAGCAGCGTCACCCCCGCTTTGGACATTTTGTTCCGCAGTGTGGATGGCTCCTCGTCCTTCTCCAACGGGCTGCGGTCGCATTCGCCCACGACGGCGTACACCCCGTAGTTGCTTGAAATGCGCCGCGGCAGATTCTCGAAAAACGCAGCCGCTGACCACTTGTCGCGCGCGTAATCGCCGCCCAGCAGCACAATGTCCGCATTCAGCGCATTGATGCGGTTGATGAGCGACGATAGCCGCGCGTCCGAAAACATCTGTGACCCATAGTGGATGTCGGAGACGTAGACGATGCGCAGCTGCCCAATGCTCGCAGGCAAATCCTCGCAGGTGATGGCGGTCTGCGTCGTCCGCAAGGTGTACGGCTCGACAAACGGGTACAGCACGCACAGAATCAGCGCCAGAATTACCAGCCGCTTTGTCCACCGCCGCCGCTTCTCGCTCTGCGGCTGATACGCGCCTGCCCGCCGGGAGACATAGGGTTCGTCGGTGTCGCCGGGAAAGAGCCAGCTTTTGCGCATGGCGGAAACCTCCTTTGTCGGGGGGGACATCATCAAAACAGCTTCGGAAACAATCAACGATGGGAGCGGAAACCGAAGGTTGGAGGGGTGATCGGAACCCCTCCTCGCGCCTGCAGACCCGAAATCCCTGCTTACGCCAGCAGCAGCATCAGCGGCAGCGTCAAAATCGAGAATGCTGTTGACAGCGCCACCCCGCGCGAAGCCAGCGAATTGTCGCAGTGGTACATTTCACTCTGCATGGCCGTCGTCGCCGCGCAGGGCATGGCGGTGCAGATGTACAGCACGCTCACCACCGCCGCGGGCAGACCTGTGAAGCGCAGCAGCAGCACCGCCGCTGGGAAGATAATCAGCCGCAGCGCACACGCCAGCAGCAGCTTCCAGTCCTGCAGGTGTGCGAAGCGAAGATCAATCAGCCGCGCCCCGATGACGAACATGGCAAGCGGCGTCGTCACATTGCCCATCATCGACAGCGCGTCGTTGATGAAACCCGGCAGCCGCCAGCCCGTCAGGAATAGCACAAGACCAACAAGCACCGCAATCAGCGACGGGTTTGTCAGCAGCTTCTTGGGCTGAATCGCACTGATGCCGCCGAAGAAGAACGAGCCGAACGTCCAGCACATCAGGTTGAACGCGCCGACGAACACGACGGCGTAAATCAGCATATCCTCGCCCAGCGTCGCAATGACGACCGGGTAGCCCATGTAGGCGCTGTTGGACAGCATGGACAGGTTCGTCAGCACGCTGCGGCGCTCGTTCGGCTCGCTGCGGTAAAGGAAATAGGCAATCAGCCCGCTCAGAATCATGATGGCAAGGCTGATGAAGAACACGAGAATCAGGTCATGAATCAGCTCCGGACTGGCATCCTTCTGCAAGCCGTAGAGCGTCAGGGCGGGGAGGGCGAAGTAGAGAACAATTTTGTTGAGTGTGGAAATGCCGTTTTCGTCAACGAGCTTCCCCTTCGCCGAGAAGAAGCCGCAGAAAATCAGCAGAAACAGGGTGATAACCTGCAAAAAGACAGCCATAAACTACATCCTTTCTGAAATGCGTATTGACAAGCGCAAGTCGATATTGTACACTATTTCAGAAGAATGTCAAGGGAATCATAGCATATTTCCTTGAAAAATGGAGGAAGAAAAAATGGCTGATTTCCGCACCTTTGACCCCTGCAACCTGCTTGCGCCCGTTCCGGCGGTGATGGTTAGCTGCCGTGCGCCTGAAGCGGATGCCAAGCCCAATATCGTTACTGTCGCGTGGGTCGGCACGGTCAACAGCGAACCGCCGATGATGTCCATTTCGGTGCGCGGCAACCGCTTCAGCCATGACCTGATTGCAAAGAGCGGCGAGTTTGTGGTGAATCTGGTGGATGAAGCCCATTGCAAGGCGCTGGATTTCTGCGGCGTCCGGTCGGGGCGCGACGTGGACAAGTGGCAGGAGTGCCACCTTACGCCCATGCCCGCGCTGAACATGGATTATGCCCCCGCGATTGCCGAATGTCCGGCGTATCTGGCGTGCAAGGTAGTGCAGCAGCTGGAACTGGGCAGCCATACGATGTTCGTGGGCAAAATCGTCGGTGTGCAGGTGCGGGACGATCTGTTCGCGGCGGACGGATCGCTGCATCTGGAAAAGGCGGGGCTGGTGACGTACACGCATGGCACATACCAGAAGGCGGCGGATGTGCTGGGCTTCTTCGGTTACTCCGTCGCGCGCCCGGAGGTGCTCAAGCGGCGGATGGACGCGCTGACGAAGTAATACTAATTCTCATCTAAAGCATGTCATTCGCACAGCATCTTTTCCGCCCCGGCTTTGCTTCGTTCCGCTCGCGCGTACCTCCAGTACGCCTCGCTTCACTCAGCTTTGCCGGAACGAAAAAACTGCTATGCTCGATGTCATGTTTTAGAATCGAATTAGTATAAATCCAATTCAAAGGGGGCAGAAGCCCTCTTTTTTGATGCGCTTATTCCGCGCGCCGCCGCTTCGTTGGACGAGACGAGTGAATCCACCGCAGCCCAGAAATCATGACAAACTGCATTAGCGTATCCTCCAGCATATAAATAGGAAGAAACTCGCTCAATGGCGCGCGTCCCAGTCCTCCCGCAGCATTGCCCACAGCTCCACGTCGTGGAAATTGCCCTTGTTGAACACCTTGCCGCGCAGTGTCCCTTCGTGGCGCATACCGCATTTTTCCATCACGCGCCCGCTGGCAGGGTTGTCGCACTCGTGCATCGCCTCGACGCGGTGGATGCGCAGAACGGTGAAGCATTCGCGCAGCACCGCTGCCAGCGCTTCGGTCATCAGTCCGCCATTCCAGCAGGAGCGGGCGAGCGAATAGCCGAGCTCCACCACGCTGTCCGCGTCGCTATAACTCATGAAGCCAATCGTGCCGACGACGCGGTTCGTTTCGCGCAGGACGATGCCCCAGCTGGACGGCGCGCCGCTGTGGTACTGGCTGATGATGTAGCGCAGGCAGCCGCGCGTATCCGCCATCGACTTGTGCGCATCCCAGAGAACATGCCGAGCGACTTCGGGGTCGCGGGAGTAAGCGAACATATCCGCCGCATCGCGCATCGTCAGCGGACGCAGGAGCAGCCGGTCGGTCGTCAGGCGCGGCAGGGACGCGAAGTAATCCGCTGCGGGAATCGGCTCATTCGGCGGATTGCGGTGGGAGAGCCATTGCCCCAGCTTTTCATACATGGCGGAAGAAACCTCCGATGATTTGCGGTGAAAACGGCGCAAGCGGCACAGGACGATTCCCTTGCTGACAGCCGACGACAAGCAGATACACACCCAGCGCCAGCATGAGCAGCATCAGCAGCAGAAAGAGAACATACAGGGGATGACGCTGCTTTTTTCCAGCCATAAAGCACCTCCGTCAGCGAAATTTTCCGAAAAAACGCGCAAAAATCCGTCCACACGATTGCATTTTGATGAAATATTTGTTACAATAAGCGTGGATGGAACAGAACGCGCGTTTCGCACGTTTATTGTTTGCAGGGGGCGGACAGCAGCTGCTGTACCATCAGGAGCGCCAGCGCGGTCTTGCCGTCACGGAACGTGCCGTCCATCACCTTCTGCACCGCGTCGGAAAGCGGCATCCGCAGTGTGCAGACGAACTCATCCTCATCCGGATGCGTCTTTCCAGCGTGCAGCCCCGTCGCCAAGTAGAGGTGGATGCGCTCGTTGCAGAAGCCGGGGGTCGTCTCCAGCACGGTCAGCTTGCGCCAGTGGTCGGCGGTCAGCCCGGTTTCCTCGCTCAGCTCGCGCTGGGCGCAGACGAACGGGTCTTCATCCACCCCATCGAGCTTGCCCGCCGGAATTTCCAGCGTCAAGCGGCCAACGGCGATGCGATGCTGGCGGACGAGAATCACGTTCCCGTCATCATCCAGCGCGACAATGCCCGCCGCGCCCGGATGGCACGCCACCTCGCGCAGGGCAGTTTCGCCGTTGGGCAGGCGCACATGCCAATGCTCAACGCGGATAATCTTGCCGGGGAAAACGACTTTCCCATCCAAATACTCTTCCGTCAGCTGCTTGTCGTCCATCATGGTCAATGTCCTCCTCAAACAATAGGATGATTTTCGCCATAGTGATTCGACAAGAGACGCAAAAAATCCTGCGAATCGCAAGGAAAAATGCGGCAGGGTGCGGAAGATTGACAAACCGCGCCGCTGCGGTATAATAGAATGGCATCAGGCCCGCAAAGGGCAGGAGCAAGGAGGAAACCCAACATGAGAAAATCCGGCGTCAAAGGTCTTGGCCGTCTGCTGTCTGTGCTGATGGTGGCGGCGCTGCTGATGACAACCGCGATGGTTCCGGCGCTGGCGCTGGATCGCTGGGAGGACGTCGTCGTGTCCGTCATTTGGACGGATTCGCAGGGTCAGCAGCAGACAACGCAGGCGTTCCCCGTGCCTGACAGCGCGGAACATGCGTATTGGGCGACGCTGGATGCGTCCGCCCTTTTCAGCACGGTTCAGGTGCAGGTTGTATCGTCTGACCCGGCGTATACCTTCTACTTGAAAGATTATGCGTCGGAAATCATGTGGACGCAGGATGCGACTGCCCTTGACCCGATGTATTCGTATGAAGTGGATTATTACTGCAACAGCGTCTATGAAGGGATGTTCCCGCTGTACCTCTCGTCGCAGGGAATGCCCGAAACGCCCGCGCAGGAGAGCGTCAACGTGCCGGTGTACTATGTGACGGAGGATGGCCAGCAGCTGGATTTCCAGTACGCAAGCTGCCTGACGAACGCGACTACCCAAGTGTACGCCAATTCCAGCGTTGTGCCGTGGAATTATCTGCTTGTCAAACCTGCGTCCGGTGTGGTGGATGTGTTTGTGGACAGCATGGGCAACGCGTCGCCGAGCGAGGTGCGCTTTGTCTACGCCGTGCCGGAGCAGCCGACCGAAGCGCCGACGGAAGTACCAACCGAAGCCCCGACCGAGCCGCCCGTCATTCAGGCGGAAGTGACCGTGCTGTATCAGCTGGATGACAACGGCACGATTCTGGACACGCAGTATGTGACGCTGAATCAGGGCGACAACTATGTCACCGCCAATAGCGCGATGACTGCTGGGTATCAGCTTGTCGGCGAGGACACGGTGCATGTGTGGGTGGACAACGGCGGCACGGCGAGCGTAAATCCCGTTGTGTTCCACTATGCCACGCCGCAGCCGGTAACATCCAACATCGACGTGTTCTACTATCACGAGAACGGCACGCTGCTGGATCAGCAGTCGCAGCCGCTGACCGAGGGCGTGAACTACATCTATGCCGCCAGCGACCGCGTGGGCGGGTACGACCTCATCAGCGAAAATCCGCAGACGGTCACGCTGCGTCCTGACGGTACGACCGACTTGGCGAGTGTATCCTTCTTCTACGCTGACCCGCAGCCAACCGAAGTGAACGTGCCCGTGCACTACCTCAATTCCGAAGGCGAGCCTGTTGCGATGGACGACACGCTGACGCTGGGCGAGGGGACACACCTTGTGACGGCGAATCCGCAGGGCATGGCGGACGGCTATGTGCCGATGCCCGGCACGGAAAGCACGGTGGAAGTGAACGTTTCCGGCGGTATCGCGACGCCGAGCGAGGTGTATTTCTACTATCATATTCCCACGACGGAAGCACCCGCAACCGAAGCGCCGACCGATACCCCCGCGCCGACGGACACCCCCGCTCCGCAGACGATGCCGGTGGCGATTCACTACTTCGACATGAGCGGCGTGGAAATTGCCGATCCGGTGGTGAAGGAACTGCTGCCGGGGACGTACCCGATGATTCCGGAGCGCGAAATCCCCGGTTACGAGCTGGACAGCACCCTGACGCAGTTTGACCTGACGGTGGATGCGAACGGCACGCTGTACATGGACGGCGAAGAAATTCCGGCGGATGCGGTCGGATTCTACTATCATCCGGTGCAGACCCCGACGGAAGTTCCCGCGACGGAAGCGCCGACGGACACGCCTGCGCCCGCAACGGACGTGCCTGCAACGGACATTCCGGCGACCGAAGCGCCGACCGATACCCCCGCGCCCGCGCAGCAGTTCGTGACCGTCACCATCCGCTACTACAACACGCTTGGCGAGGAGATTGCTGACGCAAGCGTGGCGGAGCTGATGCCGGGAACGTACCACGTCACGCCCGCGTATGACAGCATTCCCGGCTACGAGCTGGAAAGCAGCTGGACGTCGTTCGACCTGACGATTTACGCGGACGGCACTATTGCCATCAACGGCGACGAAGCGACGGCGGAAGACCTTGCGTTCTATTACCGCCCGGTTCAAAGCGCTGCGACGGATGTTCCCGTGACCGAAGCGCCCACGAATACGCCGATTCCGACCGAAACGCCGACCACTGCGCCCACTGAAGCGCCGATTCCCGTCGGGCAGCCGGTCAACCGCTACGCGACCATCAACGGCAATCGAGTGGCGTTCCGCAGCGAGGCTTCGACCAGCAAGAGCAACACGATCATCAAGCGCTTGGCGAATGGCTCGAACGTCTACGTCGTCAACGAAATGCTGAATGACAAGGGCGAACGGTGGAGCGTCGTCATGGTGGATGGACAGAGCGGCTACATCATGAGCGAATACCTGAACATCATGACGCAGTCGGAAAGCGACGCGTATGCCGCATCCACCGGCGCAACGCCTGTGCCGACGGCAACGCCGATTCCGACCGAGACCCCGACGGCAATTCCGACCGCAATTCCGACGCAGGTGCCGACGGCCACTCCGACCGCCGCGCCGCAGAACGCGACCATCACCATCCAGTATCTGGACAGCTACGGCAGCCCGGTGGCGAACGCGCAGTCGATGACGCTCGCCCCCGGCACATACACCCTGCGCCCGATGCCGACGAATTTGCGGGATGGCTATGAGCTGATTCCCGGCAGCGAGCAAATCACCCTGACTGTTTTCCAAGACGGCACGCTGAGCATGGATGCGGCGGATATTGCCTTCTGGTATCGTCAGGTGGCGACCGCCGCGCCGACGCAGACCCCGACCGAGGCTCCGACCCCGACGCCGACCGCTGTGCCGTATGAGGGATATGCCGTCACTACGCGCGAAACCGAAATGCGCACCGGCATCGGCACGGGCAACTACGTTATGGCGACGCTGCAGGCGAATGTGCTGGTGTATGTGAATAGCCAGCTGAACACGGCAGGCGAAACGTGGGACATTGTGACCACGCTGGAAGGGACGTCCGGTTATGTGCCGGACGCGAACCTCCGCTACGTCACCGACGCGCAGGCGCAGGTGTACATTCAGCAGTGGAATCAGTCCCGCAGCACGCCCACGCCCAGCCCCACGCCGTACCTGACGCCTGTTCCCGCACAGGAGATGGGCTACGCCTACGCCGTGGGCAACAACGTGCCGCTGCGGCAGATGGCGGGCGACTTCAGCGCGATTGAGGCGTACCTGATGCAGGGCGAAGTTGTCTACGTCTCCGGGCAGGATTATCTGGGCAGTATGCCGTGGCACCGCGTGCAGTATAATGGGCAGTGGGGCTATGTGCGCTATGACATGCTCCGCTTCATGACGCAGGCGGAAATCGAGGCGTACCTGAACAACCTGAACGCCACGCCCGCACCCACGCTTGTCACCACGCCCCAGCCCTACGACCCGACGAACTACTCCAGCTACGGCTATGTGACCACGACGACCTCGGTCAATTTCCGTCAGCAGCCCAGCATGAACGCGAGCCGTATCAGAAAGCTGTACAACTACGCGTTCTGCTTTGTCCTCGGCACAACGACCGGAACGGACGGCGAAACGTGGTATCATATCCGCTACAATGACCAAGAGGGTTACGTCAACGGAAAATACTTCCATTGGATGACAGTGGAGGAGCTGGAAGAGTTCCTGCAAAGCAGCGAGTACATTCAGGGCATCCAGAATAACACGACGGGGAATGCTACTGCAAAACCGACCAGCGGTCTGATTCCGGAAGAAGACAAGACCATCAACGACTGGAAGGGCAGCGGCGCAACGGTCAGCTATGTGCCGTGGCAAGGCTTTTCAACGCCCGGTCCGCTGACTTCGCCCACAACTGCCCCTACGCAGGAAACCGCCACGCCGACGCCTTCCGCTTCGCCCACGCCGACGCTCGAACCGCTGCCCACCGCAGCCACGACGTACCCTGTGGTGAACGAGAGCGGCAACAGCGGGCTGGTTATCTTCGTCGTGATTGCGGTCGTGCTGCTGCTGGGCGGCGGCGGATTCGCCTTCATGCAATACCAGAAGAAACAGCGTGAAGTTGCGATGAAGGCGGCACAGCGCCGCGCACAGGCAGCGCGCAATGCGGATCGTCCGGTTGCGCGTCAGGCGGGTCAGCCGCAGCAGATGCGCACAGGCGCGTACACGACCCCGCAGCAGCGTCCGCAGACGAGCAATGGCGTTTCGCCCGTGCAGGTGCGCCCGGCGACATCCGTTCCGCAGACGCAGGACATGCAGAACCGACCGCAAGTCGGTTATCGCACGCCGATTCAGCCCCTGACGAAGCCGCAGGAGACCCCGTCCGCTGCCGCGCCGAAGAGCACGACGACGATGGAGAATCCGTATGCGCGCCCGGTGGCGAAATCGGCAGAGGAAGCGCCGCGCCATCGTCGCCGTACAGATCAGTATCGCCAGGATGACGACAGCGCAAACCCGAATGGATAACAGAATATTTGGCAGGAGCAGCACGATTTGCGGGTTGCTCCTGCTTTTTTTGCGAATCAACAATATTATGCTGTTTTTTTGTTTGCTAAGTCTGGAATGTTACATTGAAAAAGACGAACGAATGGCGTGGAAACAAAGAAAAACCGGTCGAAGATTTGCGTACACTGAACGAAAATTACGAAAAAACGAGGAAAGCAACAGACAAAAAAATATTCCTATTACGATAGTTTTAACATGTAAATAACAATACTCAGGAAACTAACAAGCCGTTAACAGGTGGAAATGACAAAATTGCCACACGAAAGTATGGCAAAACACACAAAAATGCACCAAATGAGAATAATAAATGTTATTTTTCCGTCTTGACAGGTTGAAGATTTGATGGTATAATAAACCATGTAAGAATTCGAACTGTGATTTGCCGGAAATCTGGCGAATTACATATCGAGAAACGATAAATACGTTACATGTGAAGGAGACGTGAACTGTGACAGAGAAGGAACTGCGGAAGCTGGGACGCGCGGAGCTGCTGGAACTGCTGCTGGAACAGGCACGGGAATTTGAAGCACTGGAGCAGCGGCTGAATGCGGCAGAAGCGGCGCTGCAAAGTCAGCAGCTGCAGCTGGAAACGTGCGGCTCGATTGCGGAGGCATCGCTGAAGTTAAACGGCGTGTTTGAGGCGGCGCAGAAGGCCGCGGAACAGTATCAGCAGAACGTCGAGCGGCTGTGCCAGGAGAAAATCAGCGCGGCAGAAAGCCAAGCGCAGGAAATCCTCGCGCGCGCAAAGAAAGCCGCCAATCAGCAGTAAAGAAACATGGCAGAAGGGAGGGCGCGCAGGTGTCAGACGACAAGAATCAGCAGAAAACGGGCAAACAACTGCTCAACGACACGCAGGAAGCGGCGGAACGCGCCCACCTGCTGCGGGAAATGAACCCCACATCCGCACAATTGGAAACGGAACTGAAGCATGAGAAACGCAAGCACAGCTACAACCGCGCCCTGCGCAGCACGCTCTATACGCTGCTGGTGGTGGCGGCGGTTGCGGTGCTGATTGCAACCATGGTCATGCCCATCCTGCAAATCACCGGCACGTCAATGACGCCGGTGGTCGGGCAGGGTGAAATCACAATGGTCGTGCGCGGGTCAAATCCGCAGCGCGGCGATATTATCGCTTTTTACTACAACAATAAGGTGCTGATTAAGCGCGTTATCGGTCTGCCGGGCGAGTGGGTCAACATCGACGGAAGCGGCAACGTCTACATCAATGGCGAACTGCTTGATGAGCCGTACATCACCGACCGTGCGCTGGGCGACTGCTCCATCACGCTGCCGTACCAAGTGCCGGACGGGCGGTATTTTGTTCTGGGTGATCACCGCTCCACCTCGCGCGACAGCAGAAGCACACTGGTCGGCCCAGTGTCCGAAGAGCAGATTATGGGACGCGTAACGCTCCGCATTTGGCCGCTGAACCGCATTGGATTCCTACAATAACGTAAGTGCAATACAACAAGAAGAGGAACACAGGTTCCAGAATCGGAGGATGCTGACATGAACCGCAAACTCATGGAATTAGCAGAAAGATACGTTGCGCAGCGGAAGCGCCGGATGCGTCTGTTCAAGACGGTCACGGCGCTGGCACTCGTTGTCGCCATCTGCACGTCTTATGTGCTGATGATGCCGGGCCTGACGATGGCGGCGGAAACGTACTGCGGGCTGGAGGAGCATACCCACACGGCGGACTGCTATGTGGACGAGCTGACCTGCCTGATTTCCGAGCGCGAGGCGGAGACAGTCTTTACCGATATTATGCGCTGCAGCTTTGAGCCGCACCACCATTCCTCCGATTGCTATAATGCGCAGGGTGAACTCAGCTGCGGCTACTGGGATGGCTACATCCACGAGCATGACGAGAAGTGCTACGACAGCAACGGCGTTCTTATCTGCACGCTGGAGGAGCATCCGATGCACAAGCACACGGATGCCTGCTACAATTGGGAGAAGCAGCTGACCTGCACGCTGCCGGAAAGCGAGGGGCACATCCACACGGATGCGTGCTATCGGGCGAAAGAACCGACTTGCGGTCTGTTTGAGAGTGAAGGGCACCAGCACACGGCGGATTGCGTGACGGAAACACGCACGCTGATTTGCACCGAGGACGTTGCGACGAACTCCGACATGCCGCATGTCCATGATGACAGCTGCTACGAAGTGACCCGGACGTACACCTGCGGCCTGACGGAAGGCGAGGGCGCGCATCACCACACGGATGCCTGCTATCCGACGACGGAAGAACCGACTTGCGGTCTGTTTGAGGGCGAAGGCGCACACACGCATGATGATTCCTGCTACGAGATGGTGCGCGGCGAACTGAAATGCAAGCTCTATCCCGACCCGGCGAAAGTGCACACGCATTCCGCGTCCTGCGTCGATGCGAAAACCGGTTACTACACCTGCGGCTACATTCAGGTGCTGCGGCATCAGCATACAAATGAATGCATTGTGACGGTGACGGCGGAGGATTCCGGTCATCATCACACGGCGGACTGCTACGAACGCCACTATATCTGCGGCAAAGAAGAGCACACGCACACGGCGGATTGCTACTATGACCCGACCCCGAACCCCGATGCGACGTCAGCCCCCGAAGTGACAGCTGAGCCGACGGCAGCGCCCGAAGCGAC
>ENA-OPCY01000910-OPCY01000910.1-human-gut-metagenome-genome-assembly--contig:-NODE-910-length-19396-cov-6.281888_pt1 | contig 19396 bp, 14 predicted proteins | sample MGYA00241568_ERZ501487 | MGnify/ENA primary metagenome ERZ501487 (study PRJEB25962, sample SAMEA2042574) | human gut metagenome | biome: human gut; feature: human-associated habitat; material: faeces... | reverse complement strand
CTTTTGAGCCGCCCGATTTTCATGGAATTTACAGCCCAAGCTCTTCCCGCCAGATGCGGATGTAGGTTCTGGCCTGAGACTGGCTTTCACCCTCGGCTGCCATGCGGAGCAGCGGCTCTGTGCCGGAGAAGCGGCAGATGACCCAGCTCCCGTCGGTGAAGTAAACCTTGCAGCCGTCGGTGCGGTTGATCTTCTCCACGGCGTTGCCGAAGTCCGGCACTTCCAGCTTCACAAACAGCTTCTCCTGAAGCTCCGCCTTCCGCGCCTGGGTCATGGTGAAGGCAGCATCTTCGTAATACAGCATACCATATTTGTCGGTGATCTCCTGGTACAGCTGGGACACGGACTTGCCGGTGACGGCCAGCATTTCCACCAGCAGAGCGGCGGCGTAAATGCCGTCCTTGCCCGCGATGTGGCCCCGGACAGCCAGACCGCCGGAGGACTCGCCGCCGATGACGGCGTTGGTCTCCGCCATCTTGGCAGAGATGTACTTGAAGCCCACGGGGACTTCGTAGCACTGCTGACCCATATCCTTGGCGACCCGATCCAGCAGGTGGGTGGTAGAGTTGTTGCGCACGCAGGGGCCGGACCAGCCGCGGTATTTCACCAGGTAGTAATAAAGCAGAACCAGCAGGGTGTTGGGATGGAGGAACGCACCCTTCTCGTCGATAACGCCCAGACGGTCGGCGTCGCCGTCGGTGGCAACGCCCAGATTGCAGCCGTTGTCCACCACGTAGTTGCTCAGCAGCTTCAGGGTGTCAGCGCTGGGGGCGGGCATTTTGCCGCCAAAGAGGGTGTCGTGCTGCTCATGAATGACATCCACGTCACACCGGCAGGTCAGCAGAATGGTCCTGAGGCTGCTCTGGCTGACGCCATACATGGGGTCGATGGCGATGCGCAGGTGGGCGCGCTTGATCTTCTTGGTGTCAACGACCTGCAGAATGCTGTCGATGTACTCGTTGAAGGGATAGCCTTCCCGGATCAGACCCATTTCCATGGCCTGATCGTAGTCGATGGACTTCACGTCCTCCGGCTTGAGAAGGGCAATCTGCTCCTCGATCTTTCCGGTGACGACCTGATCGGCGTCCCGGCCGCCGGCGGTGAAGACCTTGATGCCGTTGTAGATCGCGGGGTTGTGGCTGGCGGTGACGGCCAGACCGTAGGGGGTCTGCATCTGCTTGACGGTGAACATGATCAGCGGCGTGGGGGAGGAACGGGCGACCACAAAGACGTGGAATCCGTAGCCTGCCAGAACTTCCGCCGCCCAGTGGGCGGATTCCTTGGACAGGAAACGGCGGTCATAGCCCACACAGATCTCCTTGCCCGCGTGTCCTTCCAGCAGCATCAGCTTGCACAGACCGGCTACCACCAGACGGATATTCTCTTTGGTGAACTCGTCCGCGATAATCGCCCGCCATCCACCGGTACCAAATTTAATCATCTTTGATTTTCTCCTCTCCCGGCTTTTCGCCGGATAAATTTCGATTGACCAAGCTATGCGCCCCCACCGGGGCAATGGCCTCAGCCCATCACGACTTCCACGTCGCAGACAGTGCCCACGGGCAGCACAGGCAGCTTGCGAACCTGCCTGCCGTTCATCGTGATGCGCTTGACGCCCTTTTCCACGGCGTCGGGGTTGGTTACATGGATGTGGTATTCCGCGCCGCGCCACTTCCGGCTGACGGAGAATTCCTTCCAGTCGGCGGGGATGCAGGGATCGACGGTGATGCCGTCGAAGTCCGGACGGATGCCCAGCATGTACTGGGTGGCCGCGAAGTAGGCCCAGCCGGAGGAACCGGTCATGAAGGGATGGCGCGCACGGCCGTAGGCGGTGTGGTCCTTGCCCACTACGAACTGGCAGTAGGAGTAAGGCTCGGACTGGCGAACCTCGATGATATCGTTTTGCAGTGCCGGACACAGGGCGTTGTAGAACTTCATTGCCCGGCTGCCGCGGCCCAGAATGGCCTCGGCGCACCACGCCCAGGGGTTGGGATGGCTGAACACGGCGCCGTTTTCTTTCAAGCCCGGATACACCCGGGTGACGAAGCCGATGCTGTCGTCGGGGGTGGTGAAGCAGGGGGCGTTGAGCATCAGACCGTAGGGGGTGTACAGGTACTCGTCCACGCTGTCCATGGCGGAGATGCCATGCTCGTGATCGGCGACGCCGGAAAGTACGGCCCAAGTGTTGCTCTCCATGTGTACCCGCCCTTCGGTGTCCGCCTGCGTGCCGATCTTGCGGTTTCCGGCGGTGATGCCGCGGATGTACCACTTGCCGTCCCAGAGGACGGACTCGCTGACTTCCTTGACATGCTCGGCGATCTTTGTGTATTCGGCCGCGTCCTTCGTTTCCCCCAGCTGCTCGGCCAGGGCGATAAAGTTCCGGAGCGCCCAGTGGTGCAGGAAGCTGACCATGGCGCTTTCGCCGCCGCCAAGGTTCAGGCAGTCGTTCCAGTCGGCGCGCAGACCCTTGCAGATGCCGTTGATGCCCACCTGCCGGGCAGAGAAGTCCAGAATGCGCTTCATATGCTCGTAGACTGTGCCCTCGCCGCCGTCGGCGTAGGTTACCACCTGATGGGCAAAGGCCATGTCGCCGGTTTCCCGGATGTACTGCACGATGGCGGTCACCAGCCACAGGGCGTCGTCGGCGCAGGCGTCCTTCAGACCGTGGACGATCTGGCTCTTATCGGGGGTGGGAACCACTGTGGGGGACTTGAAGGACTGGGGCTTTTCCTCCGGCTCGAACCAGCGGGGCTCGAACAGGTGCAGGCCGTAGCCCTCCTTCGTCAACGCCCGCAGCAGCTCGATGATGCGGCCGCGGCACTTGTCGGGGTTGGAATGGGGGATCGTCATGGCGTCCTGCGCGGTGTCCCGGTAGCCAAGGCCGGTTCTGCCGCCCACCTCAATGAAGGAGGTGAACCGGGAGAACATGACGTTGATCTCGCTCTGATACAGGTTCCAGATGTTCAGCTCGGTGTTCATGCCCTCGTTGGGGGTGGACACCTGTAAGCAGCTGAGCTTGTTGTCCCAGAATTTCAGCAGACGGGCAAAGTCCTCGTCGGCTCTGGTCTGGGTGTACTTCTGACGCATTTTCTTACCGGCTTCGATGCCGCCCTCGCCCAGGAGGAACAGGAGGCGGGTTTCCTCGCCGGGCTGAAGGGTGAGCACCTTCTGCAGAACGCCGCAATGATTGCCGCCCTTTTCGAAAGAGCCGCCGCACACACCGGTCTCCACCACCAATGGATCGCGTTCGGTGCGGTAGCTGCCGATAAAGCTGTCGCGCAGGCTGTCAAAGCCGTTCGGGGTAAAATCGGAAGTAAAGAACTGGTAGCCGTCCTCTTCGTAGTAGAGGTCGTTTTCGATGACACCGTCTTCGTACCGGCTGCCGGTGGCGTACAGACTCATCTGGAAGTTCTTGTTGTCCATGTCCACCTGGTGGAAGCTGAATTCCAGATAGGAGAACACGGAAAGATGGCGCACTTTATCAGAATCGTTGCGCAGCTTCACGTCCCAGATCTCCACGGGGTCGTCCATGGCGACAAAGAGCTTCTGCTCGGCGTCGATGCCTGCGTAATCGGAGTGATACTTGATGTAGCTCAGGCCGTGACGGCAGGAGAAATGCTCCTTGGGCTTGCCCACAGGCTGCCAGGAGATGCTCCAGTAGTCGCCAGTGTCCTGATCCCGCAGGTACACGTAATGTCCGGGGCCGTCCATGGGAACGCCGTTGGGACGGAACCGGGTGATGCGATGGTATTCAGGAGATTTGTACAGCAGGTATCCGCCCGCCGTGTGGTTGAATACGCCATACATATCCTTGAGGCCGATATAGTTGGTCCAGGAAACGGGGACATCTACCCGATCGATGACATATTCCCGATGCTCATTGTCAAAGTACCCATAACGCATAAGGTTACCTCCGCCTGATTTGGGATTTTTCACAATGAGTATATCAGAAAAACGACGGCTTGAAAAGGTCTGGAAATGCACCTTCTTGCCTGTCGTTGCACTTTATTTTCCAAAGTGAACAATTCCAGACTTTGACATAAGCGCGGCGCGGCTTTATAATGGCAAGAGAACGAAATAAAGGAGCGTGCATACCATGAAATATGATGTCATCGCCTACTGCTGGAACGATGCCCTGGCGGGCTTCACCCGGGAGGACGCCCAGCGCCTGACCCACGTGAACCTGGCCTTCGGACTCATTGAGGACGGGCTGCTGGATCTGCATCTGCTGAAATATCTCCATCTGCTGCCAAAGCTGCGGGGGTGGAATCCGGAAATGAAGATCGTCCTGTCCGTGGGCGGATGGGGCGCGGACGGCTTCTCCGACATGGCTATGACGGAGGAAGGCCGCCGGAATTTTGCCCAGTCTTGCCTGGACGCGGTGGGAAAATACGGCCTGGACGGCATCGACATTGACTGGGAGCACCCCTGTAACGACGCCGCGGGCATCGGTGCAGACCCGAGAGACAAGGAGAATTTTACCGCTCTGCTGAAGACTTTGCGGGAGTATCTGGGAGAAAAGCGTATCGTGTCCGTGGCCGTGGGCGCGAGCCGGCGGTGCATTGCGGATACCCAGATGGATAAGGTTGCGGAAATCGTGGACTATGTGCAGCTCATGACCTACGACATGGTGGACGGAACCCGCGCCGGACATCACGCGGCGCTGGGGGCAACCAAGGGCGACAAATCCGGCCTGAACACCCGGGACACCGTGGAAGCCTACCACCGGGCGGGCGTTCCCTATGAAAAGCTCGTCATCGGCGCGGCATTCTACGGCCGGCACTTTGCGGTCACGTCCTTTGAGAACCATGGCCTTTTGCAGCCCTCCGGCGGCGGACTGCCCGGCCCCACCTATGGGGAGATTACCCCGGAATATCTCCGGGAGAACAATTTCCAGATTTATTGGGATGCTGATGCGGAGGCAAATTATCTGTGGAACGGCAGGACTCTCGTCAGCTATGAGTCCCCCAAGGCGGTGCGCCTGAAGTGCAAGTATGTCAAGGAGAAGGGGCTTCTCGGCATCATGTACTGGGAACACGGGAACGACCCAACTCGGGAACTGCTGGGCGCCATTGCGGACGAGATTCAATAAGTCCCAAAAATGCGGGCGACCCCGTCAGGAGCCGCCCGCTGCTGTGTTATTTTTCCAGAATCAGCGTGCCGGTCTCCGCGTCCAGCGATGCCTTGATGTGTTCGGCGGCCTCGGCGGGGGTGAGCTTTAGCTGCTCGCCGGTCTTCATGTTCTTGACGCTGCACTTGCCCTCCGCGATCTCGTCCTCGCCCAGCAGGACGGCAAAGGGAACCTTCAGCTTGTCGGCGTAGGCCATTTTCTGCTTGAACTTCTTCTGCTCACAGTACAGCTGTACCCGCAGTCCCGAAGAGCGCAGCGTCTCCGCCAACGCGATGGCCGGGGCAATGTCGCCCATGGGCAGCACCAGCGCGTCCGCAGGGGCGCTGGGCAGCTCGGGGTTCAGAAGCCCCTGCTCGTCCAGAACGTAGAACAGCCGGGTCAGGCCGATGGAAATGCCCACGCCGGGCAGCTGCTTTTCGATATAGTAGCCCGCCAGATTGTCGTACCGGCCGCCTGAGCAGACGGAACCCAGCTCCGGGTGATCCAGCAGAAGGGTCTCGTAGACGGTGCCGGTGTAGTAGTCCAGCCCCCGGGCGATGGTCAGGTCAACGACGAAGTTTTCCTCCGGCATTCCGAAGGCCGCCAGGTTGGAAGCGACCACCTTCAATTCGCCGAGACCGGTATCAAAGGTCTCGTTCCGTCCCGCGTAATTTTCCAGCGCGGCAAGAACCTCCGCGTTCGTCCCCTTGATGGAGATGAAGGCGAGAATGTCGTCCGCCTGCTGCTCCGTCAGGCCACAGTCCTCCAGCAGAATGATCTTTACCTTGTCAACGCCGATCTTGTCCAGCTTGTCCACGGTGCGCATGATGTCGCCGGACTTTTCCGTCAGACCCATCATGGCGTAGAAGCCGTTGAGAACTTTCCGGTTGTTGACATGAATCTGGAACCGGGTCAGGCCGAAGCCCTTGAATACCTTATAGATGATGGCGGGGATTTCCGCCTCGTTGAGAATGTCCAGCTTGCCGTCGCCGATGATATCGATGTCCGCCTGATAGAATTCCCGGAACCGGCCGCGCTGCGCCCGCTCGCCCCGGTAGACCTTGCTGATCTGGTAGCGGCGGAAGGGGAAAGCCAGCTCGTTATAGTGCAGGGCAACGTATTTTGCCAGCGGCACCGTCAGGTCGAAGCGCAGAGCAAGGTCGCTGTCGCCCTTGGTAAAGCGGTAGATCTGCTTTTCCGTCTCTCCGCCGCCCTTGGCAAGCAGAATCTGGGCGTCCTCGATCACCGGGGTGTCCAGGGGGGCAAAGCCGTAGGAGGCGTAGGTCTTGCGCAGAACCTCCGCCATGCGGTCAAATTTCAGCTGCTTTTCCGGCAGCAGCTCCATAAAGCCGGACAGTGTCCGGGGCTTGATGATCTCCATAGTTATCCTCTCCATATCGGGTCGCGGGACGCAGGACAGAGGGGTACTCGACAATCCAGAGTACCCCGTATCTCCCGCCCGTGTGTATTATCAGTAACGGGTCTTGTTGTGCAGCATTTCCCGCCAATCCAGATCGCCCCGCTGCAGGCCCATGATGAGCATTTCCGCCGAGGCAAGGTTGGTGGCGATGGGAACATTGTGCCGGTCGCAGTGCCGGATGGTTTCGATCATCTGAGCGTCGTCCCAAGGGTCGGTGGTGTTGGGATCGGTGAACAGCAGCACCAGGTCAATTTCGTTGTAGGCAATGCGGGCGTTGATCTGCTGATGACCGCCCTGCTTGTGGGAAAGCAGCAGGGTAATGGGCAGACCGGTATTGTCCGCGATCAGACGGCCGGTGGTGGCCGTGGCAAACAGATTGTGCTTCATGAGGACGCTCTTGTAGGCGGTGCAGAATTGAACCATCAGTTCTTTTTTCTTGTCATGCGCCAAAAATGCGATATTCACAACAGTCACTCCTTAATTGTATATGTATCCGTTATCAGCGGAGGGCGATCGGTTCGTGGAAGCCCTGAATGCGTCTGGCAATTCTGCGGCTGGCTTTTGCCGCCTTGCAGTTGGGGGAATAGCGAAGAAGACTCTGACCGAAGGATGCCGCAAGGGTCACATGGGGATCCTCCGGGACGATTCCCGCAAGGGGCAGTCCCGCGGCGTCCATCACGTCGTCGATGGTCAGGCACACCGTGCCCAGCATACTCTTGTCCACCCGGTTGACGATGAGGCGGATGTTTTTCTTGCCCATCAGCTCTAATAGGTCGCCCACCCGGGAAGCGTCCCGCACGGCGGCGGGGCCTGCCCCCGTGACCAGAAGAAAACGGTCGGCGAACTGCGCCGTCAGCCGGAAGCCGGCGTCCACCCCGGCGGGGGCGTCCAAGAACACGTAGTCGAACATCTGCCGCGCCCGGCTGAGCATTTCCCCGAATGCGGCGGTGTTGATCTTCTCCACCGGGCAGTTCATGGGGGCGGTCAGAAACGCGAGGGTAGGATAGACCGGGTGCCGGAAAGCGTCCTCCAGAGAGTAGCCCCCCTCGGAGACGTCCCAAAAGGACAGCGCGCCGCATTCGGAAAGCCCCAGAGAAATGTCCAGATTCCGAAGCCCCACGTCGCAGTCGATGCACAGGACCCGTTTTCCTTCTTTTGCAAGGGCAGTGGCGAGGGCGGCGCAGAGGGAGGTTTTTCCCGTTCCGCCCTTCCCGGACACAACCGCGAAGAGTTCACCCACGCGCCATCGCCTCCAATGCCAGAATATAACCCCATTATAAAGGGATTTTTCACAAAAAGCAAGAGGAATTTCGCACTTTTGGAAATGGTTTTCATCACAATGAACAAAAATATTTTTCCGCCGCCGCCTTTTTGGCTGCGAGGAACGCAAAATATGTCGCGCCGCCGCAAAAAAGGGTTGCGCATGAAGGAAAGCTGGTATATAATATTGGGTGAAATTACGGGCATACGCCCGGATATTGGAGGGAATGTTCCATGTTCAATGCAATGATCGAAACGCTGAAAGCGAACCCCAGAAAAATCGTTTTTACCGAGGGCCACGACGCCCGCATTCTGGAAGCCACCGACCGTCTGGTCAAGGGCGGCTTCCTGACTCCCATCCTCATCGGCAACGTTGACGTTGTCAAGGCCAACGCGGCCAAGGGCGGCTACAACGTCGAGGGCGTCGAAATCATCGACCCCGAGACCTATCCCGAAATGGACGCCATGGTTGATAAGATGGTGGAGCTGCGCAAGGGCAAGATGACCGCCGACGAGTGCCGCAAGGCGCTGTCCAAGGGCAACTATTTCGGCACCATGCTGGTGAAGATGGGCTACGCCGACTCCCTGCTGGGCGGCGCGACTTACTCCACTGCTGACACCGTCCGTCCCGCTCTGCAGATCGTCAAGACCAAGAAGGGTGCGCATCTGGTGTCCTCCTGCTTCATTCTGGTGCGGGGCGACGAGAAGCTGGCCATGGGCGACTGCGCCATCAACATCAGCTATGAGGATTCCGTTGACAAGGAAGGCAACGTGACCCTGTCCGCAGCCCAGAAGCTGGCGGAGGTCGCCATTGAGACCGCCAAGACCGCCAAGGTCTTCGGCATTGACCCCAAGGTCGCCATGCTGAGCTTCTCCACCAACGGCTCCGGCAAGGGCGGCACCGTGAAGCTGAGCCACGACGCTACCGCCATCGCCAAGGAGATGGACCCCGAGCTGAAGATCGACGGCGAGATGCAGTTCGACGCCGCCGTCGCTCCCGAGGTCGGCCAGCTGAAGTTCCCCGGCTCTCCCGTTGCCGGTCACGCCAACACCTTCATCTTCCCCACCATCGAGGCGGGCAACATCGGCTACAAGATCGCCCAGCGTCTGGGCGGCTTCGAGGCCTACGGCCCCATCCTGCAGGGCCTGGCGGCTCCCATCAACGACCTGTCCCGGGGCTGCAACGCCGACGAGGTCTACAAGATGGCCATCATCACCGCCGCTCTGGTGTAATCGAAATCTACATAAAATGCCGGCTCACATGAGCCGGCATTTTCACTATAAAAACGGCGAAGCAAAAAATTTTTTCCCGCAAAGTGTAACCTTTCCCAAGAAATTCCCTCTTATAGGGTGAGGACCCAAAAAGAAACGGAGGTGTTCCCTCAGTGGAAGACGAAAAGATCATCGACCTGTATTGGGAAAGGAAGGATGAGGCCATTATGGAGACCCAGGCGGCCTACGGACGGCAGCTGCAAACCATCGCCCAGCGCATCGTCCAGAGCTACGAGGACGCGGAGGAAAGCGTGAACGACACCTATCTCGCCGCGTGGCGGACGATTCCACCCAAGCGCCCGAAGTATTTCTTCGCGTATCTCGCGAAAATATGCCGGAATTTTGCCTTCGGCAAGCTGGACTGGCTTGATGCGGCCAGACGGAAGGCTGAGGTGGTGACCCTGAGCGAGGAAATGGAGCTGTGCATCCCCGACACCAGCCGGGATTCCGCCGCCGAGGGGCGGGAGATCACCCGGGCGCTGAACGCATTCCTTGGCACGCTGACACAGGAGAACCGGCGGCTGTTCGTGCGGCGGTACTGGTACGTGGACACCGTGGCGGAGATCGCCCAGCGCTACAACATGAGTGAAAGCAAGGTCAAGACCCGGCTCCACCGTATCCGGGAAAAGCTGCGGGTCTATCTGATGCAGGAGGGAATTGCCGTATGACGGGAAAAGATTTACTTACCGCCATGAGCGGCATTGACGGCCGCTACATTGAAGAAGCCGCCCCGGCGGCCGCGCCTAAAACACGAAGCCTGCGCCGGCCGCTGCTCGTCGCCGCCGCCATTGCCGCGGCGCTGCTGCTGGTGGGCTGCGGAATCGTGTACGCCCTGCGTTTGCAGAATATGTCCATCGGCAAGGCGACCTACACCCAGCGTTTTGACGACAAGGGCAAGGCCATCGACCCGGTGGAAAAAAGTCTGGACATCATAACCCCCTACGGCCGCAGCGGCGACGCCATCCAGCAGGCGTTGAAGGAATGGTACGAATTTCAGGAGAGCTACGACCCGGACGGTGCGCTGTTGACCGACGAACCCGATATTCCGGACATTCCCAACCAGTACGAGTACACCTACAGCTGCTATACCCAGGAAATGGTGGACAAGGTGGACGAGATCGCCGCAAAGTACAATTTGAAGCTGCTGGAGGGATGGATACCCTTCCAGCGATATCAGAGCGACATTTTCCTGGAGGAAACCGGCATCCGGTCTCTGCTACGCCAAGATTCCGGCGCGCAGATTACGGATATGGCGGGAATGCTCTATCTCCCCTATAATTTCAGCATGGAGTTTGAGCTTGTGACCGAAAATGCCGGTAAATTGATGACGTCCTATGGCTACGCCCGGAAGGACTATTTCCCCAGCGCGTTCGCCGGCGGAATGGACATTGATGCCTATGAGCAGTGGGATCACACCACTCCGGGCGGCACGAAGCTGCTGCTGGCACTGAACAGCAAGGGACAGGGCGAGATCATTGCCGAGCAGGAAAACGCCATGATCATGATAAGTATTGACGGAAACCGTTCCCTCAGCCACAGCAGATATCCGGATGCCAGCGAGGTCATGACGAAGGCGGAGCTGGAATCCATTGCCGATCAGTTCGACTATTCCGTCCAGCCGAAGGAAGTGGACAGAGCCGTCGTGGAGGAAAAGCTGGCCATGGCAGAGGCGGCCTATCAGGCGGAACACGCCTATGTCCCGGAAACCTATACGGACTTTTCCGATTATCTGAAGAAAAACGTCTATATTCCCGATGAATCCAGACAATACAGTTTCTATGACCTGACCGGGGACGGCGTGGACGAGCTGCTGCTTGGGCAGGACGGCGCGTTCTTTGACTGGCTGGAAATGGAGAACGGTGAAGTGATGTTTCACGGTTACGGAGGAGCGTATCTGTGCAAGGGGAACGTTCTGGAACTATATCAGGCACCGGACAGGTATTGGGATGGTGAAAGGCATGCGTACTATAAATCCGCAAGCGGAGAAATTAGAGATAGAGATAAAATCGTATCCGTGAAGCGTGAGGGCAACCAGTGGTATCGTAGCCATGACATTTACGAACGGGACAAAACGGAGATTTCTCAGGACGAGGCCGCGGCCATCATGGCGAAGTACCCCCGAATCCAGCTGGACTGGAAGCCGCTGGTAGACTATCCCCTTGACGAAAGCGGGCTGACCTTGGGTAGCTACCTGAAAGCGAAGGATGTCCAGCCCTCTGACGACGAGCTGCTCCAGATTTACAAGGACTGTCTCAGCAGGCAGGGTTCCTTCTATACCCACTACCGGATCATGGACATCAACGGCGACGGGGTAAAGGATCTTCTGCGCAGCGGCGACGGTGACCGTTACTGGGACATTGTGACTTACCGCTATGGCAATCTGCAACTGCTTCCCACCATGGATTTTTACCTCTGTGAGAACAATGTTATGGAGCAGATTGAGCTGTTCAACAAGGAAGAGGGCGTTGAGATAGAAGGGACATCTTTCTTCCGCTGCAACGGCTTCCAGCAGGAAATGCTGGACTTTGCTGCCTACAACAAAGCGACGGCCTCCTGGCAGTCCGACTACTTCGGCACCCCCATGTCCGAAGCCGACGCCAAGGCGATTCTCGCCAGATATTCCCGCGTCGATCAGGGAATGCAGCCCATTTCCCAGCTGCTGAACGGATAAAGGTTTACGCCGTACCCAACCCCGGGTACGGCGTGAATTTTACTGCTTCCCCGCTTTCAATAATTTGCGGAAAAACGTGAAGAACGTAATGGTCGTCACGGCGGCGGCGAGGATGTCGGACACCGGCTCCGCCAGAAAGACCGCGAACGCCTTGTCCGCGAAGAAGTTCGGCAGAATGAAGATCAGGGGGATCAGCAGAATCAGCTTCCGCAGACAGGCCATGATGAGACTGATCTTCGCCTGCCCCAGCGCCATAAACGCCAGTTGACAGCTGACCTGAAAGCCCACGGAAAACGTCCCCGCAAGGAAAATCCGAATCGCCCAGGCCGTGTAATCCACAAGCGCCCCGTCGCTGGTAAAGATGCCCGCGAACACTTTGGGGAAGGCCATCACCAGCAGCCAGAACACGGTGGTGTACCCCACGCACACAAGGAACTGGCAGAAAAAGGCTTCCTTCACCCGCTCTAACTTTTTCGCGCCGTAGTTGTAGCTGATCAGCGGCTGGCCGCCCTGGCAGATGCCCTGCAGGGGCATGGTGATCAGCTGGTTGACGGAGGTCAGCACCGTCATGGCGCCCACGGCCACGTCGCCGCCGTACCGGGACAGGGAGGAGGTGAAGCTGACGGAGAGAATGCTCTCCGTGGAGACCATGACGAAGTTGGAAATCCCCAGCGCCAGACAGGGCAGGATGATCTTCCCCTGCAAGAGCATATTCCGGGCTTTCAGCCGCAGAATGGTCTTGCGCCCCGTGAGGAACCGCAGAATCCACACCGCGCTCACCGCCTGACTCAGAACGGTGGCAATGGCCGCCCCGGCCACGCCCATGTCAAAGACGAAAATGAAAATGGGGTCGAGGACAATGTTGATCACCGCGCCGATGACGGTGGTCAGCATACTGGTTCCGGCGAAGCCCTGGGTGGTGATGAAGGGGTTCATGCCCATCACGACCAGCACGAACACGCTGCCAAGGACATAGATTCTTCCGTATTGAACGGCGTAGGGCAGCGTCACGTCACTGCCGCCGAACAGCCGGACAAGCGTTGGCAGTGTCCCGTAGAACACCCCGGTCAGAACCACCGACAGAAGCAGCAGAACGGTAAAGCAGTTGGCAACGATCTTTTCGGCGGTGTCCGTGTCGCCCTTGCCCATGGCGATGGCCGCCCGGGGTGCGCCGCCTGCTCCCGCCAGCATGGCAAAGGCGGTAATGAGCATCAGAATGGGGGTGAACAGCCCCACACCGGTGAGCGCCGCGCCGCCGATCTCCGGAATGTGGCCGATGTAAATTCGGTCGACCACGTTATACAGCAGGTTAATGACCTGCCCGACCACCGCGGGAACCGCCATCTGCACCATCAGTTTTTTGACACTGCCGGTTCCCATGTCCTGATTTGTTTCTTTTGACATAAAAATCCCCTCGCTTTTATCTTAGGGTCTATCTGAGAACCGTAAACACGCCCAAACAGCGGGTCTTTTCCGCCTGCTGTGCACCATTTTCCCTTGCAATACACAAAGTATTCCCGCGGAAAAATGGCTTCATCAGGCGAAAAAACCCTCGCTGTCGGTCATATTTCCGGTTTCCAGATAGACCCTAAATTTCCGAGAAGGAAGCCCCGGCTTCGCATCAGCGAAACCGGGGCAGCGGTTTTTACTTGGAATGCTTAGCTGGCGCTGATTACCAGATCCTTGCGGATATATCTGGTGTCGCCGTCGGTCATGGGCATGGCCTCCACCGTGGCGTCATACCATTCCTGCGTGTCGGTGTTGCGCAGCTCGGTTTCGATCTGGTAGTCGCGGTAGGTGGTATCGCTCTTGCCAACGAAGTACATGACATGGTAGCCGTACTGGGACTCGATGATGCCGGTGTTGCCGGCCTGGCGGCTTTCGTCGAAGCACCAGTCGTTGAAGCTGGACACCATCTGGCCGGGGTAGACGTTCTCGTACAGGCCGCCGGTGGTGCCGTCGCCGTCGTCGGACTTCTCATTGGCCAGAGCAGCGAAGGAATCCTCGGTGGCGTCGCCGGACATCCACTCGTCCAGAATTTCCTCGGCCTTCTGCTTGGCAGCTTCCTTCTCCTCGTCGGAGTAGGTGGTGGTACCGGTGGTGGAATCGGTGGTGCCGCCCTCAAACTTGATCAGAATGTGGCGCACGTTCACCAGCGGGAAGGTGTTGTCGTTGGAACCGGTGAAGAACACGGCATAGTAGCCCTGCGTGGTCGTGGTTTCCTTGCCGTCATCATCGGTAGAGGTGGAAGTATTGGCGATGACAGTCTTGTCGCCTTCCTTGCGGGCGCTGTCGATGACCCAGTCTCTGATGGTGGCGGAGACGGAGGAATACTGCTGGTCGGTGTAGGCGGTGCTGGAAGCCTCGGTGTCCCGGTTGACATCCAGAGCGGCGATGGCGGCGTCAAAGTCCTCGACGGTGGCGACATCCTCGCCGATCAGGGAATCAGCGGCTTCCTTGGCGGCCTTCACGGCCTCATCGCTGTCCGCGTCAACCTCATCCGTCTGGAACTTGCTGGCGGCGAGGTAGTAGGTGTTGTAGGTGAAGGAAGAATACTTCTCGTAGTTCTCGCTCTCAGCGGCGCGCAGGTCGGCGTCGGTATAGGTCAGGGAAGACGAATAGCTGTTGCGGTAGGCACTGGCGAGGGCGTTGAGGGTAACGTACTGTCTGTAGCTTTCCTCCGTTGCGCCGTTGCCGTACTGGGCTTTCAGGAAGTCCTTGGTGCTGGAATAGCCGTACAGGTTGGCATAGAGCTTCATGTTGTTAATGGCGCTGTCGATATCGGCAAGGTCGTCTTCGGACAGGGTGAAGCCTGCGGCCTCAGCGGCGTCTGCCAAGGCGTAGGCGCTGCGGGCGTTGTCCTTGGCGGTGTTCAGAAAATCGTCCGCCCAGGTCAGGCCGGTGTCATTGTTGATGACCTGCTCGTTCAGGGGCTTGGAGGTGTCCAGACCAAGCATGGCGGCGTAGCTGCCGTAGTTGGAGTTAAAGCTGTTGATGGCGCTCATATAGAAGTAGTTCAGCTCGGCATTGCTGATCTCGTGATCGCCCACGGTCAGTGCCACGGTGTTCCGCTCGTGGACACCGCTGTTAGTGATGCTTCTGGTGACGCCAATGGCGATCGCGAATACCACCATGACAGCCAGAACGACGACAAAAATGGTGGTGTAAAGCGTCAGTTTCTTTGCTTCCTTCTGCTCAGCGACCTGTTTTTCCGTCATTTTGGCGGTCTGCTGCTCATTGCGAAGCTTCTTCTTGCTGGATGCGCTCATGTAATCAAATCCTCTCATTTGTCCTTTTGGTCATAACGCGATTGGTTTTACGCACAGACCAGAGTATTATAATCTATTTTCCCGCCGGTTTCAAGGGGCAATCTGCTGAAGAAGACGGAATTAGAAAAAAATTTACAGAAAATCTGCACCGGCTGCCCTGCAAGGGCGCGTATATGACCCGCAGGTGCGATAACCAAGGGTGAGAAAAACGTTGCTAAGCCGAAGGCGATCTGGTCAGAGTTTCCCCTCACAAAAAAACACGGGGAGCCGAAGCTCCCCATGCACCCCGCTTTAGCCGTATCGCATCCAATTATGACCTGCACGAAAAGGCAGGTGGGATGCCGCTCCCGACCATTACTGCTCCCAGCGTCCACCATCCGTCGATGCGGGGGCGGGAGGTCTGCAAACAGGCCGGGAAGTCTAACGTCCCAATAAGAAAATGTGGGTCCAAAAGGACACGCTACGCACCAAGCAGGAGGAATACCGCGCTTATTCCGCGTCCTCCGAGTAAAGAGAATCCATAATCAGGTCGTACACGGCCTGCAATTCCGCCTCGTCCTCGATGGCGCAGAGGATCGGCTCTCCGTCTTCCTCAATGGATTTGAAAATGCTGACCTCCAGATTCAACGAATCGGAACCGTCGTCGGCGGGAATGACTGCCATATAGGTATTGCCGTTGTACTCCAGTGTGCTGAGTACCTCCAGCTCGTATTCGGTGCCTTCCTCATCCACGATGGTGATGAAATCAGAACCGTATTGGTCTGCCAAGGAAATCGCCCCCCGCTTTTGATGCCTATATTCTACCGCAGGGCGCGCGCAAAATCAAGAGGTCATTTTGTACAGAAACAGGGCGGCATTTTAGGACAGAAAATCTTCCAGAAACTGATTCAGTTCGTCCTCTGACCTGACGGGGATGCCTTTTTCCAGAGCCTCCCGGTCGGCGTCGGGGAGGGAGGACACCTGACAGGGGAAAATCTGCTTCGGTTCGGAAGCGCCTTTGTCGAACAGCGCCAGATACCCCCGGAAGCACCCCAATGTGAGGTACAGAAGCAAAATAAGGCTTGCCGGTTTTTTCAGCATATCATGCATTCCTCCTTTTGCTGCTAGTATTTCCCACAATTAAAACTTTATTTATAAATTGGGGCTTTCGTTTTTTCATCCGGTATGGTATAATGATATGAGTAGTGTTATGCGAATATGACACTGGTTATAATGGATTTACCAGGCAGGCACGTCCTGCTTCTATTGGAGGTACCCTATGGCAAATGAAAAAAAGCCCAGGAGGCGCAAGAAGCTCCGGCAGGAGTGGAATCCCCACTGGTCGCTGAAACTGCTGTATATGATCTTCTCCGTAGCCGGTTCCGTGCTGAAAATTGCCGTCGGCGCGGCGGCGACGGTGCTTTTGATCGTGCTGATCTGCGGTACGGTCTTTGTCGGCACGCTGGGAGATTATCTGCAGGAGGATATTCTGACGGAGGCCGCCGACTGGTCTCTGGACGACTACGATCTGGAACAGACCTCCTTCATTTATTATGTGGACAACCACGGCGATATCCAGCTGCTGCAGCAGATTTATACCACCACCGACCGTCAGTGGGCGTCCATTGACGAGATTCCCGAAGACCTGATTCACGCCGCCGTGGCCATCGAGGATAAACGGTTCTACGAGCATCAGGGCGTGGACTGGATCACCACCATGAAAGCCTGCCTGAATATGTTCTTCGGCGGCGACGAGCAGTTCGGCGGCTCCACCATCACCCAGCAGTTCATCAAAAACCACACGGGTGAAAAAAGCGTTACCGTCCAGCGAAAGGTCATGGAGATTTTCCGGGCGCAGATTTTCGAGCGGGAATACGACAAAGACCTTATCATGGAGTATTACCTCAACGAGATTTATCTGGGGCGGGGCTGCTACGGCGTCAAGAGTGCCGCGGCGGAGTATTTCGGTAAGGAGCTGCGGAACCTGACCACCGCCGAGTGCGCCAGCCTCATCAGTATCACCAATAACCCGTCCCTGTTCAACCCCTATTCCGAGAGCGTATATATGTACAAGGGCGAGGAGCGGGACGGTGCCGGACGGAACCGCTACCGTCAGCTGAAAGTTCTGAGCGAGATGCTGGATCAGGGCTATCTGACGCAGGAGGAGTACGATGCGGCTGTGGCGCAGGAAATGGTGTTCAAAGAGGGCATCGCCGACGCCGACCGCTGGACGATCTGCGACAACTGCGGCTATGAGAACACCCGCAGCCACTTTACCGGCGAGGGGGATACCTGCTACTGCCCCCAGTGCGGCGAGCAGGTGGCCGTCAGCACCGACGCTTCCCAGCACATTTATTCGTGGTTCGTGGACGCTGTGATTGTGGACTTTGCCAGCTATCTGGCAGATCAGGACGGCAAGGTCTGGGATGACTTAAGCACTAACGACCAGAGCATCTACCTCAACCGCATCCAGAAGGGCGGCTACCATATTTATACCACCTTGGACATGGACGTGCAGAAGCAGGTGGATGCGGTTTATACCGACCTGAGCAACATTCCCACTACCCGCAGTGAGCAGCAGCTCCAGTCCGCCATCGTGGTCATCAACAACGAGACGGGCGACGTGGTTGCTTTGTCCGGCGGCGTGGGGGAGAAGACGACTTTCCTTGCCTACAACAAGGCTACGCAGGCGAAGCTCCAGACCGGTTCTTCCCAGAAGCCCATTTCCGTTTACGCCCCGGCCTTTGAGTCCGGCGAGGTCACCCCGGCGTCGGTGATGAAAGACCTGCCCATGACCTATATCGACGGCAACAACTGGCCGAAGAACGATAACCGGCAGTACCAGTACGCGAGGACTGTCTATCAGGGCATTGTTTCCTCCGTCAACACCGTTTCTGCCCGGACGCTGGACACCATCGGTGCGGATTACGGCTACAGCTTCGCCAAATATAACTTTGGACAAGCCTCCCTGACCGACAATTACCCTCTGCCCAACGGGCAGAGCCTGTCCGACGTGGGTCTGGCGCCTTTGGCGCTGGGCGCGCTGACGGTTGGTTCCACCGTGCGGGAAATGTCTGCCGCCTACGCGACCTTCGCCAACGACGGCGTTTACCGGGAGCCGAGACTGTTCACCAAGGTCTACGACAGCAATGGCCGGGTCGTGGTGGACAATGAGCAGGAGTCCCGGAAGATCCTCAGCCAGAAGACTGTGGATTATATGAACTACTGCCTGTTCAACGCGGCGAACAACGGCACCGGCGGTGCGGCCATCTTTGCGGGACAGAACATCGCGGGCAAGACCGGTACCACGTCTTCCAACCGCGACCGGTGGTTCTGCGGCTATACCACCCACTACACCGCAGCCGTATGGTGCGGCTACGACATCCCGGAGCAGATTTATCTCACCGGCAGCAGCGCCAACCCGGCGGCACGGCTGTGGAAGGCGGTCATGCAGCCCATCCACGACGGCCTGCCCAGAGAGGGACTGTATAACGGCAACGCCTTCCACAGTGTGGGCGTGTGTCTGGATTCCGGCAAGAAAGCCACCGCGGCATGCAGCGCCGACGTGCGCGGACTGGAGCGCGTGGTTTATGTGAACGTCTACGACGGCGACGAGCCGGAGGGAACCTGCGACAAGCACGTTCAGGTGGACTACTGCGTCACCGGCGGCGGTGTGGCGACGGACTACTGCTATATGTTCAGCGACGCGCAGATTGAGTCCCGGTCTCTTGTGAAGCTGACGCAGGCCGAGGTGGACGAGATCAAGGCGGCGGACGGCTTCGGGCTGAACGACATCTACACCGCCAACTACTATGTATATCTCATTGATTCCGACGGTAACCCCGCTTCGTGGCACGGGTTCTACAACAATCTGAACAACGGCGTGGATGCCCCCTATATCATGTGTCCGCTGCACAACCAGAGCTCCTGGGAGGAGTATCAGCCCGGCGGTACGGAGGAAGACACCACCGGCGGCTGGGACAACAGCTCGGACGGCGGTTGGCATGGAGGCTGGGCCGGCTTCGTCGGCTGAGATAAGGAGAAAGAGGGAGGAGACCCAATGCTCTGGATTTCCGATGAATGGAAGGAATATGAGGTTTTGGACGCCAGCGGCGGCGAGCGGCTGGAACGGTGGGGCAAGTTCATTCTGGTGCGCCCTGACCCACAGGTGATCTGGGATACGCCACGGACGGTACCCCAATGGAAGCGCTATGATGCCCGCTACGTCCGCTCCAATACCGGCGGCGGACACTGGACGGACAACAAGCTTCCCGAACGCTGGCAGATTCACTATAAGGACTACCTGACCTTTAACGTCAAGCCCATGAACTTCAAGCACACGGGCGTTTTCCCGGAACAGGCGGCGAACTGGGATTTCATCCGGGAGAAGGTGGCGGCGGCTTCCGCCTGCCGCC
>ENA-OPCY01000901-OPCY01000901.1-human-gut-metagenome-genome-assembly--contig:-NODE-901-length-19564-cov-2.602901_pt1 | contig 19564 bp, 20 predicted proteins | sample MGYA00241568_ERZ501487 | MGnify/ENA primary metagenome ERZ501487 (study PRJEB25962, sample SAMEA2042574) | human gut metagenome | biome: human gut; feature: human-associated habitat; material: faeces... | reverse complement strand
AGCCATCCGTTTGTAACTATAGAGAGAGGAGTCTAAAACACTTCCAAACTATCCTCCGCATCCACCCATGCCCATACACAAAAAAACGGCAAGCCCATTTTTCGGACTTGCTGTTTTGGGTTTTCTTCGTATTAATGTTGGATTAACCAATCCCTTTATAAAAGAGGGGGCGGTGAAATTATTGTAAAATATCATTGATATAATGCTTAATTCCAGATTCGGAAGAAAAGTCATATTTTTCATTCATTGCCTGAAAATATGATTTGATATTTTCGTCAGGAATCGGCTCGTGAGAAGGAATACCATCACTATAACCAGCTCTGGCAGCTTTCCAAGGAGATTCTGAATGAGTGATTCTTTCAAGTACCTTTCCGCCATATTCGCCAAACGTATTGACCACTAAATCAATAATTAAGTGTTCATCAGCAGTGAGGTTGTCTTCAATACCATTAAAGATTGCGAAACGGGCATCCTCAATCGGATTGTATTTGAAATCCCGGAACAGATCATATACAACAGGGTATACTGGTCCATGTACCCAAGCCTGACAGGTTTCGGGAAACATCGGTGTTCTGTTGAGTGCATAAGATATTCCCTGAATAAAATAAAGTAATTTCTGTAACATAAGGGGAGTAACTTCTTCAAGCTGATCAAATACACAAGATATAACTCGTAACATTTTATCAGAAACAGAAAAAAGGTTTTCAAGTTGTGTAGCTGCTTCCATAGATTTGTTATAAGCAGCAGATGCTATTTTCCCTTTATTTTCTAGCAGTTTCTGTTTCATATACGATGGGGAAGAGATGGCTGCTCTAATAATGTCAGAGTATTCTTTGGAAGGAATTTGTCCGGAAAGGTATCTCGTAATGGTAACCTCTCCAAATCCCAGTGCCAATGACAACGGAGCCTTTCCAATTTTATATATTTTCATTAATTTCTCAATTTCATCAATGGATACTAAATTCTCATAAGCTCGGTATTGTTCATCTATTTCCTGAATATTTTTGTCAATCAGGCCAGGTACAGCCATTGCTTCGCCACATTCATCGCATACCGCAGCAGTAATGCTGAAGTTGTATTCTTTATCTTTTATGATTTTATTAATGTTGATTTTTTCTAATGTGTATGTGGTGTCTTTCCTGCATGTCGTGCAAAAATCCATCCGTTTTTTTTCTGCCATGATGATTCCTCCTATCAACTTTCTATTTGAAATAGTATTTAAGTGGATATTTCTGCTCATGTAGAGATACGACAATTACATAGCAGTTTTCCAACTTGTTAAATTTTATGTAAAGTGAAACTAACTTATCAGAATTTCCAAATCTTTCTACAAGCTTAACATCTTTACCAAAAATATATAGTAACTCATGTTCAAATCCTCTATGCTCGTTGTGACGCACTTCTGAGAAATCAGTTGCTGTTAGACCAAGCAATATATCTTTAGCCATTGATTCATCTATAATGTAGTCTAAGAATAGATTGGCATTATCCTGTCTACGAGGATTTTGTTCAATTCGATATCTGTTATTTCTGATTGACTCCTTTACTTCTGATAAGTAAATGTCAATATCATTTTTCGTAACGTCCAAAATTATGAATCCCTCCCCAATTAATGATTGCTTTTTTGAAATTCCCTATCATCATTATACTATATGATTGGATTTTGTCAATATCCTATCATTGTACGCTCGTAGATGAGTATGTATTTTTACAGAAAAAGTCATCGATGGACTGGCAATGGATCCGAAAGGAACTGGAAAAGACCGGATTGACAGAACAAGAGATTGTAAAGAAGATCACGGATCAGTATGAGGTGGAGCAGGAGAGCGCGGCACATGATGTACGACAGATGATTCAGAAGATGTATGAGGTGGGGGGTATCGAAGCGTGAATCAGCCACTGCATATCGAAGAGGTATTTGAAAAGGAAGGAGTCTTCGTCAGTACTACTGCCGGAGTAAGCATGTACCCGATGTTGAGACACCGAAGAGATACAATTGTGATTCGACCGGTGACCGGCCGATTGAAAAAATATGATATTCCTTTATATAAACGGGGAAAGGATTATGTTCTTCATCGGATCGTAAAAGTAGGACCGGACAGTTATGTGATCTGTGGAGATAATTGCCTGAAACGGGAGTATGGTATTACAGATGAACAGATCATAGGGGTGCTTTCTGAGGTGATACGTGGAGAACGAAGGATTGATCTGGAAGGCTGGCCATACCGTTTGTATTGCAGGGGATCTGCTTTCTTCAAAGAGGCAGTCAGAATGAAATCCGCAGGCTTACACCTTCGGAAGCAATGCCGTTACTGATGCGCCAGGTGTATTATCCGTCGGATCCGCAGACGGCCGGGAAGATACTGGAATTACTGGACAAAATGTTTGGAAATGTTTCATTTTATGCGATGAAATGTGACATCTCAGAGGAAGCAGTCCGGTGTAGTTTTGAGACAATGACAGGGGAAGAGAGCAGGAAAGAGTAATGAAACAGGGAAAAGAATCTGATCGTGCAACGCTTCAATGGCTTGGCAGGGTATCCGGAAAAAACAAAAAATATATTGTATTACTGGTGATTGTCCAGACAGCATTGAGTCTCGGCAGTATTTCATACGCACTGATTTTCCGGGGGATCGTGGATGCGGCAATGGCAGGAAGCCGAAGCAATCTGAATCGTTGGATTTTACTGTTTATAGCTTTGGTTATCTTTCAGGTTTCCATGGGAGCATGTAACCGTTTTCTCCGGGAATATACACAGGCATTACTGGAAAATTGTTTTAAGAACCGCCTGTTTTCTTTTTTTGTTCAAATGTGATTATGAAAAAATATCCGGCAGACATTCCGGGGAATGGATGAACCGCCTGACTTCGGATACGGTTGTTGTTGCTGAGGGAATGACACAGATGACACCTGGGATTACGGGTATGCTGATCCGTCTGCTCGGAGCATTGATTTTGCTGATCATGATGTATCCGATGTTTGGGTATCTGATTTTGCCTGTCGGTCTGTTATTGCTTGGTGTCAATGCGGTATTCAGGAAAATTCTTAAAAAACTGCATAAACAGGTACAGGAAGCAGATGGAAATCTGCGGATTTTTTTGCAGGAGAGCCTGGCAGGTATGCTGGTGATCCGCGTTTTTGGAAAGGAAAAGCAGATCGTAGAGAATGCGAATGAAAAGATGGCCGGACATAAGAAGGCCCGGATGCGTCGGAATCATATATCAAATCTTTGTAACAGCGGATTTAACGGAGCTATGAACGTAGCTTATGTGGTCGGAACAGCTGTCGGTGGTTATGGAATTCTGACAGGAACAATCACATATGGAACGTTGATGGCGATGATTCAATTGATTGGTCAGCTGCAGTCTCCGTTTGCCAGTCTTACCGGATTTTTCCCGCAGTACTATGGCATGCTTGCAAGTGCGGAGCGTATCCGGGAGATAGAAGAGTATCCGGTGGATCAGATAGGTGGAGAGAAGAAAACAGCAGAACAGATACAGGAATTTTACAGAAAAAAACTGAAAGGTCTGGTGCTGAAAGATGCAAAATTCTCGTATATTTCTTCAGAGAGTGATCAAAAGGACACGCGCCCGGTGGTGCTGGAACATATCAATCTTGAGATTCCCAAAGGCGTTTATGTCGCTCTGACAGGACCCTCGGGCTGCGGGAAAAGTACGTTACTAAAGGTTTTGATGTGTCTGTATCATCTGGATCAGGGAGAGTATCAGCTGAAGGTGGAGACACAAACGGAACCGATGACTTCAAAGTGGCGCAGTTTATTTGCTTATGTACCGTAGGGAAATGCACTGATGAGCGGAACAATCAGGAAAGTTGTGACGTTTGGAATGCAAACAAAAAAGAAAGAAGAGCGGATCTGGCATGCCCTTCAGATCGCAGAAGCCCGGGATTTTGTGATGAAACTCCCGCAGGGACTGGACACCTTTCTTGGTGAAAGGGGTGCAGGACTTTCAGAAGGTCAGATGCAAAGAATCGCCATAGCTCGTGCCATATACGCAAACCGCCCGATCCTGGTGCTGGATGAATCTACCAGTGCATTGGATGAAGAGACGGAGAAAAAGGTGTTGTCAAATCTGCGCGAGATGACAGAAAAGACGGTCCTGATCGTAACCCACAGAAAGGCCGCACTGGAGATCTGCGACATGGAACTGCGGTTTTCGGAGGGGAGTATCAGGGAAATACCATCCCTAAAACTTCTAAAACAGCACCCTAAACTCAGCCAAACAGCCGGAAAAATCCCCAAAAAAGTAGCTGAAACCGCTAAAAATTACAGCTTGTTTCTATATTGTAAGTAGGTAATCCGTACCTTGATTTTCAAAATAAGCCGCCCATCAGGGCGGCATATTTTATTTCTTCTCTTTAGTGCGAAATCCTTCCAGTGTAAACGTACTTACCTTCAAATAACAATTGGACATTTTTTGTGAAAAAAAGTTGCATAAAAAATAATTGATGATATAATAATGATAAAGAGAAAAGTGACTTGGAGGAATGAGCCATGATTATAGAAGTAAGAGCAAAAAACTGCTATGCTTTTGAGGATGAGATTACATTTTCTATGAAAGCGGATATGCGAAACAAAAAGTTTGGAGCTAATGTTCATAAAGAGAATAATTTTAATGTGCTTAAAACAGTGGGAATCTATGGTCCGAATAATGCGGGTAAAACTTGTCTTGTTAAGTGCATTAGAGCCGTAAAGAGAGTACTTCTAAATAAGAAGAGTGGACTGATGCCTAATATATTTACAGATAGTGGTGTATGTGAGTTGGGTGTGACATTTATGGCATCAGGAAGAAAGTTTTCTTATGATTTTAAATACGATGTTCAAAAAGAAGAATATATATATGAAGAGTTTTCAGAAATTTTTAAAGATCATTATAACAATGAAAAAGAAGTATGCTGGCTGAAAAAAGATAGTGTTGAAGATATATATGAGTGCGTTGATGAAGATGTACAGGCGATGATTCCTATTGTATCAAAGAACAACTTGTTATGCTATTTAATAGATACAAGTAAATTTGATTACATAGATGAGATGAAGCAGATTCTTATTGGTTTTGCAGAAAAAATTGATATTATCAATATGAATAATATACCAATGAAACATACCATTGAACTTATGAAGAATAAGAATCAGTTGCAGCAGAAAGTTGTTGAGTTCATAAAGAATGCGGACTTATATATGGATAACTTTGAATATGTAGATATGGATAAGATTCAGGTCAAAGCCGGAGAAGGTGACGAGAAACCAGAAGAGAAGGTGCTTGATATACCTGAGAATATCATGGATCAAATCAGACTGGTTTCCACATATAAGGGAGTCCATGTTCCAAGTATGTTATTTGATTCTACAGGAACAAAGAAGATTGCGGCTATTGCAAGTTATGTCATTGAGGCACTTGAACAAGGCAGAATTCTTGTTGTAGATGAATTGGATAGCAGTATTCATTTTAAGCTTACCAGAGCCATTGTAGCGATGTTTAATAACGAATTGAATACGAATGCACAGATGATATTTACAGTTCATGATATTAATCTTATGGATTGCAAGAGAATGTTCAGGAAGGAACAGATTTGGTTTGTTCATAAGGATGAGGATGGTGTATATGTTTATTCGCTTGCTGATTTTACAGCACAGCAGGGAGTGAGAGATACGACGGACATTATGGAAAAATATAGGAAAGGTGCTCTTGGAGCACTGCCTGATCCAGAGTTAATTAATTCCTTGCTTAGTATAAAAGGTGATGTAAAGGGGGATGATACTGTTACTGGAAGCAGTAATTTTGGAAAGTTTATTAAACTGTTTGAGAGTGATGACAGCGGGTGGATAGAGGAAATTAATAGAAAATTAGAGGAGTAGGTGATTAGGAATAAAAAGGGGTGCGGCAGCAGAGAGTATGAAAATCAGCAAGAGACGGATTGAACTTTTGAAGAAGTATGATATTCTATAGGTGAAATGTGTTGGATGCTGGACTGCCGGGGTTGTAGCTAGAAAACGATATTATGTAGGGGAATAAATACTATGAATATTATATGTAAAGAATGTGGCAAAGAATTTGATTTTTCTTCTAAAGAACAAAATTTCTATACATCGATGAATTACGAAATGCCCAAAAGGTGTCCGGAATGCAGAAAAGCAAGAAAGGCAGCAAAAAAAGAAGCCGAGGCACAAAAGAAATGGGAAGAGGCTGAAAGAAAACTATCTATTCTTTTGAAGTCTCTTCCATACCAGAAAATATCGCTTGGGGAATTGAAATTCGAAAATCCGGAGCATTCACTTGTTATTATTGGAAATGGATTCGATATCATGCATGGTGTGAAATCTTCCTACTGGGATTTTCAAAAGACTATTGGAAAGAACAGTTCGCTCCGTTATGAAATGGAGACGTATTTGGATGTGCCGGGGGATTTGTGGTCAAATTTAGAGGATTCCCTTGGCAGACTCAATTATAGTATGTTCTTAAATCCCACCGTCTTGGATATGTGGCTTGATGATTTTGGTGCATATGATCCGGATGCACAAGCTGCTGATTTCTTTGCGGCTGTCGAAACTGCAATAGGCCCAACATTCAATATTCCAAGAGAATTAAATCAGAGATTTAAAAAGTGGATAAAGACTTTGACTGTAGAGGGGACAAGCAGACCATTTTCTGTATTACATGGCAATTATAAAGTGCTTTCTTTCAATTATACAGAGTTTATTGAAGACTTGTATGGTGCGAAAAAGGTGTGCTATATACATGGATGTCGAAAAAATCGTAAAAAAGGTAAGCCGGATGAACTCATTTTAGGACATGTTCCAGGCCTTGAAGAAGAACAATGGGATAAAGTAGAACTGAAGCCCATTAAATTTAAAAATCCGTATAAGAGATACATCTTTGAATCTGCAATGGAAACAGCTGCCAGAGAAGCAGCCTGGTATGATGAGTCAACCACAAAGAAATGCAGTGAAATAATAAAGAAACATAGTGCTTTCTTTGAGGGCTTGAGTGCGATAGAGGAAGTATATGTAATTGGCCACTCCTTATCAGAGGTCGATTATCCATATTTTGATGAGGTAAATAAATATTGTAATGCAAAGTGGAGTATAGGTTATCACAGCTATGAGGACATGAAACGCCTGGTTGAATTAGTAAAACGCTTGAAATTAAAAGATGTTACTGTGTTTAGAACGTGATATAAGGTAGAAGAGGTTAGGCATCTGCCAATAAATTTTTAATGCTATATTAAATTGCAATATTTATTTTCGCCGCACAACCTGTGCGGTAGTCATCCAAGTCAACAGCCTCTGCGTGGCGGGTGATAGACAGCTTGAAGAAGCTGACCGATAGTTGACGATGTGTGGAAACATCAATTTGAAGATGATGAAGATGTATAGATAAAAAAGAATAAACTTTCTTAAAAAAGGATAAAGGTGAATTGAGTGTTTATTAATGAAATATGGGATTTTAAAAGTATTAATATGGCACACGAATTAGGAATCGCAGGTGAGTTCATTTATGATTCTGCGAGAAAAGCGATGGCATTGCGCAACCTCTATAATGACTACGAGCTGAATTCGATTCTTTATAATGGTGCAGTGGGAATAGAACGTCTACAGAAAATTTATCTGTGTTTATCTATCCCAAATCCTATGGATAAAAGTACAGTTCCCGAGTGCTTAAAAAAACATAATCACAATGAACTGGAAAAGCATGTAAAAGAATATTCAGGAAAATGTATATCGGCAAATGGAAGGAGCCTCTTAGGATTATTTAGTGAATATTATAACAATTATCGATATGCGAACTATGTACCTGGATATAATAGTAAAAAACTGAAATCATTATTTATCGGTTTCTTGAAGAAACAAAATGGAAAGTTTGATTTTGAAGAACTATGTACTGCGGTTCAGTTTGAACCATTCAAGCGTTATTACATAAACGAATTAGGAAAAACTGCGAATTATTATTATAGTCTCATTGACGAAAAAGCTAGGGAGATAGGCACTTATACTTACGAACTTGATTCATACTCAAATGCATCAAGGGTTTTCTGGTCTACTCAAAGGAGAAGTTTATATAAACAGTTGATTTTAGAACAGGAAGCTGTAAAAGAATTGCTAATTCATTTATATAAAGACCATGGTGATAGTGGTGTTTTAAAACTATTCAATGAAATGCATTCATTAGAATTTGATGATGCACTTATAAATGATTATCTGGCGGATTTATGTGAGGGTAACGTGAATGATTCTCTTATTGATTGGATTGATGACTTACACGAAGAGATAGAGGATAATGACGAAAGAAAAGAGCGTCATGAATTGTTATCTCTAATTGGTAATGTGTCTGTTTTATTTGACGATTGGGATGATGCGGACTTTTAAGATATAAGGTGTCAGACCCTGGTAAAACATGAGATGACAAGTGTGCGACAACTATGGGGATGACTCCGGAAAGTTAGGAGAAACGACACAGTTAGTAGGCTGTGCAAGAGATGCTCATGCAGTGGAAAATTTGAAGGAAGGAGACTGGCAAAATGATAGTATCTGAATTGAAGCTTTATAATTTTAGAAAATTCAAGTCAAATGATAATGAACCGGGTTTATCAATTACCTTTCACAAAGGCTTAAACGCATTGATTGGTGAAAATGATTCTGGAAAGACGGCTGTAATTGATGCTATAAAGCTTGTTCTGCTAACCCAGAGTAATGAGTATATACGGCCAACAGATGAAGATTTCTTCATTGATAGCGACGGTCAATCAGTTACAGAGTTTAGGATAGAATGCTTACTTGAAGATTTCACAAACAATGAAGCAAAGAATTTTATTGAATATTTGGATTTTTGTAAAGTTGGAGATAAAATTATCTATTCAATGCATTTGTATTACAAGGCTTGGAAAGAGAAAAATAGAATATTCTCAGAGTTGCGGATAGGCGATGCTGTAGATGGAGTTGTTATGGATGGCAGAGCAAGAGAATTGTTAAAAGCTGTATATCTGAAACCTCTCCGTGATGCAGAACGTGAGATGAGCTCTGGTCGTAACTCAAGAATTTCTCAAATATTATTAGGTCATCCGATTTTCTCAAAACAAGACGGTCATAAACTGATTGATATATTAAAAGATGCAAATCAGAATGTCGAGAAATATTTTTCCGAAGATGATGGAAAGGTAATTCTGAGATCAATTAAGAGCACTTTGGATGCATTTAATGAATCGGATAATACGAGTGATGCACGATTTGAAACGTCAGATTATCAGCTGAAGGCCATCCTAGAGAGCTTATCTTTGACTGTTCCAGAAACACATCCCGGCTTGGGCGAATTGAATCTGTTATTTATGGCAGCCGAATTATTATTACTAAAACATGACGATAATGGCTGTTTAAAACTTGCGTTAATAGAGGAATTAGAAGCACATTTACATCCGCAAGCGCAGCTGAGATTAATTAGTTATTTGCAAAATGAATATAATGAATCAGGCGCCCAGATAATTGTCTCTACCCATAGCACAATGCTGGCATCAAAGATAAATCTTAAAAACATCGTTTTGTTGAAAAATGGTGTTGGATATGATTTATCTTATGGAAAAACAGGCCTTGAAAAGGGTGACTATCTTTTCCTTCAAAGATTTTTAGATACTTCTAAGGCAAATCTGTTTTTTGCTAGAGGTATAATCATGGTTGAAGGGGATGCTGAGAATATTTTGATTCCCACATTGGCAGAGATTATTGGATTACCTTTAGAGAAACACGGTGTCTCCGTAGTGAATGTGGGCAGCACAGCCTTTTTAAGATACTCGAGGATTCTCACAAGAGCTGATCATTCCAGTGTTAGTATTCCGGTAGCTATTATTACTGACTGTGATGTACGTCCGGAATATAAAGAGGATGGAAGTTTTGACAAAAAGCTCATGGAGACTACAACTAAAGTAGGAGATAAGGAAAGTTATTATTCTGTTGATACTATTAAAGGTTTTATAGCGCCAAGATGGACACTAGAATACTGTCTGGCATTAAGCGCCTTGGCTTCGGATTTTCATAAGGCTATTCATTATGCAAAGAAGATAAAGAATAGTGACAAGTATTCATTAACTGTGGATAAGATTCAGTCCGAAAATAGAATGGTTGAAACAGAGCAAAGTGAATGGAAACAGTTTTCTAATGAAGAAAAAGCCTATAAGATTTTTCAATTGATGCTTGATGAGAGTAATAAGAGTGGATTAAAGGCAATTGTTGCTCAGTGTTTGGCATCAATGTTAAAGTGGAAATATGTAGAAAAAACTGATGATCTTACTGAAGAAAATATGTTTGATTTGGATTTGTATCAGTACAGAATACTTGAAGATGAAAGAATAAAATTGAAAGAGATCATAGAGAACGATCCGTACATAAACTATTTGGCAAAAGCAATCAGATATGCAGTTGGGTTAGAAGTATAGAAAGGTGTGAAGCGGATGGAATCAATAGTTGTTAGCGAACAGGAAATCAACAATATTGAGGCTCTTTTGCTTTCGAACAATCATCAATTTGCAAGTGATGCACGGGAAGTGATTCGTTGTTGGGAATCGAAAGATGTAGCAGCATGTCCAGGTAGCGGAAAAACAACGATTCTTCTTGCAAAACTGAAGATTTTATATGATAGAATGCCGTTAGAGAATAATGCAGGTGTTTGTGTTCTATCTCATACAAACGTTGCAGTAGATGAAATAAAGACCAGGCTTTCGGACTGCGCGGATAAACTGATGGGATATCCAAACTATGTTGGGACTATCCAGTCTTTTATTGACAGATTTGTTGTTACCCCGTATTTGAAGAAACTTACGAATACAGCGATACAGGTGGTTGATAATGAAATCTATACACAGCACTTGTTGAGTATTATTGCAAAGCAGAGAAAATACAATAAGCTTTTATTTTTCTTCCGGAAACAATATGAAAATAGTCATTACGATAATCTGTTTGATTTCTGTAAGGATGTTCAATTAAAAAGTGGAGCATTGTATGTAGGAAAACAAAGGCGGGCAATGGCAGGAAAAGCATCTGATTCTGCAAAATTATATACTCAGGCCATTGATGAGCTATTGCAAACCGAGGGGATGATTCGGTATAAAGATGCATATACATATACACACGAGGCAATTGAAGCATTAACTACTGAATATACTGATCTGTTTTGTAAGCGTTTCTCGTATGTTTTCATTGATGAATACCAAGATTGTAATAAGAATCAAAGGGATGCATTGGATAAGATTTTTAATCCAAGCAAGTGTTGCGTAATGCATATTGGTGATCCGGATCAGGCAATATACAATTCCGAGATTGATGGTCTGGAAGATTGGGTGCCTGCAGATGATCATCTGTCTATAGCTTTTTCTTGCAGATATGGTCAGGAGATAGCAGATGTTTTGAAAGCATTGCGTTCAGGTCAGAAAAGCATTTATGCAGCAGCTGGGAATACAGGATTTCACCCCACGCTAATTGTTTATGATGATGAATCTAGAGGACAGGTTGTAGGTAAATTTATTGCAGCGTTGGATAACAATCAACTTGATAATCCGGCTGGAATATATAAAGTCATTGGGGCAGTAAAAAACAAAGAACTGAAGGGACTCAAGATAAGTGATTATTGGGCAGAATTTGATGACAGGGGTTCTAATAAAAAAGATTATCGTTATTGGTCATATATAGATGCCGTAGCCCAAGCTTGTTGTGAGGGAAGATTGTTTATTGCAGAACAAAATATCAGAAAACTTTTATGCAAGATTTTCCATTATATTGGCGCTAAAAATAAGGATACATGCAAAGAGTTTACCGTAAGTAGTATAAAACAAACTTTGGATAAAGAGTATTTTGATGTATATAGGGATGCTTTGATAACGCTTTCGACATTAGAGGATTTTTCTAGGGGAAGTATTGATTCGCTTATTCAGGATCTTCTTCAGAATTTGTGTGAAAAGAAGATAGAGGAAATTCTTGTAGCATTACCAGCGTACTTTTTGGAAGATAAGGATGCTCCTATAATAGACAAAGATTCTAATTCATTTATTGAACCATTGTGCGGGCGGCGAATTCAGTTTGATACTATTCATGGTGTTAAAGGTGAGACACATGATGCGACTTTGATTTTGGAAACGGAAAGAAGCCGTAGCTCTGATGTCAAAAGTATTTTCACATACTTTGGGGTCGGAAATATTCAAAGCTCGTCTAATTACAACAGAAAATGTTTATATGTTGCAATGAGTAGACCAAGGAAATTGTTGTGTTTGGCGATACAAGATAAATCGTATGAAGCAAGTAAGGATATTTTCAGTAATTGGAAATTGATAGACTGCATGAAGAAGTGAAAATATGAATCTGGAAAATGATTTAGTTGTTCAATGTGAGGTATGTGGTCACGTTCAACTCATAGAAAAAGATTCATTGGATATGGATTAGTACTCTTATGAAAGAAATATGGGAGAAGAAATAGAGTACGTGTTTTCCGGTGAATGTCAATGTGAATATTGTAGAAATCGAATGATTTATAGAATAAGTGGCTATGAATATCCAGTAGGTGCATATAATTATCATTCACACGAGGAACAGGGGTGCCATTTCGTGTGGGAACCTTCTGTAGAAATAGAGTATTATGACTTCGATTTGCCGGTTTATGTTGAGAATAGAATAGCAGATAAGGTCGATTATATAGAAGGACTTATCGAAGGGATGCTTATGGATTCAAGAGCGGCATATACCATGAAGTCTGATGAGTTTGAGGATGTAGTGGCTAATATTTTTTCTAAAAATGGGTTTGATGTACAGGTAACTCAAAGATCCCATGATGGCGGCAAGGATATAATTGCGACATATGATATGGGAGGTATTCCATGTGTTCTGTATATCGAATGTAAAAAGTATGATAAGAGAAGACCTGTTGGTGTGAAAATCGTCCGAGAAGTATTCGGTACGCTAACGGCGGATAGAGTGAATAAGGCAGTTATTGTTTCAACTTCCTCTTTTTCTAGAGAGGCACGTAAATTTGCAGGTGATCAAAATTCTATGATTGAACTTGTGGATTTAAATGATTTACTGAGAATGATACGAAAGTAGAATAAGTATCAGGTACCGTGAACATGGAAATCAATGGGGAGAGTACAGTAAGGATAATGCATTGACAAACAGAAAATGGTAATATCGAAAGAAAATCAAAGGCAACGAGGAAAAAGTGATGCAATATTATGATGAAGTACAAGAGGTCAATGAAAGAAGAAAAAGGCGAATATTAGCATATTATGAATATATAGATGCCAGAACAAGGGATCAGATAGCAGAAGTAGTTCATAAGTTGACTGAGCAGAGTCGGGAGAGAATGCGTTTACGCTGACACCGCAACAATGGATAAAAGCAACGGACGCAATCGGTATCATATCAAAATCAGGACGATATGGTGGCACTTATGCTCATTCGGATATTGCTTTTGAGTTTGCTTCATGGATTTCTCCAGAATTTAAGCTTTATATTATCAAGGAATATCAGCGATTAAAGAAAGATGAAGCATATCGGCAGCTAGAACTTTTAAAAAGAAATCAGGCAACAATAGAAACATTGAAACAAAATCTTATTGAAAATAGGTAATGTTTGTTGAAAGAATGAAAGCAGCAGGGTATGAGATTACTAAGAACAGATAATCAAGAAAGTCAGATTTCTTGACACTTTTGAAAACGTAGTCCAAAATATAAGTAGTTCTTTCATGTTATCGAGATTTGATTGCATATCGAAATAATCAAGAGGAGTTGATTTATATGTTTTCAGATACTTTATATGAGATGGATCGTAACACAGAACGATATATGGTAGAAGAATTGAATAAACACGTTGATACGAGGGGGAGATAAAATGTTGCAATGGATAAGTGCATTGCCAGATAACGTGGTGAATAATATTTTTACAACAATTAATACATTGATTTGTGGGTTGATCGTAGCATTTTTTACTTCTACGTTTTTGAAGAAGAAAGAGGAGCGAACAAGAATCGCAGGAGTTATTGTTGAAAAGCGAATAAATAGTGAACAGGATATTTTACACTATTTGGAACAAGAATTATTCAAGATGGAAATGACAATAGAAAATAGTAGCAAATATGATGTGGGGATGGTGCATTTGTTAGAAGCATATGGTTTGCCAGATCCTTACCATGGTCAAATCCAATATGCAAGGGTATTTCAGAACCGCAAACAATTTGATCAGTTCTTTCATGGCTTGGAAGATAAATATGCGTTCCACAAATTGTGGTTGGATACCAAGGTACGTGAACATTTGGCATTTATGTTGATATATTTTGGGTATTTCAATACGATTCCACTTATGGTGAAGCGTATACCTTTGCCAGTTGGACAAGAACTGACGGATGAGGAAATGGAGACAGTCTGCAATCAAATATTATTTATTCTGGGGGCAAGTTTTGACGGCGAGATGAATCAATTGATGTCTGAATTAGACGAGAGAATTGTAGATTCTGTATATAAACTGGACTTGAATAGACCAAAGAAAAGTATGATGCGAAAAAATATGGACAATATGGATATGAAGTATTGTATGAAACGACTTTCCACAAGGACAGTTTTAGGAAAAAGTCAGGAAAATATTTTCCGATTGATTATGGATATCGTGTATAAAGAGAAAAATATCGATGAATCAAAGATGTCGGATCAGGAGTATGATGATTTTATCAAATCTGCTGCACCGAAAGTTTATGATGAAATAAAATCAGATATTGAGGCATTTGATCAAAAACTTCAACAATTTGCAAAAGACAATGGTATAAAAAAAGGAAAACTCTCAGAGGGAGATTTACCGGATGAAGGCTACTCAATCACGTTGCGAGAGTTGTTGGAAGGAAAAGAGCCAATATCCAATACAGAGCGAAAGAAAAGGATGGGGCAGTAAAATGCTGGCACACGGCCTGTGATCTTCAAGATTGAACGGATCGATATTACGGAGAATGATGAAGAGCGCGAGTGGCTGGCAAAGCAGAACTTTAAGAACAACGTCGATGATACATATACAGGATAATAAACTATGGCAAGAATTGCTTTATTCCAAAATAAAAATAAAGGAAGCGTGAATGAAAATCTGAATGCCGGGATCTCAGCAATCAAAGAGGCAGCAGAAAATGGTGCGGACCTGATCCTTTTTCCAGAAGTGCAACTGACAGAGTTCTTCCCGCAATATCCCGGACAGGACGTTTCAGGATATGCCTGTGAACTTGACGGCGAGATTATACAGGCATTTCAGGCAGCCTGCAGGGGAAATCATATCATGGCAGTTCCAAATGTTTATCTGCGTGAAGGCGAGATCATTGGTATCCAGAAGATGGTACATGTCGCGCAGGCGGAGCATTTCTACGAGCAGGACTACTATACGCCATCCGATGACGGATTCCATGTGTTCGATACGGACATAGGCAGGATAGGAATCGTGGTTTGCTTTGATCGGCATTATCCGGAGAGTATCAGGACAGAAGCGCTGATGGGGGCCGACCTGATCCTTGTGCCGACCGTTAACGAAAAGGCAGAGCCACTCACGATGTTTGAGTGGGAAATCAGGGTGCAGGCGTTTCAGAATTCTGTAGCCATCGCTATGTGCAATAGGGTAGGCACAGAGGACGACATGCAGTTTGCCGGTGAATCTTTGGTAACCGATGCTTATGGGAATCTAATCTGTAAGGCCGGTGACGAAGAAGGGGTTCTCTACGTAGAAGTGGATCTGAAGGAATCGTCCGATTTGCGGAATAAGAAGCCATATACCCAGCTGAGACGCACAGAAGACTATCTATGATTGTGCAACACCTATGAAAAACACATTGGGGTCAGGCACCAATGTGGTCAACCTAGTGGGGGAAGGATAATACATTGACCCTGGAAAGACAGTGTCTTTAAAATACGTTGACAAATAGCATTACGTTGTATTGACGGTAATCAGTGAACGCAGTATAATAATTATATGAAAGAATATAATGTTATTGTTAGTATTTGAAAAGGAGCTGAACAATATGTCAATGACAAGTGCTACGTTTCGTATGGATTCTACGTTGAAGGATGAATTAAGAGAACTATTGGATAACTTGGGCCTGGATATGTCAACATTTTTTGTGATGACGGCAAAGCAGGCGGTACGTGAGCAGGGAATCCCATTTAAAATTACAATGGATGTTCCTAATGCTGAAACAATTCAGGCGATGAAAGATACTAAAAACAAGATTGGCTTAAGTAAGGGATTTTCATCCGTTTCAGAGTTGATGGAGGATCTTGATGCTGACGATTAAATACCAAACTGCTTTTAAAAAAGACTTTGAGGATAAAGCGTGTTCACAGTTTTTATTACAGATCATTTTAGATAAAAATGGTTTAAATGTTCAAAAGCATGAGACCACATTGGGGTCAGGCACCAATGTGGTCAACCTATGTTAAATATTATTTGGTTATCTTTCTTGTAAGGTAATTGGCAGTGGGATATAATAATTACAGAGCATAGAAACAGTGGAATAAACAGAGGAGAATGGATTGTTATGAATTATGAAGGTATTTTAGAATTTAAGGGAACATGGAGAAAGTATCAGGCAAGAGTTTTGGAACATGCTGACAGGTACATATCAGATGGAAAAATACATATTGTTGCGGCACCCGGTTCCGGAAAAACGACCCTGGGAATTGAAATGATCCGCAGGCTGAACGGAAAAGCACTGATTTTAGCACCATCTATTACAATTAGAGAGCAGTGGATTGCAAGGATAGAGGAAGCCTTTTTATGTGAGGGTATCAAAGGGGAAGAATATCTTTCACAGAATTTAAAACAGCCAAAGGCAATCACTGTGGCAACATATCAGGCATTGCACAGTGCCATGACAAGATTTCAGGGAATGCAGGAAGATGCAGGTGAGGAGAGTGGCACAGGCACAGACGAGTGCCTGGCGGAAACGGAGACAGAAGAAGTAGATTACAGCGGTTTTGATCTGGTCGAGACGATGAAAGAGGCAGGAATCGAAGTGCTCTGTCTGGATGAATGCCACCACTTGCGAAGTGAATGGTGGAAAGCATTAGAAGAATTCAAAAAACAGTTGAATTACCTTAAGATTATAGCGCTGACAGCAACACCGCCGTATGATTCCACACCGGCTATGTGGACACGTTACATGAATATGTGTGGAGAGATTGATGAAGAAATTACGATACCGGAACTCGTAAAAGAGGGAAGCCTCTGTCCACATCAGGATTATGTTTACTTCAACTATCCAACAAAAGAGGAAGAGCAGGAAGTCAGACATTTTGAAGAACGCAGTAAAGCAATGACAGAAAAAATCATGCAGGATACACAGTTTCTTACATATGTGAGAAGCCATAAGGGGCTGAGTGGGCAGCTCTCTGATGACCTGCTACTGGATAATCCGGCATATCTGGCATCATTGTTGATTTATTTACAGAGCAAAAATATTGCATTTCCGTCCAGATTACAAAGGCTTTTAGGGGCAAAAAAATTACCATCCATGAACGCACAGTGGATGGAACGTCTGTTACAGGGATTTTTGTATGATGATGAGGATTCATATTTGTGTGACAAGAGATATCGTGAATTATTAATTGCTGATTTAAAATCTAACGGTCTGATAGAAAAGAAAAAAGTTGTCATGACGAAAAGTGCGGCAGTGGAAAAAATGCTCACGAATTCTCTGGGAAAATGTAACAGCATCCGTGATATTGTATTCCATGAATACGAGACATCCGGTCAGAATCTGCGACTGCTGGTTTTGACAGATTATATCCGGAAAGAATATGAAAAAACAATTGGAAATACAGAATACGATGTAAACTCACTAGGGGTGCTCCCGTTTTTTGAAATGCTCCGACGTGAAAATGAAAAGAAATACAAACAAATTCGTTTTGGTGTACTTTGCGGGACGATTGTGATTATTCCGGCGGAGGCAAAAGATGCGCTGGAACAGGAGATTGGAACAAGTGGAAAAGTTACGTTCAGTAGGATCGGCAATCTTTCGGAAACAGATTATCTTAAAGTAACAGCTGTTGGAAATGCACATTTTCTGACAGGGGCGGTAACTGCTGTTTTTTCAAAAGGCTATATGCAGGTTTTGATCGGTACAAAATCGTTGTTAGGGGAAGGATGGGATTCTCCTTGTATCAATTCCCTAATCCTTGCAAGCTTTGTCGGTTCATTTATGTTAAGCAACCAGATGCGTGGACGCGCTATACGTGTGATGAAAGAACAGCCGGAAAAAACAAGTAACATCTGGCATTTAGTGTGTCTGAGACCATGGAACGAAGTGCTGAAGGCAGATGACAATCAGATTAGTGACGATTACAGTATGCTCGAACGAAGGATGGAACATTTTCTTGGTCTGCATTACTCAGAAAATACAATTGAAAATGGAATAAAACGGTTGTCAATTATTAAAACTCCATTTAATAAAACTAATGTTGACAGGATTAACAGACAAATGTTGAAAATGTCAGGACAACGTGATGCGTTAAAAGAACGTTGGAATAGTGCACTTGCAATCTATGACAAAATGGATATTGTGGATGAGACAGAGGTAAAAGACAAATTTGTTACGAGTGTTGTTTTCTGGGATGCGATTCTTACAATGATTCTGTCAGGAATTTTGTGTCTGATTGGCATGATTGGGGCAGGTGTTGTGGCGGCAGCATCCAAATCGGGAAGCTTAGCCGGAGTATGTTACTTCTTCATTGTTGTTGGATTGACTGGAATTATAATGCGTTTTCCGAAAATATTCATGCTGGGCAGTCCACTAAAAAGATTAAAGGCATTTGGAAATGGAATCCGTAAAGCATTGGAGGAGCAACGGCTTCTGGAAGAAACACATTGTAAAGTAGTAGCAGAATCGCTGGGACCGGATCACCATATTATTTATTTGTCAGGTGGAAGTGGCAGGGATAAAGCGTTGTTTGCACAGTGTGTCAATGAATTTTTTGATGTTATAGACAACCAGCGTTATATACTTGTAAAAAGGAAAAATCGAAAAGGACTGAATGGTTTCTATGCCATTCCAAATTGTTTTTCGAAAAAGAAGGAGGATGCGGAACGTTTTGCAAAATGCATGCATCCGTATATCGGAAACTATGACTGCATATATACAAGAAATGAAAAAGGAAGAGAGCTTCTGTTAGAAGGCAGAGTTAAGGCACTTGCCAATCGGGAAGAACGTTGTATTTCACACAAAAAAGTAAAAGGGGCATTAGAGTAGCAGATTATTTTTATGCAATTTTACCACTTTACCGCATTAAAATTTAATATTTTTTTTATAAAATATGCAAAATATGACAAAAAGTACTGGACAAAATGTCCTATATAAGGTAAAATGCATATATGCAATCAAGCAGCACTTTTGAAGGTTGTGCAGATAGTATTGGGTATATTTTACGAATTGGAGGGATTTTTCATGAGAATATATAATGCTAAGGATTATGCAGATATGAGCAGAAAGGCTGCAAATATCATATCGGCACAGGTGATTATGAAGCCTAATTGTGTATTGGGACTGGCTACAGGCTC
>ENA-OPCY01000892-OPCY01000892.1-human-gut-metagenome-genome-assembly--contig:-NODE-892-length-19723-cov-2.121873_pt1 | contig 19723 bp, 18 predicted proteins | sample MGYA00241568_ERZ501487 | MGnify/ENA primary metagenome ERZ501487 (study PRJEB25962, sample SAMEA2042574) | human gut metagenome | biome: human gut; feature: human-associated habitat; material: faeces... | reverse complement strand
TTAAATAGTAATATTATTTTGTATCAAAACAAACATTTAAAGAAAAATAAGACTATCGTAAAAGAAGAAATTAATTTGAAATAGTAACTAAAAACATTAGATTCTATCTAATGTTTTTTATACAATATCATGAAAATTAAATATATCAAAAAATAAAGTAATTGCATACTTAATAAATAAAATATTAAATTATTGTATAATAATATAAAATAAACCAATAAAAACGAAAAGTAATTTGTTTATTAATAGAGGGAAAAAATGAGCAGAATAGACACTAATGAAATGCATAAAATCATTGTTGAATCAAAGAATAACAATATGGATGTCTTTGATGAATTTTATGAATTAACTAAACGGCAAGTTTATGTATCAGTATTGTTAAAAATAAAACTATCAGTGATGATATTATGCAAGAAACATATATGAGATTTTTAAATAACATTCATAAGTATAAAGAAAAAACTAATGTAGTTGCGTTTATTGTAACAATTGCAAGAAATCTCGCAATTAATGAATATAACAAGCAAAAGAAAGAAGTATTCTATGATTTCAGCACATATGAAGATACATATATTGTTGAAAAAGATAAAGATACTCCTCTTCTTGACATAGTTTACGATACTTTATCTGGTGATGAATTACAAGTATTTATTATGCATGTTATTGATGAACTAAAACACCGAGAAATCGCCAAAATAATGAAAAAGCCATTAGGAACGATAACTTGGCTTTACAACAAAGCGTTAAAAAAAGTAAAAGAAAGGATAGGTGATGATAATGAGTAAGTATGATCAATTTATTGAAGATTTAAATAAAGAAGTTGATAATATGAATATAAGTAATGTTTCAACATATGTAAAAGCAAAACATAAAGAAACAAAGAAAACTAAACCAGTATTTTTTAGATCAAAACTTGTCCCAATAAGTTGCTTTAGTATAGTTTTAGTAATAGTTCTTGTTCTTACAGTATTAAATATAGGAAATAATACTGAAGGGCCTATTAAAAACAAAGTTAAAGTTCCGACAATTGCAACTTCAATAGAAGAAGCCTATGCTTTTGAAATGATGGCTGCAGGTAATTTGCTTTATTCATCATCTACACAAACTAACACCAGAATCAAAAAGCGTTCTTTTATCAAGAAATAATGTTAATCTAAATGATGTTGCAACAAAAATTAATGAACATTATTTAACCATTAAACAAATGCTTTCAAAAGAAAAGGTAAAATATGAAATCCTTCAAAATGATGATGGAACATACGAAAACAAAATGATTATTCAAGCGTTTTTCAATAGCGAATTAGATCTTCAATATACTATTTATTTTAATAAGACTAAAGTTTTAAAACACGAAGATAATGAAGAATTATTTAATATAGAGGGTATTATTACTATTGATAATAAAACATATCAAGTATTTGGTGAAATAGAATCTGAAGAAGACGAGATAGAAACTAAAATTAAAGTTGTAACTGGTGAAAATGAATACTTTGTCATCGAACAAGAAAAAGAAGTAGATGAAGAAGAATTTGTTTATACTTCATACAAGTTTAAAGTAAAAGAAGAAAAGGGATATAAGTATATTAAGGTAGAAGTAAAAGAGGGAAATAACGTAACAAACATTAAAGTACGCTTAATTCTAAATACGGAAACCAATACATATACTTATGAATATAAATATATATAGTGCAAAAAAAACTCATTGAATTTATCAATGAGTTTTTCTAAATTTCTTTTAGAATGTAAAAACTATATTCTGGCATATCAACCGAAACTTCTAAATCAATTTCATCATTACAGTTAAAACAATAATAGGTTTTATTAGCTATATCACTAGGTAGTGTTAAATCAATTTCATTTTTACTAGGATTTAAGATAATAATGAAATCTTTGTCTGAAGTTTTTAATCTGCCAATTAGATAATCATTAGTGATTTGGTAAGTCTCGAAACCAATAATTATATTATCTTCAATAATATCTTTAATGAAACTAATATATATGTTAGAATCATTACTTAAATCAAAGATTGAATAATTAAATAGGTAGATTGTCATTATTGCAATCATTCTTTGATCTATTTTTGAAGTTTGCGAAATATTTACAATATCGTTTAACAAGGAACTATTTACATTTTTTACTAAATTAGCAAAATCTAAATAATTTAACTTATCGCTTACATATTCATCAACGATGTTTACTAGTCTATTCATAATTCACCTCAAAGTTATTTTATCATATAAAAGGATAAAAATCAATAGAAAATGAAATGTAAAAGGGAAAATAAATTTTCATAGACAAATGATATGACTTTTTTTGTATTTTTTAGTATAATATTAAAATTGTAAGGAAGATAAGAAAAAGAGGTAGTAGTATATGGATTTAAAAAGTAAAGATGGATGGTTAGAGGTTGTTTGTGGTTGTATGTTTGCGGGAAAAACTGAAGAATTAATTAGACGTATTAACCGTATAAAATATGCTAAAAAAGATATAATCGTTTTTAAACCAATAATTGATGATAGATATGATAAAAAACAAGTAGTATCACATTCAAATCAACGTGTAGATTCAATCCCTGTAAAAGACTCAACTGAAGTATTGCAACATATAAAAAAACTACCTTATGCGGTGGCATTTGATGAAGCACAATTCTTTGATGCTGGCTTAATTGAAATTATTGAAAGACTTGCTAATTCTGGCGTAAGAGTAATTGTAGCAGGATTAGACCAAGACTTTAGAGGGAATCCATTTGGCATTATGCCTGAACTTATGGCAAGAGCTGAGTACGTTACTAAACTTCAAGGTATATGTATGGTTTGTGGTGACCCCGCAACTCGCACTCAACGTTTGATAAATGGTCATCCAGCAGATTATGATGATCCAACAATTTTAGTTAGCGCATCTGAAAAATACGAATCGCGTTGTAGACACTGTCACCAAGTTCCTCATCGTGCATATGAAAAATAAAGATGATAATTATTATATGAGTTTAGCTTTAAAAGAAGCAAGTAAAGCTTATTTAGAAGATGAAGTACCTGTCGGTGCTGTTCTTGTAGTAGGTGATAAAGTAATTGCTAAAGCACATAATGAGAGGCAAAAAAAGCATGATGTTTTAGGACATGCAGAAGTGAAGGTAATTCAAAAAGCTTCAAAGAAATTAAACGCTTGGATCTTAGATAATGCAACATTATATGTTACATTAGAACCATGTCTTATGTGTGCGGGTGCTATTCTTCAAGCAAGAATAAAAAGAGTTGTCTTCGCAACAAAAGAACCAAAGTTTGGCGTAGTTGAAAGTAAAATGAAAATTTTTGACGAAAAGTTTAATCACAAGGTTGAAGTAACAGGAGGAGTTCTTGAAGAAAAATCAAGTGATTTATTAAAGCAATTCTTTAAATCAAAAAGATCATAAAAAAGAAAAAACTACCATTTTAAAAAATTGACAAAATTAAAAAAATATAGTATAATGCTATTGTAATCTCAACTTAGATACCTTCATCCAAGGTTCCATGGTGAACCAGGTCAGGTCTTGATCGAAGCAGCCTTAAGCTTATGTAACTTGTGGGTGGGGGGATCTAAGTTGAGATTTTAACATATATGGAGGTAGACATGAAGAGAAAAACATTATATTTAATGATAGCGTTAATATTGATTTCTAGTATGTTAACTAGTTGTAAAAAGAAAAAATATACCATTACTTATGAAAATGGTAGTGATATAAATACCATTACGATAGATGGTGGTAGTCTTGCTACTAATAAAGAAGTTTCAAAAACAGGATATAGATTTATTGGTTGGTATGATGGCGATGTACAATTTGACTTTTCTAAACCAGTAAAGAAAGATACTAAATTAGTTGCCAAATTTGAAGCGATCAATTACCAAATAACATATGAAAATGATGGTGACAGTGTAGATAATCCAACATCATATAATATAGAAACAGAAGACATAATTTTATTAAATCCTACCAAGAAAGGATATAAATTTCTAGGTTGGTATGATGGAGATACTAAAGTAGAAAAAATTACTAAAGGGACAACTGGTGATATTAAACTTGTTGCTAGATTCCATGAGGCACACAAAGTAACAATTAAATGGGGTGCTGAATTTGAAGATGAAATAATATATGTAATTGATGGTGAATTGCTTGATGAACCTGAAACAAAGATTAGAGATGGCTATGTACTTAAGTGTTTTGAACAAAATGGTAGAGAATACGATTTTGATAAAGAAGTATATAATGATATTGAACTTGTTGCGATATGGCTAAAATATTATCAAATAACTATTAATTGGAACGTTGATGATGCAAAAACCATAATCCAAGTGCCTGAAGGTGTAACATTAAAACAATTCGGTGCAATTGAAAAGCCAACAAAAGAAGGTTTTGTATTTGCTAATTATTATGAAGATAAAAATTTAACTATTTTATTTGGCTTAGAAAAAGAAGTAACCAGCAATATGGAGTTATATGCAAGATGGTATGAAAAATATACAATCAACTACGAATTAAATGGTGGCACTTGCACAGGATTAATATATGAATATACAGTGTTCGATAAAAAAACAAATATACCACTAGCTAAAAAAGAAGGATATTTCTTTAGAGGCTGGTACAATAATCCAGAATTTAATGGAAGTAGAATTTATCGATTTGATGATACAACTACTGGTAATTTTACTCTTTTTGCAAAATGGGAAGAAGCTAATTTAAAAAATTCATACATAAGTTTCTTAGGTGATAGTATTTCAACTTATTACAGTTATACACCATTTACTAATGAAGAAAATTCTTGTTATTATCCAAAATATCACGAATTAACAGTTGAGCAAACTTGGTGGATGATGACTAGAAATCAATTAGGCTGTAAACTAGGAATTAACAATTCATATAGCGGTACTTGTGTAATGAACAAGTACGGAAAAAATTCAACCGAAAACATTTCAAGATTAGAAAAATCGCGTAGACTTGATAATTTACCACCTGACATTATGGTTGTATTTATGGGGATGAATGATTCACTTGCTGGAGGAGTAGGAGTTGCTCCAAGTGATTTCAAAACTTCATATCGAAATATGATTAATAATATATATAAATTATATCCAGATGTTAAATTGTTCTTATGTACTATTAGCTTTGAAGTAAATAGAAATAGTCAAAGTTATTATGAAGAACACGTTAAAAATACAGCCGCACTAAATCAAGTAATAATTGATTTGTCAGTAGAATATAATTTACCACTTATTGATTTTAGAAATGCTTTCAATACACGTGATTACTTAGCTGATACTGTTCACCCTAATGTACTTGGTATGGCAGAATTAGCAAAAGTTGCAGTAAGCACAATTAGAGAGTATTTTGACAATTTAGAAAATAATTAAAGGAAAGTAGAAGAAACGAATGAATAAAAATATATTAGTGCCAGTTATATCTTTTTGTATTTTTTTGCTATCAACAGTTACAAGTTATATTTTGAAAAACTATACGTTAACTACTAAAGCATTATTAATAACTGCCGCAATCATAATTGCTATTAGCATCATAATTGCAATTGTTTTAAGAAAACTGGTAATTGGTAAAATATTACCGATGATGCTAAATAGTATAGCATTGGGATTTGCGATTAGAGCTTGGCATATATATAAGGAATACGATTTGTCACTTATTGAAATATTATTACCACTTATCATAATAATGGCATATCTATTAATTATCATTGCTATTTCCAACATTCCAGTTGTAAAAAATAATGATACTTTATTTGGTATACTTATCACAATAATATTTGTATCTACTATTGTTGCATATATCATAATAGTCAACAATGTAAAAACAAATTGGTTCTCAACCCTTGGTTATTATTTAATTGTTCAAATAGGAATAATAATAGGATATTTTGTAGTTAGAGAAGGCGATGAAAATATTATTGATGTAATGTTGTATTCTTCATATACGGTAATAATAGTTGTTATAATCATTGCCATCATTATTGGAGGAGCCGATTCATTAGATTTAGATGTTCCTGTTAATGGCGAAGGAAAAAAGAAAAAGAAAAATGTTCAAAAATAAACTACTCTTTTTGAGTAGTTTTTTTACGTAAAAAAAATTCCCCATCGTAGTATTTATGAGAAAGGGGAGGACTTTACATGAAAAAAATTTATTTACTTATATTATGTGCAATAAACTTATTAGTTTTTTGTACAATATCTAAAAGAATATTTGCAAGTGTAGATATTCAAAATGTTAAAAAAACAATGATTGCTGAGGTTGGCAGTATAAAACCAAAAGACTTAGAATATGAAGGTTACCAAATAGTTTCATCAAATATTAACTTTAATAGAAGTGGTGATTATCAAGTCGTATATAGAAATGAAGAAACAAATAATAGTTGCTTTAAAATAGTAAAACTAAAGGATAAAAAAGACTTAGAAGGACAAATCTCTTATGCTAAAACTACTAATCTAGAAATAGGGGGAATAACAAATGGTACTTTTCAAAAGGTAATTAAAGATAATCAAAATAACTATTATATTGCGTATATAAATGAAGTAATAATAGATCAAGAAGAATTGTATGATATTTGTGTTGCCAAGATATATGATAATACAATAATATATCAAAAAACTATTTTTGAAAAAGAAAAAGGTTTAATTGTTGATATGTTAGTTGATGAAGACAAGTTAGTTATTCTACTTGAAAAAGAAGGAACTAGTAAAACAAATGATGTATTTCTATATATTTTAGATGATAAAGGTGAAATACTAAATTTTCAACAGTTTATTGGAAGTGGCATAAATCATGCAATAAAATTATTACAAGATATTACATCCTATTACATTGTAGGTGAAACAACATCTACCGATTATGATTATAATTTTTCACACAAATATAGATGTGGGGTTGTTTTTATTGTCGATAAAGAGCAGCCAGAACGTTTTACATATTATTCAGTTATTGATGAGAACTATGATGTTACTGTAAACGATGCTTGTATATGCGATGACAAACTGTATGTTTCAACTACTATATATAATAAGGAAATAAGAGCTCGCCAATTAGAACTATATGTATTCGATAATATTAGATATGAGTATTATGATAAATCATTATTATTTATAACATTGACCAAAACATTGCTGAAAATGAGTTGTGATAATAATGATCAATTAGTAATGGTGTTTGAAGACTATGATGAAGAAAAATCTGGTATGTCACAATATGTATATTTAGTAGATCAAATGCTAAACAAAACATTAGTGTATAAAACAAATTGTTATCGAGCAGAAAATACCAATTTAGTAGATTTTGTAGCAGTAGATAATAATGATTATATCTTTTTGTATCATTTATATAATTCAAAAGAACTCAACAAATATGGTTATTTATACCAAGTAGTTAGCAATAATAAAGTATTATTTGAAATTGAAAAATATAGCGAGAATGATTCAATTGGAGGTCTTGTTGAAAATAACTATGACGAATTAATATTTAATAATAGAAATAGTTTGAAAATTGATGGTATAGATTATACCTATTTAAATTCGCATGGGACATTAGTTATCAACAATCCTAGTGATACAATTACTTTACCAGTATTGTATGCGGGGGGAGAAAAATGCCAAATAGATGAAGAAAAATCAACCATTATTTCGCCAACTAGTCAGTTTGGATCATATATTGCAAGATATTATTTTACTAATAAAGATATTGAATATATTTACATAGAAAATATAAGAATTAACCCCTATTGTAATCTTAGAGATAAAGGGCTATATGATACTGATGTTAAAATTAATTTCAATGGAACAGCTACTCTTAATCACCAAAGCATTGAATCAGGTTATGAAATATCTAAACCAGGTAGTTATACATTAGAACTAAAGGGTAAAGATGATGAAAAATTTGAAATAAATTTTGATGTTGCAAATATATCAAATCGTGAAATTATTGAAGATGATATCGTGCCGGAGATAGAAGAAATTAAAAAAGCTATCATAGAAGAAAGTATAGATCTTAATGATATTAAGAAGAAAACTAAAAACAATTTGTGGTATGTACTACTACCAATTGCTTTTGCCATAGCATTTGTTTTAGTACTTAAAAAGAGGTAATAATATGAAGAAAAAACTATTCATAATTGCTATTCTTTTTAGTATTTTTTCGTTTATAAGTTTAAAAGCTCTTTCCTCAAAAGCCGCCAGTAATATTAACAAACCAATTGTTAATATAGTAGAAGAACAAAAAATAGTGAAAAATAATATTCAAAAAATAATTGATAATAATGTCTACTTGGCAAATAATAATACATATTTTATTAATGAAAATATTACTATCGAAGGTAAAATAAATAATTATATATATAATAAAGATAGTATAATATTTACAATTAAAGAGTCAGATGGCACCATTATATGTAAATATAATCAAACATTAAAGGATAAACAATTAATTGATAAACTACCAATAACCATCAATGACATGGTTGTTTATAATGAACAATTGATTGTTGTTGGGGAAGAAAAAAATGATGCATGCATTTACACATATACCATAGATGGTACCCAAATAAACAAATATCAGTATGGTGGAAATGCTAAAGAAAGCTTTTTGAAAATTCAAATTAGTGGAAATTATATATATTTAATAGGTCAAAAAAATGGAATAAGTGAGGGAAGTATATTCAAAAATGTTGGTAATGATGAGGATATAAAACCATTCATAATTAGAATGAATTCTTCATTTAAGATAGTAAATGAGTTTTATATTAATGAAAAAACAAAGCTCGAAAAGATAAAAAACTTTGCTTTTAATAGTAATATTAACTTTACAATTGAAACTTTTGATAAACGATTTTTTCACTACGAATTAGATAATGAATTAAAATTAATAAAGCATTATGAATTATTACCCCCAATCAAATATAAAGATATTACTAAATTAAACAATAATTGTTATTTATTAGAAACACTTAATATTTACTATTTAGGATTTAAATTATCAAACTCTTGGCATTTAATTCCTTTAACTGATATTGATGAAATAAATTATACCAATTTAATAAATGGTAATGTAATAATTACAAACTATTCTAATAATCAAATAAAAACATATAAAATTAGTGAATATCACATAGAGTATATCAATGACTTTATATATCAATATCCCTATTTAAATTATCAATCAACTAACCATTTCAAAGTTGAATCTTATCTTGAAGATTTGGAATTTATATATGATAGTGTTGCAAACCAATCGATTAATCTCCAAAAATCAAATACTTATATTGCTAAGTACTATGCAATTAAACAAGATGGAACTAGGTTAGACATAGAAACTAACTATATTGTTCAGCCATTTATTAATATAGTTGATGAAGGAGTTTATCCAGTAGGTTATAAATTATTGTTTACTGATGAAGTTATGGTAAATGATACCAAAGCTATAAACGGTGAATCATTAAATAGTGTTGGAACCTATCAACTAAAACATAATGGTAAAAGTTATAAAATATATGTTAAAGAAAAAACATATCACAATTTTGATAAAGATTATCTAGAAGCTGATTACATATTAACAAAAGATGATAATGCAATATATAAAGTAATTTTAAGCACTAATAAACAAATAAAAAGGGTCATAGTAAATGAAAAAGAATATCCATTTATTCAAAACAATGATGAACTAATACTAAATTTTGCCTTGGGTGGTAATGATTTTATAAGTTATTACATAGATAGTGTAGTATTTAGTGATGATACAACATTAAAAATAAATCAGTATTATAAACTAAAACGAGTATCAACCTACCCTATTTTAAAACTAACTTATGAAAATGACACTTTAAACTATCAAATCAATGATGAAGATAAAACCATATTTGATGTTGTTGTTAAAATGTATAAAGAAACTACATTGTTAGAAGAAGTTCACACTTTTTTAGAAGATACTAATATTAACTTTAATGTTGACGCAAACAAAATTGAGGTATTGGTTAGATACCATTTGGAAGGAAAAACCATTGAAGAAGTTAACTTAATTGACTTAGTTGCAACCAAAAAATCAAAGAAGGATAATAATCTCGAATTAACCTTTGGAAAAAATAATGATATGATAGAAAACATAAAAATAAAAGTAAATGAAGACAGTTTAAAAGTAAAAAATGTGAGTGCCCAAAAAATTGACTTAACTAAAGCTTATCAAACTAACGACAATAAATTAATTTGTTATATTTCGATAATAATCACTATAATTCTTGCGGTAATTATTATTTCGGTAATTATTAGAAGACACATCAAAAAAAGCGAACATTAGAAATTTTGCCGTTGTTCTTGTAAAAAAAATGCTAGTGTGGTATACTAACATTAAAGAAGGAGGCAGTAAGAATGTTCCAATACTTATATGTACAAACTGAATATTCTATTTTACAAAGTGCTTGTAAAATCAAGCCTCTAATTGAAAAGCTAAAAGAACAACAGTTACATTCTTGTGCGATTGTTGATGAAGGTACAATGTATGGCACCATTAAGTTTTATCAAGAGTGCACTAAGAATAATATTAAGCCAGTAATTGGCTTAAAAGTAAAATATCATTATAACGATAAAACCAACAACTTAGTACTACTTGCAATTAACAACTTTGGTTACCAAAATCTAATGAAGATTTCAAGTAGATTACAACTAACTAACAACAACATTGATTTTGAATATTTACAAAAAACAACTATGGGATTAATCGCAATACTCCCATATGAAGAATCACTTGTTCAAAAATATCTAGAACGAAATGATGCTAAAAATGCTATTCAAACATTAGAATTATTAAGAGAAATATATAGCGATTTTTATATTGGTTTAGGAATAAAAAGTATTACCAATTCTAATTTTATTGATAATTATTTTAAGCTATTAAAAAACTACAATTATCAATTTGTAGCACTACCTAAAGTAAGCTTCATAAATGAAAGTGACTATGATGCTTACACTACACTAAAAGCTATAAAGAATAACGGTGTTTTGGTTGAGGGAATCGAAAATGATAAAAATAATTATCTACATGATGTAAAAAGTGTGGAAACAATTTATTATAATCATTATGGTATGCTTGAAAATACTTCTAAAATAGCTAACATGTGTAATGTACAAATAGAATTTGGTAAATATCAGTTACCACTATATGAATCAGGCTTAGATAGTTTTGCCTATTTAAAAGAACTGTGTTCAATAGGTCTTGAAAAAAGAATGCAAAACTTTGAGTATTCATATGATAAAAGAAAATATTATGATCGCTTAAATTATGAACTTAATGTCATTAATGAAATGGGCTTTTCTGACTATTTTTTGATTGTTTATGATTATGTTAAATATGCTAAGAAGAATAACATATTTGTTGGACCGGGAAGAGGTTCTGCCCCAGCTTCACTTGTTGCTTATTCTTTAGGAATAACGGAAATTGATCCGCTATATTATAACTTGTTATTTGAAAGATTTTTAAATAAAGAACGTTTATCTATGCCAGATATCGATATCGACTTTCCAGATGATAGACGCGATGAAGTAATTCGCTATGTTGGGAAAAAATATGGTAAAAACAGAGTTGCGCACATATTAACTTTTGGTACATTTAAAATTAGGCAAGCTATAAATGATTGCGCAAGAGTATTTAAATTAAATGGTGTTAAAACAAAAGAAATATATAAACATTTACAAGCTGTAAACACCTATAAAGTATATGATAACCCATCATTAAAAACCTTAATTGAAGCAAGTAGTGATTTACAATTATTAATGAACAATTATGAAGACATTAATAAAGTGTTAACAATTGCTTGTAAGATTCAAGACATACCTAGAAACATTTCTACCCATGCAGCAGGAATAGTTATAACCAAATTTGATTTAGTTAATTATACACCACTTGATGAAGGATTAGATGAGATATATCAAACTCAATATGAAGCTAAAGATTTAGAAGCTTTAGGACTATTAAAGATGGACTTTTTAGGATTAAAGAATCTTACAAACATTGCGAAAACTATTGAATTAATAAGAAAAGATATACCAGACTTTACTCTTCCTAAAAATGAAAATGATTATGATACATACAAGATGATGCGTGAAGGTGATTTGACGGGAGTTTTCCAATTAGAATCGGCGGGGATGCGAAAAGTAATAATGCAACTTAAAACATCTACCTTTGATGATATTACACATGCATTAGCACTATATAGACCTGGACCAATGGATATAATACCAAGCTTTATTAGAAGAAAATTTAATGAAGAAAAAGTTGAATACCCTCATAAAGATTTAGAACCAATTTTAAAAGAAACTTATGGTATGATTGTATATCAAGATCAAATTATGTTAATTGCATGTAAATTTGCGGGATACACGTTAGGTAGAGCAGATATCTTAAGAAGAGCAGTTTCAAAAAAGAAAAAAGAAGTCTTAGAACAAGAAAGAATAAACTTTGTTGAATCATCAGTAAACAGAGGATATTCAAGTGATACTGCTAATATGATATATGATTATATTGTTAAATTTGCGGACTACGGATTTAATAAAGCTCATAGTGTTGCTTACGCAAAAATCGCATATCTTACTGCGTATTTGAAATGCCATTACTTTGCGTATTATATGTCGACACTTATGACCTCTTTTATGGGAAGTTCTTCTGAAATGTTAGAATATACTAAAGAAGCAACAAAAAAGAATGTTGAGGTATTAAATCCTAACATCAAACTTAGTACTGATGAATTTGAAGTTATAAATGGAAAAATATATTTCCCATTATCCATCATTAAGGGGTTAGGAGAAATAAAAACTAAACAGTGTATTGAAGAAAGAACAAAGGTTCAGTTTAAAGACTATGAAGACTTTGTTGAAAGAACTAAAGATTTTCTAGCCATATCACTTCTTGAAAATATAATATATAGTGGAGCGCTAGATGATTTTGGGCTAACTAAAAAGGCAATGATTGAAAACTTAAAATCTATTATTGATCGTTCAAACTATGGCTTTATAAAAGATATGATTAAAACTGATTATACTGATGAAGAATTTAGTTATGGGATATTACAAGAAAAAGAATTAGAAGTAATTGGAATAAATATAAAGTATAATTTTTACCAACAATTTGCTAGTTTTTATAGTAAATATAATTTAGTAAAAATAGCAAATCTAAGCGAAAACAAAGAAGCAAGAACTATCGGTACAGTAAAAAGAGTAAGAGAAACAAAAACAAAAAATAACGAAACAATGGCATTTGTCGAAATAACCGATGATACGTCAAATATTGAGATAGTATTGTTCCCTATGATTTATCAACAAATAGGAAAATTACAAAACGGAATGATTTTAATGATTTCTGGAAAGACCCAAAAAAGAATGACGCTACAAATCATTGTTGATCGTTTCAAAATAATATCATAAAAGGAGAATTAAAATGCGAGTACTTTGTTTTGATATTGGTGGAACCAATGTAAAATATGGAGTTATAGAAAACGAACAATTTATAGAAAAGGGCTTATTTGACACAGAAGCACAATTAGGTAAAGAGGTATTAGATGGTAAACTAGTTAAGATTGCCAAAGAAATGAAAGAAAAATACCAAATCGAAGGTATTGGAATTTCTTGTGCTGGTAGCGTTAACTTTGAAAAAGCATATATATCAATCGCTCCAGATGCGTTACCTACTTTCTCAGATTGGAATTTTAGAAAACTATTTATAGAAAATGTTGGATTAGACTGTATAGCAGATAATGACGTAAATAGTTTTGCGAAAGCAGAATGTGTAAAAGGAGCAGCCGAAGATTATGACCACTTTATTGTAATAACAATTGGTACAGGTATTGGTGGTGCCATTGTTATGAATGATGAAATATGGCGTGGTAAGAACTATAATGCGGGGGAAGTTGGTAGAGTATTAATTGGTAATGCCAAGTGGGAGAGTGTTGCCTCAACATCAGCTTTAATAAAAGATGCAAGACGTGCAGGTTTAGATGTTAAAAATGGTATTGAACTATTCAAATTATACGATGATCATGACGACATTGCTATGGCAGTAGTAAATCGTTTCTATGATTTATTAGGTACAGGTATGGCTAACTTAGTATATGTATTTAATCCTGAAGCTATAGTTGTTGGTGGTGGAATTTCCAAACGTGAAGGGCTTGCGGGAATCTTAGAAAAATATATGAATTCACATCTTTCATATGGATTTAGAAATACTGCTAAAGTTGTTAGTGCCACATTTAAAAATGATGGTGGTATGCTTGGTGCTTATTATAACTTTTTAGAATATGTAAATAAAAATGGAGGAGAATAATGGATAAAAAAACATTAGCAAAAATTAAACAATGGCAAGAATTTAAGGAACTTGACCCAGATTTAAAAAAAGAACTAGATAGTATATCAAATGATGAAGCTGCATTAATGGATGCTTTCTACAACGATATTGCGTTTGGAACTGGTGGTTTAAGAGGTGTTCTTGGTGTAGGTACTGACCGAATGAATATATATGTAGTTAGAAAATGTACACTAGGCTTTTTAAACTATATGATAAAACGTTATCCTAATATTAAAAATATGGGTGTTGCAATATCATATGATTGTCGTAAAAATAGTTATCTATTCGCTAAACATGCGGCAGAAGTTATTGCAAGTAATGGAGTAAAGGCATATCTTTATACTTCAATTCGTTCTACTCCTCAACTAAGCTTTACCGTACGTAATTTAAAATGTGCTGGTGGTATTATGATTACTGCAAGTCATAATCCACCAAAATATAATGGTTATAAAATATATGATCATGAAGGATGCCAATTAGTACCAGATTTAGCAGATTTAGTTATTGAAGAAATTGAAAAAATAAGAGATATGTTTCATATTGAAACAATGTCATTTGATGAACTTGTTGCCTCAGGTATGATTCAAATGATTGATGAATTAGTTGATAAACCATACTTAGAAGCATTAAAAACTATACCTGTTCAACCTGTAAAAAAGAACAATATTAAAATTGTATATACACCACTTCATGGAACTGGTGCTTCTCACATGGTAGAACTATTAACTGGTGAAGGTTATACTGTATATCCAGTAGAAGAACAAATGGTTCCAGATGGTAATTTCTCAACATTGAAATCACCTAACCCAGAAGAACCAAGTGCATTTGAATATGCCATTCGCTTAGGCAAAAAAGTTGATGCGGACATATTAGTTGCAACAGATCCTGATGCGGACAGAATGGGTATTGCCGCAAAAGATTCAAAGGGCGAATATGTTTTATTAACAGGTAATCAAACTGGTGCAATATTATTAGATTATTTAGGTAAATTCAAAAAACCAAAAACCCATGGTGTAGTATTCAATACAATTGTTACTTCAAATTTTGCAAAAGCAATTTGTGAAAAATACAATTTAAAATTAGTACAAACTTTAACAGGTTTTAAATACATCGGTGAACAAGCCGCATTACTTGAAAATAGCACTGATGAAGAATTCTTCTTTGGTTATGAGGAATCTTATGGTTATGTAATAAAAGACTTTGTTCGTGATAAAGATTCTTTCCAAGCAACTCTTTTATTATCAGAAGTTGCTTCATACTACAAAGAACATGGCAAGACATTAATCCAAGTATTGTATGATTTGTTTGAAGAATTTGGCTACTATTTAGAAGGTGTTCACAACATTGGCCTTGCGGGAATAGAAGGTAGCAAACGAATAGAAAAAATTATGCGTTATTTCCAAAGCGCTGATTTAACTAGTCTTGCGGGAAAACATATTAAAACTTTTGAAGATTACGACAAATTAATTAAAACTGAAAATGGCAAAGAAAGTAAACTTACTCTACCTCAATCATTTGTTTTGAAATATATATTTGATGATGGTGGTTGGTTTGTTCTTAGACCATCAGGAACTGAACCAAAATTGAAAATATATATCGCAATTAAGGGTAAGACAGAAGAAGAATCAAGAGCTTTAATAGCAACATTAAAACAAGAAATTTTAAATATTATTGATAGAATCTAATGAGGAAAAATATGAAGGTAACTTTAAATTATAAAAATGCTCTTTCTTTTGTAAGCGAAGAAGCATTAAATCAAAATAAAGAAAATGTTCTAAAGGCATATAAAACTTTAGTAAATAAAACTGGTGAAGGCAATGACTTCTTAGGTTGGATTGAATATCCTAAAAACTATGATAAAGAAGAATTTGCACGAATCAAAAAAGCTGCAGAAAAAATTAGAAGCAATAGTGAAGTGTTAGTAGTTATTGGTATTGGTGGATCATATCTTGGTGCCAAGGCAGTAATAGAAGCATTAAAACCATATTTTTCTACTAAAAAAGATCTAGAAATAGTGTTTGCGGGAAATTCACTTTCTTCAACATATTTAAATCAATTATTAACATATCTTGAAAATAAAGACTTTTCAGTAAATGTTATTTCAAAATCAGGAACAACAACTGAACCTGCCATTGCTTTTAGACTTTGCAAAGAATTATTAATAAAGAAATATCATGAAAAAGCTGCAGAAAGAATATTTGCAACAACTGATGCTAAAAAAGGTGCATTACGCAATCTTGCAACACAAGAAGGATATGAAACTTTTGTAGTTCCAGATGATATTGGTGGAAGATATTCTTGGTTCACCGCAGTAGGCCTATTGCCAATTGCTTGTGCAGGAATTGATATTGATGCATTGATGAAAGGATCTTATGATGCAATGAATGATTGCGTAAACAATGGATATGATAGTAACGACGCAATGAAATATGCAAACATGAGAAACCTATTATATAAAACAAAACAAATTGAAATTCTAGTAAACTTTGAACCTAGATTGGCTTACATCAGCGAATGGTGGAAACAATTATATGGTGAATCAGAAGGTAAAGACCATAAAGGTTTATTTCCAGCTAGTTTAGTATATTCAACAGATTTACATTCTATGGGCCAATACGTACAAGAAGGTAAAGGATTAATGTTTGAAACTGTCTTGAACGTATTAAATCCTGAAGAAAATTTAATACTAAGAAAAGAAGCTGAAGACTTAGATCAACTTAATTATTTAGATCAAACTAAGATGGACAGTGTTGCTAAAAAAGCAATGCAAGGTACAATACTTGCTCATGTAGATGGTGGGGTCCCTAATCTTGTACTAGAAGTAGAAGAAATGGATGCATATCATTTAGGATATTTATTATATTTCTTTATGTTTGCTTGTGGTGTAAGTGGTTATATGCTAGGTGTTAATCCATTCAATCAACCAGGTGTTGAAGCATACAAAAAGAATATGTTTGCATTACTTGGTAAACCAGGTTATGAAGAATTATCAAAACAATTAAAAAATAGATTATAATATAAAACTAACTAGGTGTAGATTACTAATTTACACCTAGTTGTTTTTACAAAAGACGTTAAAATGTAATAAATTAACAAGCAATAAATTCCTAAATTAAAATATATAACTTGAAAAACATTCTAAATTATGATAAAATGACTTGAATGGTATTTTCCTTAAGGAGAGGCAAAATGGTAATAAAATATAAACTAATAAAAGAAGATCCAAGAAGTATGGCAAGACTTGGACAAATAACAACTCCACATTCTGTTATTGATACACCTTGCTTTATGCCAGTTGGAACTCAGGCAACAGTAAAGGCGCTTTCAAAAGAAGAAATTGAAGCAACAGGGGCACAAATAATACTTGGCAATACATATCATTTGTGGAATCAACCAGGTCATAAATTAATTGAAAAAGCTGGTGGTTTACATAAATTTATGAATTGGGATCGCTCTATATTGACTGATTCTGGTGGCTTTCAAGTATTCTCATTAGCAAAGCTTAGAGACATAAAAGAAGAAGGTGTTTACTTTAGACATCATAAAAGTGGCAAACCATTATTTTTATCACCTGAAATAGCTATTGAAATTCAAAATAGTTTAGGTAGCGATATTATGATGAGCTTTGATGAATGTCCCCCATATCCTTCAACTAGAGAATATATGGAAAAGTCAGTTGAAAGAACTATTAGATGGGCTAAAAGAGGTCTTGAAGCTCACAAAAACAAAGATACACAAGGCTTGTTTGGCATTGTTCAAGGTGGAGAATTTAAGGATTTGCGTGAATACAGTTGTAAGGAAACTGTTAAGATGAACAGAACTGCCATTTGATGGATATTCAATAGGTGGCCTTAGCGTTGGTGAACCAAAGAGTGTACAAAACTATGTATTAAGTTATACTACTCCATGTTTACCAAAAGATAAACCAAGATATCTTATGGGTGTTGGTAGTCCGGGTGCTATACTAGATGGTGTTGAAAGAGGCGTAGATATGTTTGACTGCGTTTTGCCAACTAGAATTGCAAGACATTCCTGTGCAATGACATCACGTGGAAGAATGATTCTAAAGAACGAAGAGTTTAAAGAAGATTTTAGACCAATTGATGAAGAATGTGATTGTTATACTTGTAGAAATTATACAAGAGCATATATAAGACATTTAGTAAAGGCTGAAGAAATACTTGCGGCAAGATTAATAAGCATTCATAACGTTCAATTTTTAGAAAACTTAATGAAAAACATTAGAGAAGCAATTAAAGAAGATCGCTTCTTAGAATTTAAAGAAAGCTTTTATGAAAAATATGGGTTAAACGACAATGATAAAGACTTCTAAAATAAAAAAATATATTATAATTATTTTGCTGGTAATAAGTTTAACTTTACTAACAAATTGTAGTTGCAATAAACTTTCAAATAAGTATATTACCAAAGAAAATGGCGTGGACATTACAGTAGATGCAGAATATTTATCATATATGTATAATCAAAATACAATACCTAGTATACACTTTGATTATAATGGCGTTAAAATATCTGATCAATCTACTAATGCAAAAGTAGTATTTGTTCAAAATGATCAGTATGCATTAAGCGATGCTTTCTCAAACTTCTTAGAAAGCTTTACAGATGATGCAAAATTAATAACAAGATCTGTTGAACAAGCCAAAGAAACTACTGTCGCAAGAATTGGAAAAGATCGCCTCACTATAGATGAAGGTACTAAATCACTTGAAGAAATAATGATTATAACTTTAGAAGATGGTACAAGAATATCTTGTTCATATCGAACATTCATTAGTAATGGTAAGAAATATTATGCGTATACATATGCAGAAAATATGATGATAATGTTAGAACAACCATTTATGGTTATTAGAAGAGATAATCAAAACAAAATAGTATTACTTCCATTACCGTATGATACTAAATATACAGTAAGTGGAACTAATACTAAACCTGAAACAATCTTAAACAAAGACACATATGTGGATACTCTAACAGATAGTGATTGCTATACTTTCTGTTATCCTGCCTATTGGTATAATCAAACTACAAATGAAGAAGAACTAATTAATCTTGCTAAAGACTGGTATATAAAACATTGCTCAGGTGAAGATACAATAGATGGATTTATAATTACATATTTAGGAGTAAAATTCAAAATAGAATTTAATCTTACAAAGGTAAATAAAACATCACTTGCAACAGAACCAGCCTTCAAAATCTATTGTATATCATAAATTATATAGCTAATTTAAGGCAATGGAAAATGTTTTAATGTCGAATAATTAAGCAATGACGGATTGTCAATCATCGTGCACAAAAATTATGCCCTAGATTAATGGGTTTTGTTATAATTATCTAGGAATTCAATTG
>ENA-OPCY01000891-OPCY01000891.1-human-gut-metagenome-genome-assembly--contig:-NODE-891-length-19727-cov-2.121543_pt1 | contig 19727 bp, 18 predicted proteins | sample MGYA00241568_ERZ501487 | MGnify/ENA primary metagenome ERZ501487 (study PRJEB25962, sample SAMEA2042574) | human gut metagenome | biome: human gut; feature: human-associated habitat; material: faeces... | reverse complement strand
GACGCTGCCCGTTCTGCATCCGGACAGCGTCTTGGATATTTGATGTTAGAATAACGTTTATCAAACCAGTTAAACACCGAAATGTATTAATCAGTAATCAAAAGTTATACTTTCATGAAGCTTTGCGCCAAACAGCACACCGTCTGAAACGGTATGTAATTAGTCTCTCTTCTTAGCAACTACAGCAGCAGCAGCGAGTGCAACTGGGATAACTGCGAGAGCGATTGGAGCGTTACCTGTAGCTGGGTTATCATCAGCAGGAGCTTCGTCAGCAGGAGCTTCGTCAGCTGGTTCTTCATCATCAGCAGGAACGTCTTCGTCAGCTGGTTCTTCATCAGCAGCGTCGTCAGCAATTTCTTCATCGGAAGCTTCGTCATCAGTGATAACGTCTTCTTCAGCGTCTGTGCCTTCGCCGGAGTTTACATCGTCAGATTCTGTGTTGCCGTATACAACGTCCATAGAATCCCAGTACCATGTAGAGGATGTAGCGAGCTGCATCTTCTGGAGGTATGTTACGTATGTGTTAACATTTGCACCACCTGTTACATCTTCCCAGTTGAAGGAGAGGGATGTTGCAGCGTAGTCAAATACTTCTGTGTTGTTGAGGCTCATAGAGAGTGAACCGTTGATTACGAGAGCGCCGGAGAAGAGGTTGTAACCAGTCCAGTCATAACCAGCATATACGTATGAAGAAGCTTCATCACCGTAGAGGTTGTAGAGGTGCTGACCGAATGCTGTGTACTTCTTATCACCGTTATCATCGTACTTACCATCTTTGTTAACGCCCTTAGCAGCTGTGTTGAATGTGAATGTAACATCATCGAAGTTAGCAATTACATCGTTGAGAACTGCAGCAACGTTTACATAAGACTTGCCGTTTTCACGGAGGTTGTACTGGTCATCCTGGAGGTAAGCAATGATGTTGGATACGTTACCAAGAACATTCTTGCCTTCTGTATAAACTGTGCCCCAAACTGTTGGGTTAGCTGTTGCGCTGCTGTCAGCAGATGTTGTGTTGGATGAAGTCTTCATTGGGTACTGTGCATCGATAGCAGAAGAAGCAGATGTGTAAGCTGTAAGTGTTGTAGCCATAGGAACTACTGTTGTACCAGCATCTGCAGATACTGTGAAGCCGCCAGCGAGGAGGTCCTTGTTAGCGTTGTCTGTCCAGCCTGTATCAGCGTGAGATACAACAGCTGTAACTGTGATGTATGTGTTACCAGCAACGATACCTGTTGAAGCAGATGTTGTTACAGGGATTGTGATCTTGCCGTTGTCATCAACCCAGTTGGAAGCGTTGAGTGACCATGTAGCGGACTTAGATGTTACTACGAAGCTGAATGCATCAGACTTAGCGCCTGTTGTATCATCGAAGTTGTAACCTGTGATTGTGTATGTTGTGTTACCATAACCAAGGTTAGCACCCTTAAGGTTTGTGAATGTTGGAGCCTGAAGAACAACAGATGTTGCTGCTGTTGTATCGAGCTTGCTAACTGTTGCTGTGATTGTAGCAGAACCAGTTGACTTGTAAACTGTGTTTACGAGATTGTAGTGAAGTGTGTTAGTATCAGCGGATACTGTTGTAGCCATTGCAGATACAGCTACTGCGCATGCTGCTACTGCAGCGATTGTCTTTTTCATGTTCATGAAAAATTCCTCCTTGTTTTGTTTTCATTTTTTCTTTATTTATTTCCAAATATAAAATGGAAATCAATATGAATGTTGCGATCTGCGGACTTAAGCGTTTACGCCTTCCGTATATCACGCTATTATTCTATCATTCCGACGCCAAAGTGTCAATGTACATCTGCGCCAAATTTTCAGCTTCTTTTTCATTTATCGTGTACAGTTTTCACTAAAAACCACAACTTTAAAATAAAAAAATGCTAAAAACCTGTTACAGATATGATACTTTAGTAACGATTTTGTAATAACTGCGTGATAACCGCATGATGTGAAAATGAATTTTCTGCATTCATTCCACCCGACTATTATAACACCTCATTATGCGTTTGTCAAGGAAATTTATTCCGACATACGCTTTATTGCGGCATTTGCATCGGCATAGACCCTTTCCTTATCGAGAGTAACGAACTCACCGTTTTCATAAAGGATCTTACCATTGCACATAGTAAGCTTCACATTTGATTTAGAGCCGCTGTAAACGATGTTTTTGACGATATTGTTCAAAGGCTGCATATTGGGCGTATCGAGATCAATAACGATAAGGTCAGCCTTTTTGCCCTTTTCAAGAGTATCGCAGTCGTCAAGTCCCATAGTCTTTGCACCGCCGACAGCCGCCATTTCGAGCACCTTGTCCGCAGGCATTGCAGCCGCGTCATCAAGCTTCAGCTTCTGGAGCACCGTCGCAAGATACATCTCACGGAACATATCGAGGGCATTGTTGCTTGCAGGGCCGTCCGTACCGACAGAAAGCTTTATTCCCATATCAGCCATTCTGCACAAAGGTGCGATACCGCTGGCAAGCTTTGAATTTGAGCCTGGGTTTGTTACCGCCCATAGTCCTCTTCTCTTAAAAATGTCAAGGTCATTATCGCTCATATGAACGCAGTGGAAACCGCCGCCGCCGTATTCAAACATACCAAGGCTCTCCATAAGCTCGGTAGGGGTCATACCGTTATGACGTTCTTTACAACCCTGAACCTCGGAAGCCGTTTCGGAGTTATGGGTATAAACGGGAGCCTTGTATTTGTGCGAAAGCTCCGCAATGCCCTTCATTACAGAAACATCTGTGGTATATTCGGCATGAAAACCGAGACGGTAGCTTACAAATTCGCTGTGATCCTTGAATTTGTTATATAATGTATCGAGCTTTGTCAGTGCCGCATCACATTCGTCCGCACCGCCCGCAACCGAACCGCACATTATGGTACGAAAACCTGTTTCGTCAGCCGCCTTTGCCATATAGTCAGGCTCAAAATACATATCGAAGCAGGCTGTTATGCCGCTTGTGAGATATTCCGCAAACGCAAGCTTTGAAAGGCAGTAAATATCCTCCCCCGTAAGCTTTGCCTCCATAGGGAACACCTGCTTGAAAAGCCAGTCGTTCAGCGGCATATCGTCGGCATAGGAGCGGAGAAACGTCATTGCCGAATGGGTGTGCGCATTTTTAAAGGACGGCATAATAAGGTTGCCGTTAAGGTTTATCTCACGTTCAAATTTAACGTCCCTCGGAGCATTTTCCTCTGCTCCCGCATATGAGATGATATTTCCGTCGGTGTGGACCTCTCCCCACCTTATCTCCGTGTCCGCCATAGTCAGAATACGGCAGTTGTAAAATCTTACAGCCATTATACATCCTCCGTTTGTGCGTTATTTTTATTTTTTTATTTGACCGCGCCCAAAATCGGCGCAAAGCTCAGGCTAAGTCCTCGCGGTGCTTTGGCAGACGCTGTAAAACAGTGCATTATCGCCTTATTTTTTCGCCGCCGCAGGAATACTCTCACCGAACGGCGGACGGCATATACCCTTTTCCGTAATTATCGCCGTTATAAGCTCAGCGTCGGTAACATCAAAGGACGGGTTATAGCATTTCACCCCGTCAGGAGCGGTGGGCTCTTTGAAAAACATAGTCTTTATCTCGTCAGGACTGCGCTGTTCAATGCGTATCTCACCGCCGTTTTTACAGCGGAGATCTATGGTCGATGTCGGACAGAACACATAAAAAGGTATGCCGTAGTGCTTAGCCAGTACCGCCGCACCGCTTGTACCTATTTTATTTGCCGTGTCACCGTTTGCCGCAACTCTGTCACAGCCGACAAAAACAGCGTTTATTTTTCCCTGCTTCATTACCGTGGACGCCATATTGTCGCAGATAAGCGTAACATCTATCCCAGCATTGTAAAGCTCATAGGCAGTAAGACGTGCTCCCTGCAAAAGAGGACGTGTTTCGTCACAGTAAACGTGAAGATCATAGCCTTTCTCCTTACCGAGAAAAAGAGTACCCAGACCCGTGCCGTAAAGCGAGGTCGCCAGAGGACCCGCATTGCAGTGAGTAAGTATGCCGTCCCCGTCCTTAACAAGAGTAAGACCGTATTCTGAGATAGCCCTGCACATAGCAATGTCCTCGTCCTGAATTTTCTCCGCCTCGGCTTTCAGAAGAGGTATTATCTCCTCAACATCTTTTTCGCCGTTGTCAATGACCACCCTTTCCATACGGTCAAGAGCGTGTCTGAGATTTACCGCCGTAGGACGTGCGGAATCAAGATAGTCCTTATTAAGCTTGAAATTCGCATAAAAAGTGCGGTAGTTGTCCGCAGGAAGCCCCAGCGAAATAACATACATACCGTAAGCCGCACATATCCCGATAGCGGGAGCACCCCTGACACGAAGCTTTGCAATAGCCTCATAGACCTGCTCGGCAGTTTCAAGTTCAAGATAAACGGTGCGGTTCGGCAGCTCTGTCTGGTCAATTATCCTGACCTTTGTGCCGTCGTCGCTGAGCCGTACATTGTCGGGACGTTTATTCATAGTCAAATTCCTTTACCATTTCGGTATACGGCAGCACACGGAAGCCTGTTTTTTTATAAAGGTTGAAAGCAGCTTCGTTCTCAGGCTCGACCTCAAGACGGAAACGGCATACCCTTCCCTCAAAAGCCTTGTGGATATACTCAAAAAATTCCTTGCCAAGTCCCTTTGAGCGGTATTCGGGAAGAATGTAAATATCCTCTATCCATACAGTAAGACCTGCCGACTCTGTCTGAAAGGTTTTTGCAAGAATTGAGTAGCCTGCCCTTTCGCCCTCACATTCTATTATATAACCCTCCGCATAAACATCGGAGCGCATTATTTCATCAAAGACCGCAATGAGCTTTTTCATCGGCAAAGGCTTTTCAACTGCATCCGTGTGATAAAACACGTCAGCCGCCGAAAGAAAAAATTCACGGTCATTTTCAGTCATTTTTCTTATCATTTTATTTGTCCTCCAAATTGAGCTGTAATAAATAATCGTCCATAACATAGCCGTTTCCGATGTCGGTAACATCTTCACCGATAAGCTTGAAGCCCGTCTTTTTGTATACGGCTATTGAGTTGTCATTGTGCTTGTTTACGGTGAGCCATATTGCGTGAAGTCCGTTTTCACGGCAGTATTCTTTGAGGAGCCTGAATGTATCGGAGGCATAGCCTTTTCCCCTGTATTCCTTTTTGATATATATTTTTGAGAGGAAAAGTCTGCCGTCAGCTTCGTGATGTATTGCTGTATAGCCGATATGCTTTCCGCCGTGATGGATAAAGAAATACTTGTATCCGCTGTTTCTTATCTGATCTGTCATAGCGTGAACGGACTGGAACTTGTCCACCATATAATCTATCTGTCCGACCGTGAGTATTCCCGGGAACCATTCGTGCCATATCTCGTCCGCAATAGCGGCAGCGGCAGCTATCTGTTCATCTGTTTCGACCCGTATAAGCTTAACACCACTCATTTTTCTTTTGCTCCTTAATGACCCAAAAAAATTTTTCAGCATAACACTGCATTGCTCCTCCATAACGCCTGCCGTTACCCGTGGCTTATGGCTGTAAGGCAGCTCAAAAAGATTTGCAGCGGAGCCGACCGAACCGTTTTTGCTGTCATATGCGCCGAAAACAACTCTGTCAAGCCTTGCATTTATTATTGCTCCTGCGCACATAGGACAGGGTTCAAGAGTAACATAAAGCACACACCCCGAAAGCCGCCAGCCGCCAAGTCTTTTGCAGGCATCGTCAATAGCCGATATTTCAGCATGACCGAGAGCGGTACGGCATTTTTCTCTGAAATTTCTCCCCTCGCCCACTATTTTTCCGTCAGACAGCCGCACCACAACAGCACCGACAGGAGCTTCTCCCTCGTCTGCGGCAGTCTTGGCAAGCTCAAGAGCCCTGCCCATATAAAATTCATCACTATACATATTATAATGTATCCTTAAAAGTTCAGTTTAAGATTAAGTACAGTCATTATAACGACTGAGCAGGACCATATTACCATAGGAACGCTTGTAAATGCGGCAGTACACTTCTGAACAAACCTAAGGTATCTTGAACGGAAGGACATTCCAAGCTTGTCACTGCGGCGAAGCATAAACCATATCATATATACAAGACCGAACATTACAAGAATGAATATCGTCGCCATAACAAGAACGCCGCTGTATGCCTCATCGGCAAAATTGCTTGCGGCATAAATACCGTAAACAATGACACGGTTCACTATCCTCATAAGCACAGCCGTGATGACCGAACCCGTGCGGACGGTAAAATATCCGATAACGACAGCTGTAATGAAAATATAGCAGAACTGGCTTATATTATATGAAAGGCAGGATATTATAAGAGCTGTTATGATTATTGCCGAGCCGTCACCGAACTGGCGCAGGAGCTGAAGAATTACTCCCCTTGCACAAAACTCACTTATCGCAGGAACTATCAGCACATTTAAAATAATGTAAGCTGCGACCGCATACCTGCTGTCGGGAAGATGTGCCGTAATAACAGGCTCAATATGGACCCCTCCAAGTATCCAGTTGTAAACCCCCGAAACAGCGGCACATACCCCTGCCACAAGACACATTGCAGGAACAGCCGCCCCAAAAAGCTCCTTGTTTATTATTTTTGTAGGGAGCATTACCTTTGCGGGCATATGCAGGAACTTATAGCAAAAAACAAAAGGGAAAATACGCTTTGCTACCTCTGTAATAAGGCTGAGCGACAGAATGAGCCAGTCATTGCCGTAAAGCTTTCTTCCAAAAAAGTCACAGTAAATATCAAGCCCCAGCTTTCCCAGCACCATCGGGAAAACATACATATATATTATATCCATAAGAGTAAAAAGCATAAGGGAAATGCCAAGCACATTATATACACGGCGGAGGCTGTTTGCCTCAGCTGCCTCAGGGTAGTCCTTTACAAAGCCGACACCGTCCTGATAAGTAAGCTCATTAGGGTTATCGGCATAATAAAATCCGACGGAATCCTTTGTCTGCTTTCTCCATTTTTTAAAAAGTTCATTATAGGTTTTATCCTGATAACGCCAGTTAAAGCGGTCATCTGCTGTTTTGCTGCCGTGTTTTTCGTGTTCTTTTATATTATCTATCGCTGTCGCCATATTTCAGCACCTCCGACGCAGATTTTTGTGTATTTGCAGATTTTTGTGTATTTATAGTTTAATAATACCATAATATTATTAATAATTTTCGCAACTTTAATGACAGATTATATCATTGACTGCGGAGATGTGCATATCCCTCATTTTCCATATCCATTATTATACATATGTTAATTATATGTACATATTTTATCTATCATATGCAGTTTAATGTTAGTATCATATAAAGTATAATACATATGAACAATAGTTCATATGTACAAACAACCATAATAAATGAGGTAATCAAATGACTGAAAATACAAAGAACGAAAACCTTGTCCATTGTGACGACGAATGTATCCACAACGATATAGTAAATGAAGTAATAGCAAAGCTGCCCGATGAAGAGCTTCTTTATGACGTTGCCGAGCTTTTCAAAGTGTTCGGTGATTCAACAAGAGTTCGTATCATATGTGCATTATTTGAAAGTGAAATGTGTGTATGCGACATTGCGGCTGTGCTGAATATGACCCAGTCCGCAATTTCCCACCAACTGAGAGTTCTCAAACAGGCACGTCTGGTAAAATACCGCCGTGACGGCAAAACAGTTTATTATTCCCTCGCCGATGACCATATCCAGAATATATTCGATCAGGCTTTTGAACACATTATGGAATAACTCCGAAAGGATGACAGCTTATGAAAACATTCTGGGATAAGATCGCTCCCCTTTACGATTTTTCCGAAAGTCTTAACAAAAAAGTTTATGATAAAATGCTCGGCTATTCCCATTACCTTGTTCCGCAGGGTGCAAAGGTGCTTGAATGTGCCGCAGGCACAGGTGAAATATCAATAGCCGTTTCCGATAAAGCTTCCGAAATAACCTGCACAGACTTATCAATAAAAATGCTTGAACAGGCAGAGAAAAAATGCAGGGCAAAAAGAATAACAAATATCACATTTGAAGAGCGGAATATATTTGACCTTAAAGACCCCGACGAAACCTATGACGCAGTTATTGCCGCAAATGTTCTTCATCTTCTTGATGAACCGCAGAAAGCGATACATGAGCTTCTGCGTGTGCTGAAACCGCACGGAAAGCTTATCGTTCCAACCTTTATTACAATAAAAAGCGTCAGCAGACCTATGACAATGATAAGGCTTTACAAGCTGCTTGGCTTTGACCCCAAAGCCAATTACAGTGCCGACAGCTATTATGAAATGCTCAGGACCTCAATTGAAGAAAGTGGCGTTTCCGCAAGACTCAGAATGAGAGTTATCAGCGGACTTGTTCCAAACGCTTATGCTGTTATAGAAAAAAGATAGCAAATACAGAAAGTATTTTTTAGAAAGGACGCGAATTCTATGGAACTTTACCTTGAAGGACTTGACTGCCCTCATTGTGCCGAAAAGATCCGTTCGGCAGCTGAGAAGCACAGCTTTGTATCCGAAGCGCAGATGAATTTTATGACAAAAAAGCTTACAGTAAGCTTAAATGAAAATGCAGACGAAAAGGGAGTTTTCAATGACCTCTGCGATATGATAAAAAAGACAGAACCCGACGTTGTACCCACACTTGTAATCAAAAATGAAAAAGCAGCCGACACAGTAACATTTTATCTCGAAGAGCTTGACTGCCCCAACTGTGCGGAAAAGGTACGTTCGGCAGTTGAAAAAAATCGAAGCTTTAAAACGTTTAGACTTACCAAGCGGTGTAGACATTCAAATCAAAATGATTTAATAGGAGGAAAAAATGAAAGGAATCTTAGGAAAAAAAGTCGGAATGACACAAGTTTTCACAACAGAAGGAAAATTAATTCCTGTAACTGTTGTTTCTGTTGAGCCTAATGTTACACCTAAGGTACTTGGCGAAAAGGAAAAGAAGTCCGCAAATGAAGTTATCCTCACTCTTCAGGGTCTTGACTGTGCCGAATGCGGAGAAAAAATACGTCTTTATGCCGAAAAGATGAACGGCGTCGAAAGTGCGGAATTCAACTTCCTCAGCAAAAAGCTGAAATTGACCATCGCCCCCGACGGAAAGCGTAACAACATAGTTACTGCGGTAACAGGCTTTGTCAATACTATCGAGCCTGACGTTACCGTTATAAACGGCGAAGCTACCAAGTCGGCAAAAACCGATGATGACGAAGGTATGCCGAAAATGATGATAGCACGTCTTATTGTTACGGCTGTTATCTTTGCGGCAGGTATGATATTCCGTGACACAGCCTATGCACTCTGGCTTTTCCTTGCCGCTTATGCCATTATCGGCACTGAAATAGTTACCCGTGCGGTAAAGAACATTTTCAAAGGTCAGCCTTTTGACGAATGCTTCCTTATGACATTGGCTACCGTAGGCGCATTCTTTGTAGGCGAATACCCCGAGGGCGTTGCGGTAATGTTTCTTTATCAGCTTGGCGAAATGTTTCAGGGCTATGCCGTACGCCGTTCAAGAAAGAGCATTTCCGAGCTTATGGACATACGTCCCGACAGTGCAAACATAAAGCGTGGCGACGATATAGTAAAATGCGCTCCCGAAGATGTGAGCATCGGTGAAATAATGGTAGTAAAGCCGGGCGAAAAGGTTGCGCTTGACGGTATTATCGTTTCCGGCTCATCATCTGTCGATACATCAGCACTCACAGGCGAAAGCGTCCCCCGCACAGCTAAGCAGGGCGATGAGATTTTAAGCGGCAGCGTGAACCTCAGCGGTCTTATCGAAGCAGAGGTAACAAAGGAGTTCGGCGAATCCACCGTATCAAAGATACTTGAACTTGTTGAAAATTCCGCAGCCAAAAAGGCAAGAGCTGAAAACTTCATCACACGTTTTGCAAAGATATATACCCCCTGCGTTGTTGCGGCGGCAGTCCTCCTTGCAGCAATACCGATGATAATAAACGGAGCATTTTCAAAAGAATGGCTGTACAGAGCCCTTTCGTTCCTTGTTGTATCCTGCCCGTGCGCATTGGTAATATCAGTACCCCTCAGCTTTTTCGGCGGTATTGGCGGAGCGTCCAAGAGAGGCGTCCTTGTAAAGGGCGGTGTGTGCTTTGAAGATCTTGCAAAATGCACAAACATTGTATTCGATAAAACAGGAACACTTACAAGCGGCACATTTGAAGTAACGGAAGTAAAGCCTGTCAATATGACCGAACAGCAGCTTGTGAGCCTTGCGGCAGCAGCGGAAAGCATCTCAAACCACCCTGTCGCATTGTCAATAATGAAGTATTACGGCGGCGAGATCTCCGAAGAGATAACCGCAGAAGAGATAGCAGGCAAGGGCGTAAAAGCATCGGTAAACGGTGCAACAGTCCTTGCAGGCAATACAAAGCTTATGGCAGACTATAACATAAGCGGAGTTGAAAGCGTAAGCGGCGCAGGCACAGCAGTCCACATTGCCGCAGACGGAAAATACGCAGGCTATATCAGAATTTCCGATAAAATAAAGCCCGACTCAAAGAAAGCCATAGAACAGCTTAAAAAAGCAGGTATCCATACAGTTATGCTCACAGGCGACAGAAAAGCTTCAGCCGAAGCAGCAGCTGCAGAGCTTGGCATTGACGAATACAGGGCAGAGCTTCTCCCCGTCGATAAGGTATCGGCAATTGAAGAAATTATGTCAGGAGGCGGAAAAACAGCCTTTGTCGGCGACGGCATCAACGATGCACCTGTACTTATGCGAGCAGATATAGGCATTGCAATGGGCGGTGTAGGCTCAGACGCAGCAATTGAAGCCGCAGACGTAGTACTTATGACCGATGAACCGTCGAAGATAAATGAAGCGATAAAGATCTCAAAGCGTACAAACGGAATAGTACAGCAGAACATCATATTTGCCCTTGGCGTCAAGGTGCTTATCCTTATCCTCACAGCGTTCGGCATTACGAATATGTGGGTAGCAATATTCGGCGATGTAGGCGTTTCAATGATAGCGATACTCAATGCTATGAGAGCAAGAAAGTACAAAGAATAAAAAATCAAGGCACAATGCAGACTGTAATTTGCATTGTGCCTTTTCATTTGAATATAATGCGGTGTTTCTTTTTATTTTTATTAGGGCGGCGGTTTGAAGTTGGCTGTAAACTTAAAGATAGCGTCCCGCCGCGGTCGTTTCTTTTGCTGTGAACCTTTTCCAAATAAAACAATGCCTGTCTTATGTTGAATTATTACGGCTTTTTAATGCCTTTTCGATTTCCAAAACATTCGGAAATATAAAATTCTTATTACTATTGTGCAATAAGGATAATACCTTGGCAGCTTTGCGTTTAATGCGATTATGTGTTTCAAAATCCACAAAATATCGGCTCTCCAACATAAAACAAAAACCCCACTGAAACAGCGAGACAGAATTTGAACCGGACTTTTTATTAGTCGCATATCCGGCTGCGACAAACATTTGAGCTGTTCAAATCAATGAACCATCTCTTTATATAAGTGTATGATATTTGCAAAGCAAAATCAATATGCAGTTTAAACAAAAACATAGTCATCATATCGTGCAATTTGCCAATGCATAAGAAATCAGTATCTCACATCAATAAGCCTTGATATTCAGAGCAAAATGTGGTAAAATATTATTATCACAGCATATGAAAGGACGGTTAATAATGGATCTCAAAAATATGTCCGAAATGCTCGGAGAATTGAGAAACACCTTTTTAAAAGGTGCTGCGGCTATGCTGGTTTCAAGCATTATCACAAGGTTATTCGCTCCGAAACAGACAACTATCGTTGTTGACGACGGTATCCCGACAGAGCTTTACACCCTCGGCAAAAAGGATAACCCCAAAGCCGTGTATCTTTCTACAAAAAAGCACAAAATAAACCTCGTTCCGACTGTTTTATTCCTTATTGCAGCCATTGCTTCTTCTGTACTGAAAAGCAAGATCGAAAAAAAGGACATCGTTTTTTAAGCTGTTGCCGCACTTTTTCGTGCGGTGATTTTTTTACGCATAATTGTCATCTGGCTTGGATATAATTGTATTATTCGATTTCAGTGTATAACCGCATACACGTTTAGAGAATATGCGATAATATTCATGAGGTGATAATAATGCGACTCAGAATAAGAATGCTCCGTGAAGATAATGACCTTTATCAGCGTAACCTTGCCGAATATCTCGGCTGCACCCAGCAAACCTACTCCCGCTATGAAACAGGCGAGCTTGAACCATCGCTTATAGTTATGGAACGCCTTGCCCGCTTTTACGATACAAGCATTGACTATCTTATGGGTCTTACCGACCAAAAAGAAGCTCATTGGAACAGATACAGCCTGACCGAGCCTTCCGCTGCAAAAGCTGCCGAAGCCAAAACCGCTGTCATCAACGCACCTAAGGTAAAACGAGGCAGAAAGCCTAAGCCAAAACCGCAGGACAGCTGATAGTACAATCTGTTTACACTGTATAAGTGTATATCGTGCAGATGCCCTTTCGGCGTCTGCTTTTTTATTTTCCGAGAAATACGCTGTTTTTTCTTTTTTCCCTTGATAGATCTTAAATAGTATGGTATAATTATTTTATGATTGCTTTGGGCATGCCGCTTTTTTCGGCACTGCCTTTTAATAAAACAGAAAGTGGTGCATATATGGCAGGTCTTTACGAATCAGGAGAAAATTATCTCGAAACTATACTCGTTCTTCAGAACAGAGGCGGCGGAGTTCGCTCTGTTGATGTTGCAAATGAGCTGGATTTCTCAAAACCAAGCGTAAGCCGTGCTGTCGGTATTCTCAAAAACGGCGGCTTTATCGAGGTGGATCACGACGGCTACATCACTCTCACAGAAGAGGGAAAGCGAGTTGCCGAGCGTATCTATGAACGCCATCTCGTTCTTACAAAATGGCTTATGGACATCGGTGTTGACGAAAAGACCGCTGCCGAAGATGCCTGCAAGCTTGAACACGATATAAGCGACACCTCTTTCCAAATGCTTAAAAAGCATATCAAAGAAAAACACGGCGAAATTATCTGATCCGGGAGAGCCTCTATGCCACGATTTTTTATTGATCATAAACCTGCCGACCTTATCACCGTTACAGGTGATGACGCACGTCATATAGGACGTTCCCTGCGTATGAAGATCGGCGACGATATAACCTTCTGCCGCTGCGGAACAGATTATCACTGCACTATAACCGCAATGACCGATACAGCTGTGACCTGCCGCATTGAAAGCTCAGAGCCGTCCAAATGCGAACCGAATACATTTCTTACTGTTTATCAGGCATTTCCGAAACAGGATAAATTTGAGCTTATAATACAGAAAACAGTCGAGCTGGGTGCTTCAAGAATAGTACCGTTTATTTCAAAACGCTGTGTTTCACGTCCCGACAGCAAGGATTTTTCAAAGAAGCTTGAACGTTTCCGCAAAATTTCCGCAGAAGCCGCAAAGCAATCGGGACGGGGCATTATTCCCGAAATTGCTCCCCTTATGACCTTTGAGCAGGCTGTCAATGATATGTCATCTGCCGAAATGAAGCTGATATGCTATGAAAACGGCGGTGAAAAGCTTGCATCGCTGCAGCTTGACCGTTATAAAAGCATTGCCGTTATGATAGGTTCGGAGGGCGGATTTGAGCGTGGAGAAGCAGATAAAGCCGTAAGCGGCGGAGCTGTTCCCATATGGCTTGGCGAACGCATACTGCGCTGCGAGACCTGCCCTATCGCAATGACTGCCATTATAATGAACCTGACGGGAAATATGTAGATCCGACAAACAGAAAAAAATTTATAAAAACACTTGACAAGCATAAACTTGTATGGTATAATACAAAAGTTGTTTAATAACAGCTATCGTATTCTAAAGACAGCAGGTGGAGTTGTTCCGTAAATCCTGCCGAGGAAAAGATCGCTTAAGTATGATATGTACTTTGCCCTTTTTCGTGTCTTTGCGAAAAAGGTTTTTCTTTTTTTGAATCCGCTAGCAATTGTTATAAGCAAGTTTGTTTATATGCAATTACGGAGGTGAAAACATTATGCCAAGCGCACAGGTACTTGAATCCAAGAAGGCTAAGGTTGAAGCTATCACAGAACAGCTTAAGAATGCTGCTGCAGGTGTTATCGTTGATTACAAGGGTATCACAGTAGAACAGGATACTAAGCTCAGAAAGGAACTCAGAGAAGCAGGCGTAAAATATTACGTTGAAAAGAACTCTATGCTCCGTTTCGCTCTTCACAACGTTGGAATCGACGGTCTTGACAGTGTTCTCGAAGGAACAACTGCTATCGCTCTTTCCGACGACGACCAGACTGCTCCTGCTCGTATCCTCGGTAAATACATCGAGGGTGCTGACGAAAAGTCCACTTTCTCAATGAAGGCAGGCTTCATCGGCACAGAACTTTACGATGCACAGGGTGTTCTCGCTCTTTCCAAGATCCCTTCAAGAGATGTTCTTCTTTCACAGCTCGTTGGTTCCCTCCAGGGTCCAATGCAGAAGCTCGCTGCTATTCTCAAGGCAGTCGAAGAGAAGAAGTCCGAAGAAGAAGTTGCTTAATTGCATACTTCCAACTTTTGATGCCGCATAAAACAGGCGGTGAAATTTAATTAAAAAGGAGATTAATTATCATGGCTTCAGAAAAGATTTTAAAATTTGTAGAAGACGTTAAGGCTCTCTCAGTTCTCGAACTCGCAGAACTCGTAGACGCTATCCAGGAAGAATTCGGTGTAACAGCTGCTGTTGCTGCTGCTCCTGCTGCAGGTGCTGCTGCAGGCGCTGCTGCTGCTGAAAAGACAGAATTTGATGTTGTTCTTGCTTCATTCGGTGAAAAGAAGATGGACGTTATCAAGGCTGTTAAGGACATCTGCGGTCTTTCCCTTAAGGAAGCTAAGGAACTCGTTGAAGCAGCTCCTAAGGCTCTCAAGGAAGGCGCATCCAAGGCTGACGCTGAAGAGATCAAGACAAAGCTCGAAGCTGCCGGCGCAACAGTAGAACTCAAGTAAGTTTTTACTTAACAATGTTCTTTCAGACACCGTGCTCATTTTGAGTGCGGTGTCTTTTTTTAATTAAGAGTTAAGAATTAAGAATTGCAGTAACCTTTGCTTTTGTGGAAATTATATGTTTCTTTCTTTTTTAGGGCGGCGGTTTAAAATTTGCTGTAAACTATGGATAGCGTTCCGCCGCGGTCGTCAGTATGCTGTGAACTGCAACCTATATAAAAGGATACCCACCATTGTTTCGGCTGCAGCGGCACGCTATCACACAAAACACCGCATACTTAATGCCGCTGCCAAAATAAAACAAAAAAGGAACCTACGAAAAATAACATTTTTATAACCAAAGTCAGAATTACAATAATTCTTAATTCTTAATTTTTAATTCTGCATTAAAAAAGCCGCCGCCCCGGGAGCGGCGAAAAGTTTATTATTAGCTTTTAATTACTTAACTTCCTTAACGTATGAAGGGAGCTTGTAGCCTGAATCAGGATCAAGTGCCTTGCGGAAGTTGAGCGGCTTAGCAGTATCAACGTCTTTACCGTTTACAGTCCAGGTGTGACCTGCATATGTGATCGTGATTGTAATATCCTTGCCTGCGATCTGCTTGATAACAAGTTTCTTTACAACAGAATTGCTCTTTGTAAGATTGATCTCATAATTTGAGCCTACTGCGAGAGTTCTGATCTCCTTTACCATATTGCTTGTTGCAACAGAGTAGTCAGTAGGAATTACAGGTGCAGCATTGCTTGAACTGCTTACTGATGACTTGTCATCGTCGTCATCGCCGCCGTCATCAATATCTGTATCAGGAGTTGGTGCCTTGCCGATATATGCAAGAACTTCTGGACCTGACATAAGAGTGATGCGGTTGATCTCATATGTTGCGCCGCCGTATGCCTTGATAACGAGCTTAAACCATGACTGGTCATTCAAATTAAGGTCTGCTGTGCTGAGTGTAATATCATATGTGCCTGCTTCAGCCTGAACCTGAATGTCATAAGGGTTATCCTTCCAGTCGTTTCCGTTGCCGAATGACTTCTGGAACCAGCTGTTGTCATCGCTCTGGAAAATCACCTGACCGTTAGCATAACCGTTGTTTGCATTTGTGCATGTCACATTCCATACAACAGATGTAACATCGCTGAGTACTGCAACATTAAAGCCTTCAAAAGCGCTGCTTGGCACTTCATATGCTTCGGTAGCTTCATTGCCTGCAACGATAGTTGCAAGTGCAGTCTGTGCAGGAGGAGTTACAGGCTCTGAGGTTTCTTCACTCTTGATTTCCTGAAGAACCTTACCGTTTTCATCTGTAAGTGTAACGGAATCAACTGTAACTGTACCTGCATTGAGCCACCAGAACTGGATCTGAGCAGAGCCGGACTCTATACCGATAGGTGTTTCAAGTGTCCAAGGTGATTGTTCCTGTTTAGCGGAAGAAATCCATTTTCCATCTGAATCATTTGCACCGATACAGCCGTTTACATAATCAGTAGTTGAAATAACTGCTGTGATCTTTCTTACTGCAGAATAATCAACGCTTGCGTCAGCAGGTACAGCATAAGCATCGATCGTGCTTGTACTTTCTGCCGATGTAAATTCATATACAGGCTTTGTTGCAGCACTTGAAAAAAGCGGTGTAACTGCGACTGCGGAAACAGCCATAGCTGCTGCACATACGGCAGCCACTAATTTTTTTAGCTTCATTTTATTTACCTCCCAAAATTTTATTTCACATAATTGTGAATTATCTTAACACGTTAATTATAACATTAATGTAATATTTTCGCAATTACCAATTGCAACATAAAAAGTGCAACTTTATTGTATAATTTGCATATATTCCTTTAATATTAATGTTCATTTTTCTACATTGCGACATTTTACACATCTAACAATCATTTTTATTTTATTTGACAAACTGTCGGATATGGGATATAATAAAATAGTGTTTATTGTTAAAATAACCTTTCAGGAGGAATTGAAATATGGAGAAAAAACCTTTTTACATTACCACCCCGATATATTACCCGTCGGGAAATCCTCACATAGGCCATTGCTATACAACAGTAGCCTGTGACTCTATCGCCCGCTATAAGCGTATGCAGGGCTACGATGTAATGTTCCTTACAGGCACCGATGAACACGGTCAGAAGATCGAGCAGAAAGCTGCCGAAAAAGGCGTAACACCTAAGCAGTACGTTGATGAGATAGTTGAGATATTCAAAAAGCTCTGGAGCTATATGAACGTAAGCTACGACAGATATATCCGTACCACCGACGACTACCACATTGAATCCGTACAGAAAATATTCAAGGAGCTTTACGACAGAGGCTATATCTACAAGGGCGAATATTCGGGCAAATACTGTACACCATGCGAAAGCTTCTGGACAGAATCACAGCTTGTTGACGGAAAATGCCCCGAATGCGGACGTGATGTTATCGAAGCAAAGGAAGAAGCTTACTTCTTCAAAATGTCACCATTCGCTGACAGAATAGAAAAGCTTCTTACAGAAACAGATTATCTCCGTCCAAGGACAAGAGCAACAGAGCTTGTAAACAACTTTATAAAGCCGGGACTTGAAGACCTCTGCGTTTCAAGAACATCTTTCAAATGGGGTATCCCTGTTTCATTCGATGAAAAGCACGTTGTATATGTATGGATAGACGCACTTTCCAACTATATCACCGCCCTCGGATATATGAACGATCATTATAATGATTATGATAAATACTGGCCTGCCGATGTTCATATGGTAGCAAAGGATATTATGCGTTTCCATGCTATCATCTGGCCTGCAATGCTTATGGCACTTGATCTTCCTCTCCCTAAGCACCTTGCAGTTCACGGCTGGATAACCTTCAACGGTCAGAAAATGAGCAAATCCCTCGGCAACGTTGTTGACCCGTTCGTTCTCGGCGAGCGTTACGGTGCAGACGCTATCCGTTACCATATCCTCCGTGAAATGGCTCTGGGTGCAGACAGCTCATTCTCCAACGAAATTATGATAAACCGTATCAATTCCGACCTTGCAAACGGACTTGGAAACCTTATTTCAAGAACAGTTGCAATGGTGCTCAAATATTTTGACGGCACACTTCCGACAGAAAAACAGAGCGGAGATTTTGATGAAGAGCTTATCAAAACCGTAACAGGACTTCGTGCAGCGGTTGATGAAGCAGTGGAAAATACACAGCTCAACGTTGCCCTTGCCGAAATATTCAAGGCAGTATCAGCCGCAAATAAATATATCGACGATACAGCTCCATGGGTACTTGCAAAGGACGAAGCAAACAAGCCAAGACTTGCAGCTGTACTTTACAATCTCCTTGAAGCTATCCGTGTAATAACAACACTCCTCTCCTGCTTTATGCCAACAACAATGCCAAAGGCTTGGGAACAGATCGGTGCAGCAGCAGATGACATTACCTATGAAAACGCTGCAAAATTCGGTGTACTTCCTGCAAATGTTACAGTTCACAAGGGAGATGTCCTCTTCCCGAGAATAGACGTTGAAAAGGAAATCGACGAGCTTAACACACTTATCGCCGCAAACGCACCAAAGAACGACGCAGCAGACGAGGATAAAACAAATCTTCTTCCTATCTCCGAAACTATCAGCATTGACGATTTCTGCAAGGTAGATCTGAGAGTTGCGGAAGTCAAGGAATGTGAAAAAGTTCCGAAAGCAAAGAAGCTCCTCAAGCTCCAACTTGACGACGGATTCGGCACAAGACAGGTCGTATCGGGCATTGCAAAATGGTATGCACCCGAAGACCTCATCGGCAAGAAGGTCATCGTTGTTGCAAATCTCTCACCTGCAAAGCTCTGCGGAGTTGAAAGTCAGGGTATGATCGTTGCAGCAGATGTAGGCGAAGATGCAAGAGTAATTTTCGTTGACAAAGATATTCCTAACGGCTCAAAGTTAAGATAACAACAGGATATATAATTCAGGGCGGATAAAATTCCGCCCTTTTTATAATCGGAGGTTTTATATGCTCGAATATATTGATTCACACGCCCATTACGATGATGAAGCATTTGACGCTGACCGTGACGAGCTTCTGAACCGACTGCACGCAAACGGTGTGCGCAATATTGTAAATATCGGCTGTAATCCGGAGCGTTCGCAGTATTCCGTTGACCTTGCGGAAAGATTTCCGTTTGTCTATGCAGCAGTAGGTGTCCACCCCGACGACGCCGCATATACTCCCGACAGCTACCTTTCCAAGCTTGAATATATGACCGCAAATCCAAAGGTAGTTGCCGTAGGCGAAATCGGTCTTGACTATCATACGGAGGGTTATGACCGCGATCTGCAGATACGCTTTTTCAATGAACAGCTTGACCTTGCCGCACGTGCGGGACTTCCCGTCGTGATACATTCCCGTGATGCAACAGAAGATACAATGAATATCCTCCGCAGCCGAGGAAAAGTAAGCGGCGTGATGCATTGCTTTTCAGGCTCAGCGGAAACAGCAAAACAGGTGCTTGCACTTGGAATGAATATCAGCTTCACAGGAGTCCTCACCTTTAAAAATGCCCGAAAAGCATTGGAAGCCCTCGAAGTGATACCATTGGACAGACTTATGCTTGAAACGGATTGTCCCTATATGGCACCCGAACCAAACCGAGGAAAACGCTGCGACAGCGGAATGATAGTACACGTCATTGATAAAATAGCAGAAATAAAAAACGTCGCACCGGAAA
>ENA-OPCY01000890-OPCY01000890.1-human-gut-metagenome-genome-assembly--contig:-NODE-890-length-19785-cov-2.895641_pt1 | contig 19785 bp, 17 predicted proteins | sample MGYA00241568_ERZ501487 | MGnify/ENA primary metagenome ERZ501487 (study PRJEB25962, sample SAMEA2042574) | human gut metagenome | biome: human gut; feature: human-associated habitat; material: faeces... | reverse complement strand
TTTTTAGTTTTTATCTATTTCCCTTTGTTTTGTTTGATTCAGTAAAAAAAAGTAATATGTGTAGTGATTATTGGAACATTTTAATTTAAATTTAATAATGTTTTGATTTTTATTATTAATTATCTAGGCAAACTAAATATAGGATGTTTATTAATTATTTCTTTAAATTTATCTGATTTAACGTAATTTAATTTATCAGGATTCCATTTGAAATCCTGTTCAGATTTATGTTTACAATCCATACAATACTTCTTGTGAAATTCTTGATAAGCGTGGTCTAAATGCAAATCTGAAGTAATTCCTCCATGTTCGCAATATAACATTTTCATCCCATTTGCATGTAATCCAAAAAAAGGCGCATATATTCCACAAGAACCATATATCAATTCTAAATTTGAACAATTATCCAGTATTCTTTTTGGGTTTAAATCTTCTACTGCAGTTTTTAAAACAAATGCATCATCACTTGTATCTGTACTGATATCTATTCCTTCAATTGCAAGAATCACTGTTCTGTAAAATTTAAAAATTTCTTCATCAGACATCTCTTCTATTTTTTTAGTTCTCTTTAATGGGATGTTGAATTGTTTTTTCAAATCATCTGCTCTTTGCATGTGGTATTTAGAGTTATTTTTCTTTGAATAATTAATATAATCTTCAATTATCTGGTTATATTTTTCATCATCAATGAAAAAGTAGTAAGTAATTTTAAAGACATATAAATCATATCTAAAAATTTCAAAGTCTTCTGAAAAATTAATTAATCCTTCAAAAATGTTTATTAATTCTATAATGTGATTAAATAATGACTTTAATAAATTTTCTTCTGAACTATTGCGTATTATTTTTGTTTGATAAATTTGAATATTAATTAGCATTCTTAATAATTCTATAAAAATAAATATTTCTCCATTATCCAAGGCTTTCATTAAATTTTTTGAAAAATGATCATAACAACTGGAAAGTGATTGGAATATTTCTGATATTGGTTCATCTAAATTTATTCCTATCAATCCTGATAAAATATTGTTTTGAGTTTCAGAAATTCTTTTTGTTAGTAACAACCTATCTAATTCATTTTGCAGAATATAAAATGATTTTTCCAAATGACAACCATAAAAATAATATTCAAGATGATATATTCTATTTTGTTTTGCTAATTTAAACCCTTCTTCAATAAATTTAAATAATTGGCCTACTTCATCTTCATTTTGCCATTCATAAAATGGTATTAATCCAATGATGGAGTTGAGATGAGGCAATATATTTTCAGAATCTCCTTTTGTTTTGTCATAAACAGATTCATAAGCTTTTTTTCCATCAATAAGATTATTATCATTATGAATTAATTCAAAACCAATTTTTGTTTCATCATTATATAATTTAGAGTAAGAATTTTTAATATCCTTTAATTTTTTTGAGGGATTGTTCGTGATATTTTTCACTTTCCATTCTAATTCTTTGGTTGGTATACCATTTACCAATAAATTACAATAAGATAAACCTTCGGATGCATATTTTCCTATAATTTCTGGATTTGAAAAGGTATTTTCTTTTGGGATATCTAAGGTTATTGTCTTTTGAGATTTCCATGAGGGGTTTTTTACTTCTAATTCTTCATTAATATACTCTTGAAGAAATAACCAGCAATAATTTTCAGAAGTAACATCAACAACGACTAAAAAAACAGGTAATGAAACTTTAGTAAAATAATACTCCAATGTATCTGTTTTCATTTGAAATTTAACATGAGTATTGTTTTGTTTATACTTTTCAGTTCCTTTTAATTGAATGAAAAATGAAATTTTTGTTGATTCTCCTATTTCATTGTCTTCAAAAACTTGAACAAGATAATCAAGTCCATAATCATTACTTGGTTCGGATAATGACCAATTATCAGGACAATTATTGGCAAATATTTTTTGTGCACGACTATCAATTTTGTGCTGTTTAGGTCTTTTCATAATGTACTCCACAATTTTATATAACTTACTTAAACATTAATTTGTTATAACACATAAATAAATTATAAATAAAATAAAAAAGCAGAGCATATTTTTCCGAAATCCGTTAAAATGGAATTGTAAAAGGAAACGGAACGGAGGAACAAATATGCTCTGCAATCTTTTTACAGAAAAGCTTATATGTCTGCAACACATAGAGGATAAATTATTTAATATATAGCCGGTATAAAACAACCGGCTAAACAAAACCCCCACAGCAGTGTGTAAAATCGGGTTTATCCGTTATGTTAACTAATTCATTTTTTAAACACGGCTTTTTCTTTTAAACGCAAAAGCTATAGCTGCTATAGCCGCAACAAATGCTGACACAGCTACAAATATTAACACTGACTGTTGTCCGGTAAGGATTAAAGCTTCGTCGGGGTATGATGCACTGTTCTCAGCCGAACTGCTCTCAGTTGGACTGCTTACCTTACTGTCAGCAGCGGGCTGTGTGTCAATATGTGCAACTACCTCGGTATCACCCGGACACCTGTTGTCAACAGCATCCGCAGAATATACAGCGGTAAAAAGGCACACAGCCAAAATAAGAATAAAAAACACCTTTAAAAAACTATGTCTTTTCATAAATAAACAGCTTTATAAATTATACTGTGATTATTGAGCTGTGGAATACCATATGTCCACTGTAATCGCCTGCTATTTCGTCCAAAGACTTGCCGTATATTTGGTTTTGATTCAGTCGAAGAGTACCGTCAATTTTTTGTCCCGTTGAGTTAAAGGCTGTAAGCAGATAGCCGTTTTCTCCCATATCACCTGTGTTTACAGCCGCCCCCTCGCTTGGCAGTCCATCGAATACATCATATGTAAGCTTTGTATTTGGAGCTGTTGTCTGCGTGATATAGAACTGGTCGTTTTCCAGGTCTGCATTTTCGTCCTTAACTCGTACCGAAACCCAGTTATTCTCCGGCAGATTGTTAATTTCTGTTGCTGTTACAGTATAGCTTACATCCTTAAAATGGTCGCTGGTTGTGTCGGACGGCTGAGTCAGAACGCCAAAATCAACCTTATCGGGAATAGTGATAATATAGCTTACCTCTCCCGGACCTGCTCCCTCAATTCTTGCAGTTACCTCTGCAGAGCCGTCAGGAGATGTGTTTGTAAGGGTAGCTGCCGAAGCAGACACCACAGCTGCGGCAGACAGTGAAAAAGCCAGTGCCAATGCTAAAATACTTTTTGTTTTCATAAAAAAATTCCTTTCAAATATATTTTATTTTATAATGTGTAATAATAAACGCCTGCTAAAAGCGGTAGAGCCTATACCTGTGTATGCCTGCTGCAAACTAAATGCATATTTTACATACACAGGCTATAGGTGCACAGAAGGTACAGCCTCCCGATACCGTAAGCAATTCTAATTATCAGCAGAATCTAATATTTTCCTACTTAACAATAAGCGTAAATTCCGATTCAGCTGAATTTAAAGGCTTGTGCTCATCATCAAGAGTGACACACTCGTATAAAACCATTGCTTTATATTCGCCCTTTTCAAGGGTTTTTGACAGCGGAATATCTGTAAGACCACTGCCCGGCTCAAGCAGTTCGGATTTATAAAGCTCTGTTCCGTCTGATAATTTTACAGTAGCATAAAAACCGCATTCATTGGCTTTAGGATTACCTACGCTTAAATGCAACACGGTATCTCCTGCTTTCATTTCAGCAGTACTGTAGCCCGGAATTTGCGTTCCTGAGCTTTTTGCTGTGCCGGGCTCTGTAGCACCTGTGTCCCAGTCCTTCAAAATCTTTCCTGCCACGCCTTGAGATGTTTCTGTAGGCTGACTGTAAAAGTTATAATAAACACAAATTCCGGCTACAGCAAAAACAGCTATAGCGGCAACCACTACGATAATTATAATTTTTTTACTTTTTCTTTCCTTATTCATTTGACCTTTTCCCCTTTATAAGGAAGCAAGCTGCAAGAGCGCACACAGCTATAAGCATAGCTGCCGCCGGAAGTGCGTTGCCCGTCTGCACAGCCGAGCCGGTGCTCGCTGCAGTATTTTCACTGATTGCTGCAGCATTTCCGCTGTTTGTAACTGCATTTATATTTTTCTCTGCGGTTTTGCTTTGATTATTTTGGTTACTGTTGTCCCTTGGAGAATCGCTTTCAGCCTCTGTAAAGGCAAAGCTTACCGGTTCATTCACTGTAAATACCGCACAGCCGTCCTTATATATGTAGTCACAGTCAGAAACATTGCCCTCAGAATCAATAACAACCAAACGCTTATTACCGTCCGAAACAGGGACTCTTATTGTTGAGCTGCCCTGCATCCATAATTCGGTAACTATTTCATTACCGCTGCTGTCTGTAAGCAGTGGGCTGTATGCAGAAACTATTTTCTCTCCGTTTGCATATTCGGTAAATCTATTGATTTCTTCACTTTCACAAGGCTTGTATTCTACTGCAAGCTCCGGATGCATTTGTGCCGTAACGGAAATACCGCTGTTTGTTTTTACGGTTTTCAGTATATAGAAGCTGCATTCAATGGTAGGATAGCCGTTGTTGCGTGATTCATTTCCCACCCAATTAATATTGTGCTCCTTTGATACGCTGTTTAGCAGGTCAACAAATTCATCACTGTGCATATCTGTTTTGCTCTTGCTCAGGTTAGTGCTGTTTAGCTGTGATTTTGATGACCTTCCTATAGGAATTAAACCGTTTGCAGTGGTATAGAAAACATTTTCAACAGCTACATCGGACACACTGCCATAGCCGTTAAGACCTGCAACAGAGCCTTTACTGTTTTCCGATGCAGCGTTTACCTTGCCGGCGTTGTAGGATGATTTTATTTCTCCTGCATTTTTACCCACAAGTCCGCCGCTTACATTAGAATGAGAGTCGCCTATACTGCCGGTGTTTGCACAGCCGTAAATCAAACCGGTATTCTCGCCCGCTATTCCTCCGCCTGCTTGTGTGCCTGTAACTATGCCTGCGTTTCTGCAGCCTATAATATTTCCGGTATTTAATGCGGCTATTCCTCCGCTTAAGCCTCCCTTAATGTCAGAATTAAACTGTGTGGAATTTATTTTTTCTGCCACACCGTCTCCGTTAATATCTACAAATATTGAGCCGGAGGTTAAATTCATACCGCTTATGCAGTGGTCAATGGTACCGTTGTTTACTGCGGCAACCGCACCTGCTGTTTCTGCGGCTTTATTATAGTCACAGTCAATTAAAATTAAATCCTTTACTGTGCCCTGCTGTCCGATTTCCTCAAACAGTCCGCCATATTCCGATGAAGCAATATTCAAGCCTGAAATAATATAGCCGTTGCCGTCAAAGGTTCCGTTAAACGGTTTCTTCTCTGCAGCAGAGCCTATGCCCTGCGTCCACTCAGAATTCTGTGGAGCTACAATATTTTTCGTCAAAATATAGCTTTGAGAACCATACAGCTCATAATCCTCTCTTACAAGCTGTGACAGCCTTACTAAATCATCATAGCTTTTAATAATCAGGTTGCCGTCTTTGTCAGAGCTAAATGCGTCAGGCTCAAGGTTTTCCACCTTTTCTGTATTAACCTCAATAGTGCCCTTTGCATTTATGTCATCGTTTGTAGTATATTTTAGGTTCAATGTGCTAAACTCGGTTGCATCACCCGGAACATTAGGATAATACTGGAACACATTTTCATTAATCACATAGCGAATATATGACTTGCCCTTTTTTACCGGTGTTATGTATATTAATCCGGTTTTAGAGTCCTTGTATGCTTTAACAATGCCGTCTGTAACAGGCTCCTCGGTAATTTTAGTGATTACCTCCTGCCCTGTGTTCGGATCATCGCTTACCAATGCCCAGTAGCCCTGTGTTGCATCCCAGTTTGTCCATGGACTGTTGTGCACATCATAGGCCGAAATGGTATTGTAGTAGTCCTGAAGCCGAATACTTTCTCTGCTGACAATGTCTAGATGCTGTACCAATGTTTGAGAGGTACTGGCAACATCTGTCTTAAATACCTTTATTTTATCTATAGGATAAAGAGCATAAAATTTATCAAAGGTATAAGAAACAGCTGAAACATCAGAATTAAAATTACCGCCTAGGAAAGACATTGGCTGGCAGCTTGTAATAAAGTTGCTTGTTTTAGCTCCGGTAGACGGAAACTCCCTGCTGTTAATGTCTTTATTAAGGATACTGCTCCATTCCTGTGTTGAGTACTTGTTAAACTCGTTTTGTCCTGTACAGCTAACCTTAAAGTTATCTGTTTTTTCACCGTTAGTTTTGTATATATTATTTAATGTGTCAACTGCTGAAACACCGTTTCCACCAAACTGTGCATAGTAATTTGATTTATATGCAAATGTTGTTTCAAAAAGATTTGTTGCACCCAGCTCACAGCCGCTGCCTACAAAAGCTACATCATAGGTTAATGCAACCGGGCAGTCGTACTTTTGCTCTCGGCTTTCCTTTGACGATGTACAGTTTAGCGCCGCAATACTATAAGGCGGAACCGAATATGACAAACCGTCTGTGTTGGTTTCTGTTTGCGTAATAGCCTCTGTAACTGTGTCTGTTGAGGAAAAATTAAAGGCTTGAGACGCACTTAATTTTATACCCATATTTACACTCAGAGGCGACTCCTTATTTGCAAAGCCGGCACTAAAGCTTAATTCCTCTGAAATAGTATATGTCTGGCCGAAGGTGTCGGAATGTGAATTGGTTGTGGAGGACGCCATGGAGTTTGCAAAGCTTTTGCTTGATGATACAGTAGAGGCAGTGTCATTCTTATCAATTTTTACACTGGATTTTTCTTCATTGACATTCCTGTATACATCACTGTAGTTCAGCGTATCGTTTCCCTGATTACTGCCGTCCTCTATAATTGGAACTAATTTAAAGTTATAGAACACCAATCCGATTACGGATACCGATTTGTCGTGACCTGTTTTTGCCTTATCGTCTGCAACTCTGCACAGCGAATAAACAACATCAGACGATGATGTAACATTATTAAAGAAATCCTGCTTAACAAGATATTCACCTAATTCGTTTACATCGTTGCAGTCGTGATTGTTTGCGTCCCAGTCTACCAAACCGGTGTGAAGCTGCAGCATAGCGTCACGAACCTTTGAGATGCTCGAGGTTTGCTTTAGACCTGTTGACTGAATAAACAATCCACGGTCGTACTTAGAATTTTCTGTACCCGCCCCGCTTGTCAGTGCAGAAACAAGGTCAGTATACTGTCCGTCACCGAAAATAGTTTTAAAGGATGAATCTATTCTGTTCTGATAGCCGCTGCCTTCACCCTTCATACTCATCATAGAGTAAAGCAGCTGTGCCCAGCTTTCCACCGTGCTTATATTGCTGCCGGCTTCTTTTTCTGACAAAGCACGAATAAGAAAATCATTTTTTGAAACATCAGCGTCAAAATTATAATAATTTATGCCGTTTATAGCTTTAACACTCTGCTCCAGCTCATCATTGCCAAGCTTTTGATATTCCGAGCCTAAATCCGGCACACTTTGGTATGCCAAGTATATATACGGCAGCTTGTTGCCACCCTTAGCCTCGCCAACGTTTTGCGGCATATTTGTACTTGCATTAACTACTGTTTTGTAGTCCTTACCCTGCATAGCAGAATTTTTTGTACCTACAGCGTCAAGGGCTGTAAGGTATTCTGTGGTATTGTGAGGGTCCTTTGCCTTTGTGTAGTACAAGCACAAGCTTTTACTTTTACCGCTGCTGTCAAACACAACATACCTGCCTTGCTCCTCCAAACGCAGGTATTCTCTGCCACCGTAGGTTATTTTATTCTGTGAAGAACTGTCCGAAAATACAATTCCTGTAATTGCCTGCTCAATATCAGTTGAGGTTTTATACCCAATGTATATACCCCTCTTTCCGGTTGCATCAAAATTATGATCTATTATGGTGTAGCCGTTAAGGAAGCTTTTTGCACTACTTGCACTGTCTGAATTTACCGCCTTAAGCTCAGAAACATAGCTTATGGCAGATGGCGTATTTGAATATTCCTGTGCGTAAGCTGTAGGAATACCTAACACAAATACAGACATAAGAGTGCAAATGGATAAAACCGAAGCTAATAACTTCTTTGATAATTTTCTTACCATTAAAACATCTCCTTTACTTAGATTAATTTGCTTTTAAAGCCTTTGGTAAACGAGTATGCAAACAAATAGTTTAACATTTTGCGTATTCGTACATACTTTTTATACCAAATTTTGGCTCAAAAAGCAATTAATTTTACTCAAACGGTAGCTTTACAGCCCGAACTGTATTTACAAGCCTCTGCCCTCTGCTATACTAAATTGCGTTAAATTTGGAAAATATACAATAAAAAGGTTGCCTGTAAGGGCAACCTTTTCTAAAGTCGGTGGTTAATAATACACTGCAATAAATTATCAAATTTTGCTAATATTATAGAATTCAGCCTGTTATTATATTTTTATTCTGCGCAAGTAATTACCTTTTTATTAGGAGGCAATAACGGCACAAATAACTGAATTATTTTTTTATTCCGACAGTCTTTATATATGCGGCAATCATATCCACTACACCGTCTATACCTAAGCGGCTTTTGTTTAAGCATAGGTCATAGTTGCCTGCATAGCCCCACTGCTCGCCTGAGTAGTAGTTGTGATAACCGCTTCGGCGTTGGTCGGTTTGCTCAACAACAGCTTGTGCTTTTCTCTCAGAAATACCGTGCTTTTGGGCTATACTCTGTACTCTTTTGTCCTTATCTCCGCACAGAAAAATACGCACTGCGTCCTTTCGGCCTTTAAAGGCATAATCAGAGGCTCGTCCTATTACCACACAGCTTTGCTCTCCCAACAGCTTTGCCAATGCCTCCTTGGGTGTTTTATAAAGACGCATCTGGAAATCCTCTGCCATAGAATTCATCATAACATCAACCGGCAGCTCTCCAAAGAAAAACGGGTATTTATCGTATATGTCCTTTTTCTTTGCAAGCCTTATCAGCTCTGCCTTGGCATAGCACGGAATTGAATACTTTTCAGAAAGCCTTTTCCCTACCTCATCTCCGTCACAACCGCATTCTCTTGCTATTGTAATAACCATTTACAGCATCTCCTCTATTATATTATAATGTCTGTCAATTGCGTTAATAACCATTTCTGTATCTTTATTTAATATACTTTCAAAAATATCACTGTGGCATTGAAACAGTCCCTGCTTACTTTCCTTATCTGCTTTTTTCAAAGCAATATCTATCCATTCCCTGTACACCTCGGTTACAGCCTCCATAACGGTAATAAACAGAGTGTTTTCTGTTGCCAAAATAAGTGAATCGTGGAATGCCTTATCAATTTCAACAAGCCCCTTGCCCTTGGCAATTTTCATTTCTTTAAGCAGTTCTCTGAAATTCTCCTCCTGCTGCAGAGTGAAGCCCTTATTTATAAGCACAGAGCATACCGATTTTTCCATAATACGCCTAAATTCACATACATCCTGCTTTGTTATTGTACCTAACGCAAGCATTACGGTAATTATTTGCTTTATTGAGCCGCCGGAATTTTTGGAAACATAATTTCCCGAGCCATGCACTCTGGTTACAATACCCATTCCGTGGAGTATGCTTAGTGCCTCCCTTGTAGAATTTCTTCCAATACCAAGCTTCTCGGCAATAGCCCGTTCGGCAGGCAATTTACTTCCTACTTTCAGGCTTCCGTCACAAATAAGGCTGTAGATATAATTAATAGCCTTTTCATATTCTAACGATGTACTTTCATTTATCATTTTATACCTCATATAAAATACGCAAATACAGAGGCAAGCACAACCGTAAGTATTCCCGAAACGGCAATAGCAAGACTGCTCATTGCACCCTCAACCTCGCCTATTTCTATAGCCTTAGCCGTACCTATGGCGTGAGACGCCGAGCCGAAGGCAAGCCCCTTTGAAATCGGCTCTGTTATGCGGAATATTTTACACACCAGCGCGCCTGCCATATTTCCCAAAACACCTGTAACAACTATAACTGCAACGGTAATTGTTACATAACCTCCAAGCTCCTCTGAAACTCCCATACCAATAGCCGTTGTTATTGACTTTGGCAGCAGCGTTACATAATCCTTATGTGAAAGCCCCATAATTAAAGAGAGCACATAAACCGTACCTAAGCTTGTAACAACACCTGCTATAAGTCCCAACAACACTGCCTTAAAGTTTTTCTTGAGTAAGCCCCACTGTTCATACAGCGGTATCGCCAAGCACACAGTAGCCGGTGTAAGCAGCCAGCTTAAATACTTTGCACCTTGATTGTAAACCTTATAGTCAACCTTGCCTATTAAAAGAACAATTATCGAAACAACAATAGCTATAAGCAGGGGGTTAAATATGCCCAGTTTAAATTTCTTTTTCAGCAGCATTCCTATAAGGTAAGAAATTAAGCTTAATGCCACGCCGGCAAACATAGAGCTTTGAAAAAATTCATTCATCACATTTACCTCTCTTCTTGCTTCTCCTGATAATCCACTGAGAAATTCTGCCTGTAGCAACCATAACGGTAATAATTGTAACCACAGTAATTATACATATTGGCAGAAAAACAGGCTGTAAAATTCCCCAACTGGTCATAAGCCCCACTCCTGCCGGAATGAACATAAGAGGCATAATTTCTATAAGAAATTTTCCGGCGTCTTTTACCGCTTCAAGCTTTATTAATCCTGTCATTAATCCGACAAACAGTATAACCATTCCGTATATACTTGCCGGTATAGGCAAAGGAATTAAATACCTAAGTAATTCTCCCACAAAGGATATGGCAAGAATAATCAGAAACTGCTTAATGTACTTCATTTTTATTTCCCCTCAACGAATAATTGGTAGCACCAATAGTGGTACTACCAATTATTATAATCCCTTATAATTAATTGTCAAGGAGGCCGTGTCCTTTTGAAAGTAAAAAGCATTATACAAAAGCATCACATATTTGTACATTTTTCATCTTTCATTTTGTTGAAGGAGATATGGTTTACAGCACAATTTTAAATTATAAGTAATTTATAAGTGATTTTTACGAAATTTCTTTCAAATTAGATTCATATAGTAATTGACAAAACTTTAGTAACTGTTATACTTTATATTGAAAATTTATGTGTTTATTTACACAGCAAATGGGGGTGCATAAATTGAATGAAAAGACTATTATTTCCTTGAAGGATGTTGAAGTTTCCTTTGACGGTGAAATAATACTGGATAAGATTAATTTAGATATTAAAGACAGAGAGTTTATAACCCTGTTAGGGCCAAGCGGCTGCGGCAAAACCACCACGCTAAGAATTATAGGCGGATTTTTGGAGCCTGACAGCGGCGACCTTTTCTTTGACGGAAAACGCATTAATGATGTTCCGCCTAACAAAAGAAATGTAAATACGGTTTTTCAAAAGTACGCTTTGTTTCCGCATTTGAATGTTTATGATAACATTGCCTTCGGACTAAAGCTGAAAAGAAAATCAAAAGAAGAAATAGATGCAGCAGTTAAAAAAATGCTTGCGGTGGTTGACCTAAAGGGCTACGAAAAAAGACCTGTTTCAAAGCTTTCGGGCGGTCAGCAGCAAAGAGTTGCCATAGCCAGAGCCTTGGTATGCGACCCTAAGGTGCTGTTGTTGGACGAGCCGCTGGGAGCGTTAGATTTAAAACTGCGTAAGGATATGCAGATAGAGCTTAAGCAGCTACAGCACCAGCTAAAAACCACCTTCGTATTCGTTACACACGACCAAGAGGAAGCCCTTACAATGTCTGACCGGGTTGTTGTAATGAACAACGGCAAAATAGAGCAGATAGGCTCCCCTACAGACATTTACAACGAGCCTGCCAACGCCTTTGTAGCCGACTTTATAGGCGAGGCAAATATTCTGAACGGCATTATGAAGGAGGATTACTGCGTTATTATTCAAAATACGGAAATTGACTGTATTGACAAGGGCTTTAAGCCGTATCAGCCGGTAGATGTCGTTATCCGTCCGGAGGATATAGAGGTCTGTAAGCCAAACGACGGGCTGCTTAACGGAACCGTTACGGATGTAGTATTCAAGGGTGTTCATTACGAAATGGAGGTAGACTGTAACGGCTGCCTGTGGATTATACAGAGTACAAAGTGCGTGCCTGTAGGCACTAAAATAGGTATGAAGGTCACGCCTGACAACATACACATTATGAATAAGCTGTTCCCAACCGAAAATAATATTTTCAAAGCTACGGTTATAAGCAGCAGCAAGGAAGAAAACTCAATGGAAATTGAAATTGAGGGCAGCACCGTTACAGTAGCAGACAACTGCTACCCTGAGGGCAGCACTCTGGAAATTTCTCTGCCTCCGTCCGGCATATATATTGCAGGCGACGGCAACGGTGCTTTGGAGGCCTACATTGTTTCTGTAATTTATAAGGGCGAGTATAATGAAATTATTATAGAAACAGACAGCCGTAAGTGGCTGATGACAAGCATGCAGGACGAGCAGGTGGCAACCTATGCCCCTATATGCTTTGACTTTAAAAACGCTCACTTTACCCTGTGTAGCAACGCAGGAGGTGACGAGCAATGAAGTCAAAGTCCCCCTCCATACCCTACATAATATGGATGCTTGTTTTTACAATCATTCCTCTTGCAATGGTTGTTTACTATGCATTCACTGACAAAAGCGGCAATTTTACATTGCAGTCCTTTGCAGACAGTCTGTTTTATACCGATGTTTTTGTTCGCTCACTTTGGATAGCCCTGCTTTCCACAGCAATTTGTCTGCTTATTGCCTACCCTCTAAGCTATATAATGTCACGAGCAAGGGCAAGCACCCGAAATGTTATTACGATGCTTATTATGCTGCCTATGTGGATGAACTTTATTTTAAGAATATATGCATGGGTTTTACTGCTGCAAAACGACGGCTTGGTAGATTTGGCTGTGCATTTGCTGGGGCTGGATGTACCTTTGCTTGGCAACGCCGGAGCGGTTGTGCTGGGTATGGTGTATAACTTTTTGCCTTTTATGGTTTTGCCTATACATTCGGTTATGCTTAAAATAGACAATCGGCTTGTAGAGGCGGCTCAAGACCTTGGTGCCGGCAAGGCAAGGGTATTCAGCAAGGTTATTTTCCCACTTAGTATACCGGGAATTATCAGCGGCATTACAATGGTTTTTGTTCCTACAGCCAGTACCTTTTTGGTAGCCCAGTATTTAGGCGGCACAGGTGACAAAATGATTGGTGATGTTATAGAAAACATTTTCCAAAGGGACAAAAATGTAGGCTCTGCCATTTCCCTTGCTCTTATGATAATTATTCTTATATTTATAATTATAATGAATAAGTTTGGTGACGAGGAGGCGGCTGTTGCATGAAAAAGAAAAGAAAAATCGGCTCCAAAATATATGTGGCACTGGTTATGGTTTTTCTTTACCTGCCTATCGCCGTACTTATACTGTACTCCTTTAACAACGGAAAAACCTCTGTATGGAAAGGCTTTACTCTAAAATGGTACTACGAGCTTTTTAACAACAGCGCTATTATGACCTCCCTGTACAATACATTAATTATTGCGGTGCTTGCGGCGTTGGTATCAACAGTGCTTGGCACGCTTGCCGCTATAGGCATTTACAATATGAAAAAGCCTGTAAGAAGCCTTGTAACCAATGTTTCAAACATACCTATAATTAACCCGGAAATTGTTACAGGCGTATCTTTTATGCTTTTGTTTGCTTTCTTGGGTACACTGTTTAACTTTGAAATGGGCTTTGCAACGGTACTTATAGCTCACATAAGCTTTTGTACGCCTTATGTAATACTTAATGTAATGCCAAAGCTAAGGCAGATGGATTACAGCATTTATGAAGCGGCACTTGACCTTGGCTGCAACCCAAGGCAGGCATTCTTTAAAACCGTTATGCCTGAAATTATGCCGGGAGTTATATCCGGTATGCTTATGTCTTTTACTTATTCGCTGGACGACTTTGTAATAACCTACTTTACAAGAGGCCCTAAGTTTCAAACCCTGCCGATAGAAATATATACAATGCTTAGAAGGAGAATTTCTCCTACTATAAACGCTCTTTCAACTTTGCTTTTTATAATAACAATAGCTATACTAATAATAGTAAATGTATGGGAACGCAGAGCTGAAAAGGAGCATACATCTTAATATTAAAAGGAGATTTTATTATGAAAAAATTATTATGTGCAGCATTATGCGGTGCCATTATTGCGTCAACAACCGTTGCTTTTGCCGGCTGCGGCTCTTCAACACCAAAGGAAGAAATTAATGTGTTTAACTGGGGCGAATATATTTCAACCGGTGAAGACGGCTCATTGGACACTATTGGCGAATTTGAGAAACGCTATAATATCAAAGTAAACTACACCAACTATGAGTCAAACGAGGAAATGTATAACCTGCTTAAGGAAAGCAACTCAAGCTACGATGTTATTATTCCGTCAGACTATATGATAAGCAAGCTTATAGAAGAAAATATGCTTGAAAAAATTGACTTTGACAATGTACCTAACTCAAAAAACATTATGAAGAGATACCAGACAACAGACTTTGACCCAAAGGGTGAATACTCTGTGCCTTACTCTTGGGGTGTTGTAGCACTTTGCTACAACAAAACTATGGTAAAAGAAAAGCCTACAGGCTTTAAGTCTTTGTGGGACAAGAACTACAGCGGAAACATTCTAATGTTCAACAACTCCAGAGACGCTATGGCTATTGCTATGAAGCTAAAGGGCATTACACCAACCGCAGTAACTAAAAAGGATATAGACACTGCCGCAAAGTATTTGTCAGAGCAGAAGCCACTGCTTAAAAAATATGTAATGGATCAGGTGTTTACTGAAATGGAGGGCGATCAAGCGGCTCTTGCGCCTTACTATGCCGGTGACATAGCGGTTATGATGACTAACAACGATAACCTTGACTATGTACTGCCGGAGGAGGGCTCCAACCTGTTTATAGATTCCATGTGTATTCCAAAAACCACAAAGCACAAGGAGCTGGCCGAGAAGTTTATTAACTATATGCTTGAGGCAGAGGTAGCTAAGGCAAACGCAGAATACCTGGGCTATTCCACACCAAACCAGGCGGCGTATGACCTGCTTGATGACGACATTAAAAACAACAAGCTTATTTACCCGTCTGACGATTATTTAAATAAGTGCTACACCTTTTCAAATCTGCCGCAGGATGTTTATGACTATATGCAAAATGAATTTTTAAAGGTTCAGTCATAATTAAAAATTAATATTCGGCTAAGCCCTGATACGCATTTACAGCTTAGCCCCGGCCATGTGAAATCCCACCGTAATTGCTTCTGAAAATTACGGGGGGATTTTTGCCGATAGCAACAGTATTTCCCCGTCTGTAAACAGGCATATACCTTTTGTAAAAGGTCAGAGAGGCAGTCTGCTTTTGTCAAATTATTTGACAAAGCAATATATCCCGATTAACGACTGTTCAGGCTGTAAGCGGCATAATTATTGTATATATTCCCTTAAATTATTTTTTGCAAATGGCACAACCTATATTTAGCAAGGCTGATATTACGGAAAAATTTTTCGCAATCATTTAAAGCAGTCAGCACTGTGTTGCTGACCTTATGTAAAAGGAAAGCAGCAAAGGCTAAGCGGATTTATTAGTTTTTTTAGACTGATTTTTGGGGTTTTGTTGATAATACACTGAAAATTTTACAATTTTTTCATTTTTATTAATTGACATAACTGAAGGTGTATAGTATAATGCAATCGGTTAGTTTAGATTAACTCTATAATCCGTTACACAGCCGCACCTAAAGGCGTTGGCTGTTTGCAAAATTAAGGAGGTATTTTTTATGTCAATGATTAACAAAGAGGTAAGCGATTTTACTGTACAGGCTTACCAAAACAACGAATTTAAAACAGTAAGCAAAAAGGATATTTTAGGCAAGTGGAGTATTTTCTTCTTCTACCCTGCGGATTTTACATTTATTTGCCCTACAGAGCTTGAAGATTTGCAGAACGAATACAGCGAATTTCAAAAAGCCAACTGTGAAATATACGCCGTTTCTACAGACAGCCACTTTGTACACAAGGCTTGGCACGACTCTTCCGAACGCATAGGAAAAATAACCTACCCTATGCTTGCAGACCCTACGCACGCACTTTCCCGTGATTTTCAAGTTCTTATAGAGGCTGACGGAATGGCAGAAAGAGGCAGCTTTATAGTAAACCCACAGGGCAAAATAGTGGTTTACGAGGTAAACGCCGGCAATGTAGGCAGAAACGCCAAAGAACTTCTAAGGCGTCTGCAGGCAAGCCAATTTGTAGCAGAGCATGGCGACGAGGTTTGCCCTGCCAAGTGGCAGCCGGGTGCAGAAACCCTAAAGCCTAGCCTTGACCTTGTAGGTATGCTGTAATGAATATAGACAGAGAAAAGCTTTACGATGTAATTGTAGTCGGCGGCGGGCCCGCCGGTTTAACCACAGCACTTTACTTGGCAAGAGCCTGCTACCGTGTGCTTGTAGTGGAAAAGGAGCATTTTGGAGGTCAGATAACAATTACATCTGAAGTAGTTAATTACCCGGGAGTAAAGCACACCGACGGCAAAGCCCTTACGGAAAATATGCGTGCACAGGCAGAAAGCTTCGGTGCCGAGTTTTTGCTTGCAGAGGTAACACAGCTAAGCTTAGAGGGTGACCTTAAAACAGTGACAACATCTGCAGGCAGCTACACCTGCTTCGGAGTGCTTATAGCCACCGGAGCACACCCACGAGCAGTAGGCTTTAAGGGTGAGGACATTTGGAAGGGCCACGGCGTAGCCTACTGTGCAACCTGTGACGGTGAATTTTTTACCGGCAAAGAGCTTTTTGTTGTAGGCGGCGGTTTTGCGGCGGCAGAAGAAAGCGTATTTTTAACTAAATATGCACGCCACATAAACATTCTTGTGCGGGCAGATGACTTTACCTGTGCAAAAGCAACTGCCGATTTGGCAAAAAATCATCCTAAAATTACAGTCTTAACCAACACGGTTATTGATTCTGTTGACGGCGACAACGCCATAACTACCGTAGAATACCACAACACAAAAACAGGCGAAAAAACAAAGCGTATTGCAAGCAGCGGCGACAACTTTGGCGTATTTGTTTTTGCCGGCTACGCTCCGGCAACAGAGCTTGTGGATAAAAAGCTTGAATGTAACCAGCAGGGCTATATAATAACGGACAGCAACCAAAAGACAAGCCTTGAGGGCGTATATGCCGCCGGCGATGTATGCGTAAAAAGCTTAAGACAAGTTGTTACTGCCGTAGGCGACGGTGCAACAGCGGCTACAGAGCTTGAAAAATATGCTCGGTTAATGTCGGAAAAAACAGGTCTAAAGCCACCCTACACATCACCGTCCAAAGCACCTGCACCTTCAAGACCTACAGACAGCACAGCCTCAGCCAAGGCAAACGGCGGGCTTTTCTCCGCCGATATTTCAGCTCAGCTTGACAGCGTCTTTGCAAAAATGGAAAACCCTGTAATATTAAAGCTGTACCTTAACGACAGCCCTGTATCAGCACAACTGCAGGAGTATATGGACGCCATAGCAGAACGGACAAATAAAATTTCAGTAATTAAGGAAACTAGCTCCGAAAGCACACCATATGTAAGCATATTAAGGCAAAACGGCAGCGACACAGGCATAGCCTTTCACGGTGTACCCGGCGGCCACGAGTTTACATCGTTTGTCATAGGCATTTACAATGCCTCCGGCACAGGGCAACGGCTTGAAGAGCCTGTTTTGCAGAGAATAAAACAAATCTCTGAACAAAAGGATTTGAAAATTCTGGTTTCATTATCCTGCACTATGTGCCCCCAGCTGGTAATGGCGGCACAAAAAATCGCCGCAGAAAATTCTTTAGTTACAGCACACGCCTATGACATAAGCTATTTCCCGCAATTAAAGGAAAAATACAACGTTATGAGCGTACCATGCCTTGTAGTAAATAATAGCAAGGCCTTCTTCGGCAAAAAGAATTTACAGCAGCTTTTGGATATAATCTAACGAAACAGACAAATCTAATTTAAAGCACTATTGCCGCCCTCTGAATTAAGCAGAGGGCGGCATCCTTATGCCCGAATACAGTTAAAGGTTCTGTCGCCGCTATTTTATTCCATATAAGTCGTTTTCATATGACAGGCAATCTATTAAATTTTCTTTCAAAATTACCACCTCCTTTTTTGCAAATAAAAAAGACAGCTCAATAGCTGTCTTAAAGAACAAAAGCAAGGCTTTTTATTTGTTCAATTATAAATTCACTGCTTGTGTTCGCTTATTATTCTGTTCCGGTTTAATATGTTGAGCAAGCTGCTCTTTAAGCTCAATATTTTCTTGTCCACTTTATTGACTATGGTGCAGTCAAGATAATGTATTTATTCGCTTATCGTTTCAACATAATTATAATTTTAATCAAGATGACTTTCAAGAGTATTTTTAGTAAAAGAAAAGAGGTGTCGCAAATTGCTAACACCTCAAAATTTCTTTGCTTGCACTGAAATCATTAACTCCAATGGCTTACTATTTTTCTCTATTCTTATCTTTTCTTATACAATACAAGTTCCGGATTTTTGCCGTCTTCTTCATAAGTGCAGATAAGAATAAAATCCATATCTGCAACAACGCCGAAGCATCTATCGCCGCCGTATTCACATTCAGGCTGATTGCCCAGATACGTCTTTGCGTCATTCAAAAACTTAACCGCTTGCCCATTCGGAAGCCGGTACTCAAGATTCACATACTTTCCCACAAGAGCATTCAGTTTCTCCACCTTTGGCATTCCGTCTACATTCAATTCGTTAATCTCATTGATTAGCTTTTTCTTGAATTCTTCAAATTGCCCGTTATCGCTGAGTTCATCGTATTTTTACCAGTAATCCAAAGTAGGAAGCAGCGCTTTCATATAAGAACGGGCTTGTTCCTCCGAGAAATTCTCGCTTACCATATTTTTAACACAAACTTCAATCAAGTCGTCCATATCATTGTAAGTATATGTTCCGTCGGCATAACACCACTTACAATAGTCCTCATTGAAAGAACCATCGTGATTGTGTCCGATAATATCATCATCTTCAAGCGGCATTCCGCAGCATTGACAAATAAGCTTTCTCGGTGAGCCTAAAAGTGTATTTATGGAAACATCGAATACTTTTGACAGCAATTTCAATGTTTCCGTATTCGGAACTGTTTCTCCGTTTTCCCAACGTGAAACTGCCTGACGACTTACAAAAACTTTTTCTGCAAGCTCATCCTGCGACATTCCATTTTGAGTACGAAGTTCAAGTATGACCTGTTTTGTATCCATTATGCAGTACCTCCCTTACACCTTTATTATAGTCTCACGCATTATCTCAAACAAGCAACTTGCAGTTGCTGTCCTTATTGCTCGCCTTTTTCATTCACGGCTACCCTAATTTCACAATGATAGTTTGGGGCGGTTGTATCCGCAGACGGATAAACTTCAAACTCCACTCCTTCGGCATATTCATACTGCGAGCTTTGCGGGAAAATTCTGCCGTTTTTTGACATCGTATGCTTTGGAGTGTTAGATTTCCTGTTCTTTGTTTTCTTTTTTCTGCATACCCTCATCAGCTTGTGCAATCATCTGTCTGTACTGTTCTTTCACACTCTCCGGTGAAAGTATCTGCACCTTGCCACCGAAACCAAACACCCACCCGAAAAAGGTCGGACTGGCTGATACTTCGGTCTGTACCCTGAAAGAAGTCATATCATACGCAAGGGTTGTCACATCTTCTCCGAAACGGTCAACCATTGTTT
>ENA-OPCY01000888-OPCY01000888.1-human-gut-metagenome-genome-assembly--contig:-NODE-888-length-19855-cov-4.360909_pt1 | contig 19855 bp, 16 predicted proteins | sample MGYA00241568_ERZ501487 | MGnify/ENA primary metagenome ERZ501487 (study PRJEB25962, sample SAMEA2042574) | human gut metagenome | biome: human gut; feature: human-associated habitat; material: faeces... | reverse complement strand
GCGCCTCTGGGGTCACTCCTTCAAGATGAACAGCACCCCCAGCGTGCCGGGGCCGCAGTGGCAGGAGATGACGCCGCCGGCGCGGGTTTCGATGACCGCATCGAAGTAGTTCAGGCTCGTCAAATAGGTGCGGACTTGCTCAACAACCTCCGGGTCGCAGCCGGAATGGGTGATGAAAACACGCTCCGGGCGCGCGCGGAGCAAATCGTCGTGCAAATCGTGCGTGTAGGCAGGGATGCAGCGGGCGAGCGAACCGCGGTACTTCTTGTCCACCAGCATTTGACCGTCGCGCACGACAATCTTCGGGTGCAGCTTCAGCATACTGCCCATCAGCGCCGCCGCGCCGGAACAGCGCCCGCCGCGGTGCAGGAACGTCAGCGTATCGACGACAAAGGACGCGCGAACCAGCGGAATCAGCGAGGTCACATGCGCCACAATTTCCTTGGCGGACTTGCCTTCCTGCGCCATTACCGCCGCTTCCATCACCAGCAGACCGATGCCGGTGGAAAGGCTCTGGCTGTCCACGACGTGGATGCGGTCGGACGCGCCCAGCTCCGCCGCCGCTTCCACCATGTTCGATCCCGTCGCGGACATTTTGCCGGAGATGGAGAACGCCACAATCTCGCCATACGTCTCCAGATACTTCTGGAAAACTTCTTGAATCGTCCAGACGTTCGCGCAGGCAGTCGTCGGCGCTTTCTTTGTGCTGTCCGACCAGCGGAAAATTTCTTCCGATGTGATGTTCACGCGGTCTTCGTACTGCTGGTCGCCCAAGCGAACTATCAGCGGCACCAGCGTGATGTTATAGCGGTCGAGCAAATCCTGCGACAGGTCGGATGTGCTGTCTGAAATGATTTTGACCATACGATTTTCACTCCTGTTCAAGGGGAATATATACACATTTTATCATTTTCGATGCGCAGTTGTCAACCGATTTTGCGGTGTCTCAACAATCGTTGCGAATATGGAAACAATAGGAAACTTGCATTTGCACACGGAATGTGCTATGATGGGGACAGAAACGCGAAGGGAGCCTCAAAAGGATGCAGAAGTGGGTCAGCGTGTGGGGAAATGCGGTCAGCATTGCGGAAAATCGCCCGGAGCGGTATGCCAAGGAGATTACCTTGCGCTATCCGATTACTTTGCCGTTTTCTGGCAGCGGCGTGCGCCTGACGTTCGATAATTACTGCGGCACGGAGCCGGTTACGCTGGAAAAGGTGACAATTTTCTGCGGCGGCGCGTTTCACCCGGTCACGTTCGGGGGCGAGCGCCGCGTAACGCTTCCGGCGGAGGGCAATGCGATTTCCGACACGCTGGAAACGCCCGTAACTGCCGGGGAAAAGCTGCTTGTCAGCTTCTATTTGCAGGATTTCACGCTCATGCGCAGCGTCGTGTTCACCTGCGGTGCGCTGTCCGGCGGGCTGTACGCCAACGGCGACGAAACGGAGAACCTCAATATTTCGATGGACACATCCCGCAAGACGCAGCTGACCTACTTCCTCAGCAATGTGTCCGTGCGGACTGCACCGGAGAACCGCACCATCATCTGTTATGGCGACTCCATCACCGCGCAGGATTGGCCGGATGATTTGCAGCTCCGTTGCCGCAAAGACGGCTTTGAGCATACCGCCATCATCCGCCGCGCCACCAGCGGATCGCGGATTCTGCGCGAATATCACTGCCTGACGTACGAATCCTACGGGCTGATGGGCGCGAAACGCTTTGCGCATGAAGTGCCGACCGACGGCGCGGATGCCGTTATCATCCAGCAGGGTATCAACGACATCATCCACCCCGTCGGCACGCAGGTGAACCCCTTCCGCCCGATGAGCGATCTGCCAACGGCGGATGAGCTTATCAGCGGACTCAAGACGTACATCCAGCAGGCGCGGGGGATGGGCTTGCGCGTCTACGTCGGGACGCTGCTGCCCATGGGCGGCTGGCGCACCGACGCGCCCTTCCGGCAGGACTTGCGCCACGCTTACAATGATTTCATCCGTATGACCGAGTTGATTGACGGCTGCATTGACTTTGACCGCGCCTTGCGTGACCCGGCGCACCCTGATTTCTTCCTGCCCGAATACGATTCCGGCGATCACCTGCACCCAAGCAAGGCGGGCTATCAGCGGATGGCGGCGGAACTGCTGAAATAAATAGGAAAGGCGTTTTCGGAACGTGTGCATCCGAAAACGCCTTTTTAGGGAATTTGTTTGATTAGAAGAGGTCATCCAGCAGCTGCGTCAGCTCAATCGTACCGAGGGTATCCGGAATGACGGGGGATTCGGGCGTGCAGAGCGATCCAGTCAGGGATACCTGCTGCCCGGCGGCATCGGTGAAGGTCAGCGAACAGCTGGTGTCGGAAAGCGCGGCGAAATCCAGCTGGAAATCTTCGTCCGGCAGGGAGAGCAGCAGGCTGAAGCCGGTTGCCGTTTCCGTCAGGGCAAGGCGGTATGTCGTGTCGCCGTACACGCCGGTGCAGATCAGACCGTTGAGCGCGGTGCGGACGTGGGCGGTGAAGATATCGAAAGTGCGCGCCTGTGCGACAATATCAAGCCCATCCGTGGCAGGGGTGATCGTAAGCGTATAATAATTGTAATATATCTTGACACGGATATAATCCGATGTGGATTCAAGGGAAAAAACGTTGGCATTAAGGGCAAAAACGTTGGCATTCTCATTGTTAAGCCGCAAACTGAAATTGCTGCCAGCTTGAACGATGGACAGGCTGAAGCTGTTATCAACGCTGGCGATAAACACAAAGTTGTTTGCAGAACCGTAACTGCAAGTGACAGAGAACGCCGTATGCTGATTCTCGGAGTAGCCGCTCAAAGCAAAGTCGTATTCATTTCGCCAATAGAGCACACCATCAATGGTATCGCTGTTCGCAGTTGTCAGCAGATAATGCCAACTGTTAGGCGTGGTTTGCTCATAGGTCAAATGGTATGGCTCTTGGTAGGGCTGACTAAAAAGAAGTTCCCCTTTGTCAATGCCGATTTGCCCGGAAAGCCTGAAATTAGAGAGAAGGTATCCGCGCATCGCGGAACGATATGCGCGTGCAACCTCCGAAGATTGCACGACCGACGCAAGAAGATGATGGTAGATATCGCTGAAGTTCAAGCCGTCAAGATATTCCATGCTGTAGATCTTTCCCAGAACAGAAGCCGCCATACGATTCAGTTCTTCAGAAGTGATGGAAATTGTCCCTGTTTGCGCAGCAATGTATAGGTCGCTGAACAGGCGCGCAAACGCAGGGTCTCTTATCAAGGTCATTGGCAAGTTATAGAGCGAGGGAATCGCATCGAGCATCTTGTTGACATCCTCCGCCAACAGCCCCAGCACTTCCGACGGGGAGCGCCCATCCAGCAGCTTGAGCGGCGTGGTCAGCAGCGCCGCATCCACCGGATGACCTTCCACCAGCAATTGCGCCCACTGACCGCCCGACTGCACGCAAAGCCCCTTGTCCGGCGAGAAGGCGAGGTTAATCTGTCCCGAAGGCAGCGTCAGCGAGCAGAACGGCGTTTCGCCTAAGCCAGCCGTCATCCACAGGGACAAGCCGTCGCCATAGGTGGAGGTCAGCGCGAGGTCAATGCCCTGCGGCGTTTCCGCCAGCGCGCAGGGGAGAAAAAGGGCAAGCATCAGCAGCAGGGAGAGGATTTTCCGCATGAAAAAACACTCCTTTCGATAAAGAACAAACGGTTTTGCTGCGTACAGGATACAGCATTTGGTGCGCTTTGTCAAGGAAAATGACAAATTCCGCGTTCCGCATTGTTTTTTATGTTTTGTTTTCTTTTTGTCCTTTCCGCTTCCCGGTCTTGACACGCGGCGAAGGATACGGTACACTTTTCCATGTAGAAACGCTTCGGCTTTTGCGGAAGCGAGTAGTATTTGAAGGAGGTTTCCCTGTATGAAGAAGATGTTTGCGGTTTTGCTGGCGCTGTGTATGGCGCTGACCTGCCTGACGATGGCGAGCGCGGAAGAAAAGACGTATCACGTCGGCATTTTGCAGCTGGTGCAGCATGAGGCGCTGGACGCGGCGACCAAGGGTTTCCGCGACGCGCTGACGGAGAAGCTTGGCGACAAGGTTGTTTTTGATGAGCAGAACGCTTCGGGCGATACGGCTTCCTGCGCCATGATTGCCAATGGATTTGTGGCAGCGGAGGTTGACCTGATTATGGCGAACGCGACGCCCGCGCTTCAGGCGGCGGTCAGCGCGACGGCGGATATTCCGATTCTCGGCACGTCGATTTCCCACTACGGCACGGCGCTGGAAATCAGCGACTGGAAGGGCTACACGGAAATCAACGTTTCCGGCACGAGCGACCTCGCCCCGCTGGACGGTCAGGCGAACATGATTGTGGAGCTGTTCCCGGAAGCGAAGACGGTTGCGCTGCTCTACTGCTCGGCGGAAGCGAACAGCGCCTATCAGATTGGCGTTGTGAAGGCGGAGCTGGAAGCGAAGGGCATCACCTGCAAGGAATACGCTTTCACCGACTCCAACGACGTTGCGTCCATGGCGCAGCAGGCGACTGAATGCGACGTGCTCTACATCCCGACGGACAACACCGCCGCTGCCTACAGCGAAACGATTGCCAACGTCGTCGTGCCGGCGAAAGTGCCGGTCATCGCGGGTGAGGAAGGCATTTGCCGCGGCTGCGGTGCCGCGACGCTGACCATCAGCTACTATGACCTCGGCTACAAGACGGGCGAAATGGCGTATGAAATCCTCGTGAACGGCGCGGATGTTTCCACCATGCCGATTGCTTTCGCGCCTCAGTTCACCAAGAAGTACAACGCCGCGATCTGCGAAGCGCTGGGCATCACCGTCCCGGACGACTACGTCCCGATGGACTAATCATATAGATACATTTTGCGAAGCCATAGGGCATTTCGCCTTATGGCTTCGCTTGCGTTATAGTAGGAGGAAGATTCCGTGGAAATTATGAAGCTGCTCAACGCCTTGCCCGGCGCGGTTTCTCAAGGCGTCATATGGGGCATTATGGCCATTGGCGTCTACATTACTTACCGCATTCTGGACGTGGCGGACTTGACGGTGGACGGCTCCATCGCCACTGGCGGCGCGGTCGCGGCGGTGCTCATCATCAGCGGCTGCAACGCGTGGGTGGCGCTGGTGGCGGCGTTCGTCGTCGGGATGCTGACGGGCTTGGTGACGGGCGTGTTCCACACATGGATGGGGATTCCTGCCATCCTATCGGGCATTCTGACGCAGCTTGCGCTCTATTCCATCAACCTTGGCATTATGAGCAACAAGGCGAACACGGCGGTGAATGCGAATAAGTATGACCTGCTGGTGTCCCTGCGCAACGTGCGCAATTTTTCGCTTGACAACCCAATTCTGCTGCTGCTCATCATTACCGCGGCAGTGATTGCGCTGCTGTACTGGTTCTTCGGCACGGAGTATGGCTGTGCACTGCGCGCAACGGGCGCAAACGTCAACATGGCGCGCGCACAGGGCATCAACACCGGGCGCGCGAAGGTCGTCGGGCTGATGCTGTCCAACGGCTTGGTGGCGCTTTCCGGCGCGCTGCTGACGCAGTATCAGGGCTATGCGGATGTCAGCATGGGGCGCGGCGCGATTGTTATTGGCTTGGCGGCGGTTATCATCGGCGAAGTGCTGTTTGGCAAGATTTTCCGCAATTTTGCCACGAAGCTCATCGCCGTGTCCATCGGCGCCATCATCTACTACATCGTCATGCAGGTGGTGCTGTGGCTGGGTCTGCCCACGAACTACCTGAAGCTGCTCACGGCGCTGGTTGTGGCGATGTTCCTCGCCGTGCCGCACTGGAAGAGCCAGCTTTTTACCGCCCGCAGCGCTCGAAAGGGGGAGAAGCAGGATGCTTGATATCAATCATATTGCAAAGACCTTCAATCCCGGCTTGATTACCGAGAAGCGTGCATTGGCGGATGTTGACCTCCATCTGGCGGAAGGCGATTTCGTCACGATGATTGGCGGCAACGGCGCGGGCAAATCCACAACGCCGTCGCAGGCACGTTTATGGTGGATCGCGGCAGCATCGTCATTGATGGCGTGGATGTGACGCACCTGCCGGAATACAAGCGCGCGAAGTATCTCGGGCGCGTGTTCCAAGACCCGATGAACGGCACGGCGGCGACGATGAATATTGAGGAGAACCTCGCGCTGGCGTATCGCCGCGGGCAGGGGCGGACGCTCCGCTGGGGCATCACGGCGAAGGAACGCGATGAGTACCGCGAAAAGCTGGCGACGCTGGGGCTGGGGCTGGAAGACCGCATGAGCAGCAAGGTTGGTCTGCTTTCCGGCGGACAGCGGCAGGCGCTGACGCTGCTGATGGCGACCATCAAGCAGCCGAAACTCCTCCTGCTGGATGAGCACACCGCCGCCCTTGACCCTAAAACGGCGAAGAACGTGCTGACGCTGACGCAGAAAATCATTGCGGAAAACCATCTGACGGCCATGATGGTGACGCATAACATGAAAGACGCGCTGGAGTACGGCAACCGCACCATCATGATGCATGAGGGCAAAATCATCCTCGATATCGACGCGGAAACGAAGAAGCGCATTCGCGTCGAAGACCTGCTGGTGATGTTTGAAAAAGCAAGCGGCAGCGAAATCAACAACGACCGGATGCTGCTGGGATAAACATGGAAATGGAAAGAATGCGGACGAGGTGAAAAAAGCGCCTCATCCGCATTCTTTTTGCCGAATATGAAAGAAAAAAACAGCATAAAAGCGAATGATATGCGGAATAAGGATAATTAGTGACCATTTTTTCGCATAGAATTTACAATTCGCCATCGACAATTGGACGAAAATGTGATATACTGCTTTTTGTTCCTAAAGAATGGAACGAAACTTTCGCGGCGGACCTCCGCAGCGAAAATATTCTGGAAAAGAAAGAGAGGAAAATGAACATGAAGAAGTTCCTTGCAATCATGATGGCGCTGCCCATGATGCTGTGCGCGTTTGCCGTGGCGGAAACCGCGAGTCCTGTTGCCAGCACGGTCGCCAGCCCTGTTGCCAGCCCCGTTGCGGATATGGTGGGCGACCCGGCGGATCTGCCGGCAATTGCGGCTGTGCTGAACGGCGGCAGCGAGGTCTATGTTCCCTCTGACAAGACGAACAAGACCCTGCAGGATGCCCTGAACGACGAGTTCACCGAGGGCGCGGGCTATGATTCCTTCGCTGTGCTGGATGTGGACGGCGACGGCAAGCTCGACGTGGTGCTGAATGTGACCGTGAACGGCGAAGTACTGGGCTATCTGGTGCTGACCAGCGCCGATGAAGTCATCTGTGCGTACGGCTTCTACTACCGCGCGATGATTGGCCTGAAGGAAGATGGCTCCTTCTCCTTCAGCAGCAGCGCGCTGGAATCCGGCGTGGCGACCTTCTACAAGGACGAGAACCGCGATGCTCAGTACAATGAGCTGGCGGAAAGCAAGCTGGATGAAAACGAAAACGTCGTCTATTTCGTGAACGGCGAAGCGGCGGATGAAGATGCCTTCACCGCGGTCATCAACGCGCAGAACGAAAAGGCGGATGCGACCTTTGTGCCCGCGACGGCGGAAAATCTGGCGCTCTACCTGACGATTGAATAATCAACCCGTCCAAAGCAACCTCCCGACATGGATTGTGCCGGGAGGCTGTTTTTTTCTCGAATCAATAGACAATCGTCGAACGAAAACCAATTTTCGATACGAAACCGTTTTTTCGTAAAAGGCAGCGAAAATCCGCCGAAAACTTGGCAGATATGGCATGAAAATATGCATAGACAGACAAATATCCATTGACAAAACGATTTCGCTGATGCTATAATTAAAAGGAAGCTGCGGTCAAATACGCAGAAGAAAGGAACGATGGATATGAAGAAGCGGTTCCTGCACCTGTTCAGCCTGATGCTGGCGGTGCTGATGCTGATTCCCTGCGTAGGGTCGGCGGAAGAGGCGGAAGCGGTGGATAACGGCGTGATGCGCGAGGGCTTGACGGCGCTGGAGGCTACCCGACTGATGGGCAACGGCATCAACCTCGGCAACACCCTGGAAGCCTGCGACAACAACGTCGGCATCAAGACGAACACGCCCCTTAGCTATGAGACGCACTGGGGTCAGCCGAAAACGACACAGGCCATGATTGACGGCATGAAAGCGGCGGGCTTTGACACCATCCGCATTCCGGTGGCTTGGATGACCAACGCCACCCACCTCTACGAAGGCGACTACACCATCGACGCTGACTACATGGACCGCGTGGAGGAAGTTGTCCGCTATGCGCGCAAGGCGGGCATGTATGTCATCATCAATGACCATTGGGATGGCGGCTGGTATGGCATGTTCGGTTCGGAAAGCGCCGAAACCCGCGCACTGGCCATGGAAGCCTACAAGGGCATGTGGCAGCAGATTGCCGAACGCTTCCGTGATTACTCCGATTACCTGATTTTCGAGAGCGCAAACGAGGAGCTCGGCGGCCGCTTCGACGAGAATTCTCCGCTGTACTGCTCCGATTCCGTCGTTACCTACCTGACCGACGACGAGCGGTACGCGCTGACGAACGAAATCAACCAGACGTTTGTGGATGTCGTCCGCGCGACGGGCGGTAACAACGCGACCCGCTTCCTGCTGATTGCGGGTTACAGCACCGACATTGACAAGACCTGCGACGATCGCTTCCAGATGCCCAAGGACACCGTGGACAGCAAGCTGATGGTTTCTGTCCATTACTACGATCCGTGGTCGTACTGCGGCGCGTCCAGCGCGGCGAGCGCCACCAAGTGGGGCAAAGTGAGCGACTATGAGTACATGGATCAGCAGCTGGCAAAGATGACGAAATTCACCGAGGCGGGCTACGGCGTGGTCATCGGCGAATACGGCGCGCTGCCGTGCAGCGACGGGCTGAAGGACAACACGCTGGCGTACCACACGGCGTTCCTTGACGCCTGCACCAAGTACAACCTGACGAACTGCCTGTGGGATTGCAGCGGGCTGTACAAGCGCGTGTCCCAGACCTTCGCGGATGACGATATTCTGGCGATGTATCAGGAGAAGCGTCAGGCGAACGAAGAAGGTCAGGATTATGCGGATGTGCAGGCGGCTGCTGCGGCGGAAGCAGCGGCTGCTGCAGCGGAAGCCCCCGTGACCTTCCTGCAAGATGCCGTGGTCGTGGATGACCAGACCGCGCTGGCGTGGATTATGTGGAACGACGGCAGCTGGGCGCTCACCCACAGCGTCGGCGATACCTACAACGCGGATTCCATCTCCGAGGGACTTGTCGCGACCAACGCCATCATCACGGGCGAAGGCAAGTACACTGTCGGGTTGGATTTCACCGGCACGGCGCAGGGTTACTCCGCGTCCGTCGCGTTTGCCGCCATCGGCATCAGCAACGGCGAAGTGCTGTACCCGAACTACCTCGTTAACATCAAGGAAGTGCGCATCAATGGCGAAATCTACCGCCTGAAGGGCCGCGCCTACACGACCTCTGACGACGGCGTGTGCACGCGCGTGAATCTGTACAACGAATGGGTGACGAGCGTGCCCAAGACCGCGCGTCTGCCCGGCGGCAACCTCGCCGGCGCAACGCCGACGCCCATCAACCGCAACGACGCTGTCATCGCCGAAATCAAGACGATTGAAATCGACTTTGAGTATGTGCCGATGAACTAAGGCAAAAAGAAGCCCGAATCAGCGATGGTTCGGGCTTCTTTGAATGCGGATGATTTCACTTCCTATAATTGCGCGCTTTGTCGCAGCGGGTTTCGCGTCCGCAGACGCGGCTGGAGCAGCAAAAAAGACATGCCTGATGTTGAAAGTCAAGCATGTCTTTTTGTAATCTGCACTTACTTCAGATACTGCACTGCCAGAATCACAACGCCCAGCACCACCAAAACCACGCCGACCACCCGGTTGAGCGTCTCCGGTTTCGATTTGTTCGCAATTTTCGCGGCAATCTGCGCGAACAGCAGCGTGAACGCCATGCACAGCGCCAGCGTCCATCCGTCCGGCAATCCGCCGATGGTGAAGTGGCTGACCGCGCCCGTCAGCGCCGTGAACGCCATGATGAACACACTCGTGCCGACGGCGGTTTTCAGCTCATAGCCCATGACGGAGGTCAGAATCAGCAGCATCATCATGCCGCCGCCCGCGCCGACGAAGCCGCAAATCATGCCGATGAACGCGCCGCAGACGATCGACTGCACCATGCGCTTCTTTTTGCTCACGTTCTGCATGGCTTCGCGCGTCGTCATCACCGGGCGGATGATGAACTTGATGCCAAGCAGCATCGTCATCAGCACGCTGAAGCTGCCCATCGTTCGGCTCGGCACAAGGCTTGCGACGTAGCTGCCTACGACCGTGAACGCCAGCACCGCCGCCATCATCAGCAAGCCGTTGCGAATGTCGAGATTCTTGTTTTTTCCGTATGTCCACGCGCTTGCGGCACTCGCCAGCACGTCGCTCGCCAGCGCAATGCCGACCGCCTCATACGGCTCCATGCCCAAGAACGTAATCAGCATCGGGCTGATGACCGCCGCGGCGCTCATGCCCGCGAATCCCGTGCCTAAGCCAGCGCCTAAGCCCGCCAGCAGGCATACCAGTACTTTTTCCACCATGAGGAAAGCCTTCCTTCTGTCGATTCTTATGCACATTGTAGCGGATTCGTGTGTACTCAGCATGAACATTGCGGACGAAAATGCAAAATTCGCGCATCAGGCGAAAATCCGCCGCTGATGGCTGGAAAATTCCGCAAGAAGCCGCGAACCCGCTTGTGCAAACGCGCATTTCGGGCTATACTACCCTCATCAGCAGAAGGAGGATAATCATCATGTGTACCGCGATTCGCCTGACCACGCGCGACCACTATTTCGGCAGAAACCTTGACTTGGAGTACAGCTATCAGGAGACCGTCGCCATCACGCCGCGGCGTTATCCGTTCCATTTCCGGCACGAGGGGACGAACAGCGACCATTTCGCCATGATTGGCATGGCGTTCGTCGTCGGCGGAATGCCTTTATATTATGAAGCGACGAACGAGAAGGGCTTGAGCATGGCGGGGCTGAACTTCCCCGCGAGTGCCGTGTATCACGACGTGAAGCCGGATTGCGCGAACATCGCCAGCTTTGAGCTGATTCCGTACATTCTGGGGCAGTGCGAAAGCGTCCAAGAGGCGAAAACGCTGCTCCAGCGCCTGAACATCACCCGCGACGGCTTCAGCGAGCAGCTCCCGCCGTCGCCGCTGCACTGGATGATTGACGACCGCGAAGGCTGCATCGTCGTCGAGTCGATGGCGGACGGGCTGCACGTCTACGACAACTGGTCGAACGTGATGACGAACGAACCGCCGCTGCCGTTGCAATTGGAGAATCTGGCGCACTATCAGGCGCTTTCGCCGGAAGAGCCGGTGAATCGCTTTGCGCCCACGCTGCCGCTGAAGGTGGGCGGACGCTGCACGGGCGCGATTGGCTTGCCGGGCGACTGGTCGCCGTGGTCGCGGTTCGTCCGCGCGGCATTCCTGACGAACAACTCCGTCTCCGGGGACAGCGAGGAGGAGAGCGTCGGGCAGTTCTTCCACATTTTAGGCGGCGTGGCGCACCCGCGCGGCTGTGCCCACCTGCCGCATGGGTATGAAATCACGGTGTACACAAGCTGCTGCAACGCCGACACGGGGGTCTACTACTACACGACCTACGGCAACCAGCAGATTTGCGCGGTGGACATGCACAAGGTGGATTTGGACGGCGGCGAAGTTGTGTCGTATGAACTGAAAAAGCAGCAGGGGATTCATTACCAGAACTAAAAGCAGGGCAGGGGTGCAGAACGCATCCTTGCCCTTTTTGCTTAGCCGATGCAAATCACCGTTCCCGACGAGAAGTCGCTGGGCAGCAGCGTCGGGTTCAGCGAGAGCAGCCGCCCTCGCGTCGTCCGAAAGCGCACCGCCAGCGTGTCCAGCGTCTCCCTCGGCTGAATGGTGTACGAGCGCAAGCCGGCGCACGTCTGCCGCGTGCCGGACGGCGGTGCACAGTATGCGGTGCCCGCAATCAGGTAGCCCGGCATCAATTGCGGATTCGCACTGCGCATCGCCCGATAGCTGACGTTGTGCTGCACCAGCAAATCCGCGTAACTCTGCCCCGACTGCACCGCGGACAGCGTATATCCTGACGGACAGACACGGGTCGGCGTATCAGGCAGGGCGGGATATTCGCCGTCGTCCGGCAGGGGAATCACGGGCGTCTGGCTGTCATCGGGAAGGGCGGGGTACTCACCGTCGTCCGGCAGGGGGATGGCGGGCGTCTGCGCGTCGTCGGCGTCGTCCGCTTTTGCCGGAACACACAGCACCTGTCCGACGGTGAGATGGTTCTGTGACACGCCGGGATTCCGCTCGGCGAGTTCGAAGGTCGTAATGTCCAGCCGCGCGGCAATCGACGCGAACGTGTCGCCGTCTTCAACCACATACGGCTGACCGCTGATGCAGGTATAGATGAAATTGGGCAGACAGATTTCCTCCCCGGCGGTCAACGTGGCAAAATCGACGCCGGGATTGATGACCTGCAGCGCCTGCACGGTGGTGGCGTATGTACGGGCGATACGCTCGGCGGTGTCGCCCTCCTGCCAAGTGTAGCTCTCCGCCCCGCGCGGACAGACGCGCCCGATGGCTCTGCGACCTTGCTGTTCCATGCCTGTTTCCCTCCTGTTTGCACTTTTCGGCGGGTTTTGCGCCCACCATTCAAAATTTATGCGCCGGGCAGTGGTTTCATCCCTTGCCCTCGCTGCTATTCTATGCTATAATGTTCGGCAGGTGTGCTGACGCGCCGATTTTCGTGTGCCTAAGTTTCACCAGAATCTGGTTGTTTCCCCTGAACCCGACACATTTCGCTGCGCCTCGGTTCGGGCGGGAAAACGAAAGAAACCATGATGCGTATACAGAAAATGTGCATCAATATGCAGCTTTATACTTCTGCGACATCTGCGAAGAATGATGGAGGGAATTCCCATGAAGCATCTGCTGAAGCTCCTCGACCTGAGCAAGGAAGAAATCACGGAGCTGCTTGACCTCGCTGACCGCCTGAAGGCGGAAACCAAAGCCGGCGTGGAGCACCACATCCTCAAAGGCAAAACGCTGGGCATGATTTTTGAGAAGTCCTCGACCCGCACGCGCGTCAGCTTTGAGACGGGCATGTACCAGCTGGGGGGTCATGCGCTGTTCCTGTCCAGCCGCGATCTGCAAATTGGCCGCGGCGAACCGGTGGAGGACACTGCGCGCGTCCTGAGCCGCTATCTGGACGGCATCATGATTCGCACCTTTGCGCAGGAAGAAGTGGAAACGCTGGCGCGCGTGGGCAGCATCCCGATTATCAACGGCTTGACGGACTTCTGCCACCCCTGCCAAGTGCTGGCGGATTTGCAGACCGTGCGCGAGTACAAGGGGCGCATTGAGGGGCTGAATATGTGCTACATCGGCGACGGCAACAACATGGCCAATTCGCTGATTGTCGGCTTCCTCAAAATGGGCGCGCATGTGTCCATCGCCTGCCCGAAGGCGTATCAGCCGGACGCGCAGGTGCTCTCGTTCACCGAGCAGTACCCCGGCAAGTTCTTCATGACCGAAAGCCCGGAAGAAGCGGCGAAGGATGCGGACGTCATTTTCACTGACGTGTGGGCTTCGATGGGGCAGGAGGAAGAAAAGGCGGTGCGCGAGAAGGCGTTCCGCGGCTATCAGATTAACGCGGAGCTGCTGGCGAAGGCGCATCTGGGCTGCATGGTGCAGCACTGCCTGCCCGCGCACCGCGGCGAGGAAATCACGGCGGATGTGTTTGAATCCCACGCCGACCAGATTTTCGACGAGGCGGAGAACCGCCTGCACGCGCAGAAGGCAGTCATGGTTGCTGTTATGGCGGACAAGAAAGACTGGTAAGCAACACGCGGTTTTTGCCCCAATAGAAAAATGGAGGAAACGAGCATGAAGGGCTATCTGCTGCTGGCCAACGGTCAGCTTTACGAAGGCACGCTGATGGGCGCTGCGAAGCCGGTCATGGCGGAGCTGGTGTTCACCACGGCGATGACAGGCTATCTGGAAACCCTGACCGACCCGTCCTACGAAGGGGAAATCGTCATTCAGACGTTCCCGACCATTGGCAACTACGGCGTGATTCCGGAGGACTTTGAGTCGCCGCGCCCGCGCCTGTCCGCGTATATCGTCCGGGAACTCTGCGATGAGCCGAGCAACTTCCGCTGCCAAGGCAAGCTCGATGATTACCTCAAAGCGCAGGGCATTCCCTGCCTGACGGGCGTGGACACCCGCGCGCTGACCCGCGTTATCCGCAATGCGGGCGTGATGAATGCCGCGCTGCTGACCGAGAATCCGGAGAATCCGGAGGAAATCTGCGCGCAATTGAAGGTGCTGCCGTTCCATCCGTCGATTCAGGACGTGACGTGCGACGGCGTTCAGCCCGCGAAGAAGCGGGGCATCCACAACGTCGTCCTCTGGGACTTCGGCGCAAAGGCGAACATCCAGCGCGAACTCGAAAAGCGCGGCTGTGCGGTCACGGTCGTTCCGGCGAGCGCGACGGCGCAGGAAATCCTGAACCTGAATCCCGACGGACTGATGCTGTCCAACGGCCCCGGCGACCCGGCGGATAACACCGCCGTGATTGCGAACCTGCGCGAGCTCATGCGCCACCGCATCCCCACCTTCGGCATCTGCCTGGGGCATCAGCTGCTGGCGCTCAGTCAGGGCGCAAAGACCGCCAAGCTGAAGTACGGCCACCGCGGCGCAAATCAGCCCGCAAAGGACGTCAAGACCGGGCTGTCCTACATGACGAGCCAGAACCACGGCTATGCGGTGGACTGCGACACGCTGCCGGAAAACGCGTCCCTGCGTTTTGTCAACGGCAACGACGGCACCTGCGAGGGCGTTGATTATACCGATATGCCCGCCTTCTCCGTCCAGTTCCACCCGGAAGCGTGCGGCGGCCCGCTTGACACCCGCTTCCTGTTCGACCGCTTTATTGCCATGATGGGAGGGAATAAGGAATGCCGCTGAATCCTGATCTGCACAAAGTAATGATTATCGGCTCCGGCCCGATTGTGATTGGTCAGGCTGCCGAATTTGACTACGCCGGTTCGCAGGCGTGCCGCGCCTTGAAGGACGCGGGGCTGGAAGTCGTGCTGGTCAACCCGAACCCCGCTACCATCATGACCGACCATTCCTCCGCCGACCATATCTACATTGAGCCGCTGACGTTGGAAACCCTGCGCCGCATCATCCTCAAGGAAAAGCCGGACTCCCTGCTGTCCACGCTGGGCGGGCAGAGCGGTCTGACCCTCTCCATGCAGCTGGCGAAGGAGGGCTTCCTTGAACAGCACGGCGTGAAGCTGCTCGGCGCCAAGTGCGAAACGATTGAAAAGGCGGAAGACCGCCAGCAGTTCAAGGACACGATGCTCTCCATCCACCAGCCCGTCATTCCGTCCGAAGTGGTGGAGACGGTGGAGGATGCGCTCGCGTTCGCTAAGACCATCGGATACCCCGTGATTGTGCGTCCGGCGTACACGCTGGGCGGGTCCGGCGGCGGCATCTGCCAAGATGAAGCGGAACTGGCGGAAATCGCCGAGAATGGTCTGCGCCTGTCGCCGATTACGCAGATTCTGGTCGAGAAGTGCATTTCCGGCTGGAAGGAAATCGAATTCGAGGTCATGCGCGACAAGCTGGGCAACGTGATTGCCGTCTGCTCGATGGAGAACATCGACCCCGTCGGCGTGCACACGGGCGACTCCATCGTCGTTGCGCCCGCGCTGACATTGGCGGACAAGGAGTACCAGATGCTCCGCCGCGCCGCGCTGGACATCATCACCGCGCTGGAAGTCGAGGGCGGCTGCAACTGCCAGTTCGCGCTCAATCCCGATACGTTCGACTATGCCGTCATCGAGGTCAACCCGCGCGTCAGCCGTTCCTCCGCCCTTGCGTCGAAGGCGACGGGCTACCCGATTGCCAAGTGCGCCGCGCAGATTGCCATCGGCTATACGCTGGATGAAATGAAGAACGCCGTGACGGGCAAGACCTGCGCTGCGTTTGAACCCGCGCTGGACTACATCGTGGCGAAAATCCCGAAGTGGCCGTTTGACAAGTTCGTGTACGGCAAGCGCACCCTCGGCACGCAGATGAAGGCGACCGGCGAGGTGATGGCGATTGGCGTGAACGTCGAGCAGGCGCTGATGAAGGCGGTTCGCGGCGCGGAAATCGGCTGCGACACACTGCGGATGAAGTCGATGGCGAATCTCACCGTGGATGAGCTGCTGGAGCTTATCGGCAAGTGCACCGACCAGCGCATGTTTGCAATGTACGAGGCGATTGCGCGCGGCGTGACGCTGGAGAAGCTGCACGAAATCACGAAAATCGACTACTTCTTCCTCCATAAGTACCTGAACCTGTACAACATGGAGTGCCGCCTGAAAGAGGGCAACATCGACGCGGAGACGTATCTGCGCGCGAAGAAGATGGGCTATCCGGACAAGGCGATTGAGCGCCTGTCGGGCGAAAAAGTGCCGATGCACCGCGACCCGGTCTACAAGATGGTCGATACCTGCGCGGCGGAATTCGCGGCGGAAACACCTTACTTCTACGCAACCTATGACGATGAGAACGAAGCGAAGGAGTTCCTCGATGAGCGCCCGAAGAAGCCGTGCGTCGTCGTCTTGGGTTCCGGCCCGATCCGCATCGGTCAGGGCATCGAGTTCGACTATGCGTCCGTCCACTGCGTGTGGATGCTCAAACAGGCGGGCTACGATGTCGTGATGATCAACAACAACCCGGAGACGGTTTCGACCGACTTTGATACCGCTGACCGCCTGTACTTCGAGCCGCTGACGGCGGAGGACGTGCTGGGCGTGATTGCGACGGAGAAGCCGGTTGGCGTCGTCGCGGCGTTCGGCGGGCAGACGGCGATTAAGCTGACTCACGCGCTGGAGCAGGCGGGCGTGCGCATCATGGGTACGTCGGCGGATATGATTGACGCGGCGGAAGACCGCGAGCGCTTCGACGCGGCGATGGAGAAGTACGGCATCAAGCGCGCCAAGGGCCGCACGGTCATGACGAGCGAAGAAGCGGTGGCGGCGGCGAACGAGCTGGGCTACCCGGTGCTGGTGCGCCCGTCGTATGTGCTGGGCGGTCAGAACATGATTATCGCCTATCAGGACAGCGACATTGTGGAGTACATGCGCATTATCCTCGCGCAGGGCATCGAGAACCCGGTGCTGATTGACCAGTACCTGATGGGCATCGAGGCGGAAGCGGACGCGATTTGCGACGGCACGGACGTGCTGATTCCCGGCATCATGGAGCACGTCGAGCGCTCCGGCATCCACTCCGGCGACTCCATTGCTGTCTATCCCGCGTGGAACCTGACCGGCGCGATGACGCAGCGGCTGATTGAGGTTACGCGGCAGATTGCGCTGGAACTCGGTACGCTGGGGCTTATCAACATTCAGTATATCGTCTATCATAACGAAGTCTATGTCATTGAGGCGAACCCGCGCGCCAGCCGCACCGTGCCGTACATCAGCAAGGTGACGGGCGTGCCGATGGTTGACCTCGCCGTCCGCGCGATGCTGGGCGAAAAGATTCGCGACATGGGCTACGGCACGGGGCTGTACCGGCAAAGCCCGTACTACGCGGTCAAGGTGCCGTGCTTCTCCTTCGAGAAACTGGCGGATGTCGATACTCACCTCGGCCCGGAGATGAAGTCCACCGGCGAAGTGCTGGGCATCGGCACGAACCTGCAGGAGGCCATCTTCAAGGGACTCGTCGCCGCGGGCTACAAGATGCGCCATCAGGGCGGCATTCTCGTCTCCGTCCGCGACAAGGACAAGCCGGAAGCCATTGACTGCGCGCGCAAGTTCGCCAAGCTCGGCTTCAACATTTTCGCCACGCCCGGCACGGCGCGCGCCATGCAGGAGCATGGGCTGTATGCCGCCGTCGTGAAGAAGGAAGCGCAGGAGAAAATGCTGGAAATGGGGCAGGTGCAGTACGTCATTTCCACGTCCAACAAGGGTCGTCTGCCGCAGCTGGAATCCGTCCGGATGCGCCGCAAGGCAGTCGAACGCGGCATCCCGCTGTTCACCAGCCTTGACACGGCGAATGCCCTTGCCAACGCGCTGACCAGCCGCTACTCGCTGGGCAACGTCGAATTGGTGGACATCAACAACATGCGCACCAAGCACAAGAAGCTGACTTTCACCAAGATGCGCGGCACGGGCAATGACTACCTGTACTTCGATTGCTTCGACCAGACGGTGGAAAGCCCCGAATCGCTGGCTGTGCGCCTGTCCAACCGCCGCACGGGTGTCGGCTCGGACGGTATTGTGCTGATTATGCCCTCGACCATCGCCGATGCGAAGATGCGTATGTTCAACGCCGACGGCACGGAAGGCTCGGTGGCGGGCAATGCCCTGCGCTGCGTCTGCAAGTACCTGTACGAGAACGGCCATGTGCGCAAGGACGAAATGGCGGTCGAGACTGGCAGCGGCGTTAAGACGGCGAAGCTGTTCATCCGCGAAGATCAGGTGTTCTCCGTGCTGGTGGACATGGGCTGCCCGGCGTTTGCTCCGGCGAAGATTCCCGTCAAGCTCGACGGCGACCGCGTGATGATGCGCCCTGTGTTCCTCGCGGGCGAAAAGCGCGAAATCAGCTGCGTCAGCATGGGCAATCCGCATGTCGTTATCTTCGTGGAGGATGTAAACCGCATCCCGCTGGAGCAGGTTGGCCCGCAGATTGAGACGGACAGCCTGTTCCCGGAACGCGTGAACGTGTCGTTCGCCCAGATTGTGGACAAGAACGACATCGTGATGCGCGTATGGGAGCGCGGCATCGGCGAAACGGCGGCCTGTGGCACGGGCGCGTGCGCGGTGGCAGTCGCGGCAGTCGAAAACGGCTTCTGCACCCGCGGCGCGGACATTGATGTGCGCCTGCCCGGCGGCACGCTCGTCGTCCGCTATCAGGAGGACGGCAAAGTCTGGCTGACTGGCGACGCCAACACCGACTTCACGGGGACTATCGAAATTTAACCCAAAGCGGCATCTCGTTTTTCACGCGGGATGCCGCCCTTTTTGCAAGGGGGAGGAAATTTGCATGAAACACGTTCTTTGCTTCGGTGACAGCAACACTTGGGGCTTCATCCCCGGCACCTGCAAGCGCTACGACGAACACACCCGCTGGACAGGCATTTTGCAGGATGAACTTGGCGCGGACTGGCGTATCCATGAGAACGGGCAGAATGGCCGCACGACCGTCTTTCCTGAACCCGGCAAGAATTTCATGACCGGCTTGGGCGCGCTGCCTTACGCGCTGGACACCCTGCGCCCGCTGGACGCCATCATCATCATGCTTGGCACGAACGACCTGAAGGAGCACACCGCACAGGCGAGCGTCAACGGTATCGGCACGCTGATTCGCACGATTCAGACGTTCGACCAGCTGTACCCCGCGAGCGTGCCGCTGTTCGGGGATAACAAGCCGCGGATTCTGGTATTGACGCCGATTGAGATTGGCGAGAATGTGGCGGAGTGGGACACGCTGTACGGCAAGGGGGAGGAATCGCGGAAATTCCCGGCACTGATGAAGGGCTTGTGTGAGTGGCTCGGTGTGGAGATGATGAATACGCAGGATATTGTGCAGCCGTCGAAGGTGGATGGGATTCATATGATGCCGGAAGAGCATCGGAAACTGGCGCTGGCGGTGCGGGATAGGCTGTTAGGGCTGGTAAAGGCATAAGAGCTGCGGCAGAGGATAGTAGGGAAGCGCAACCAAGCCGGGCTGCCCAAAAAAGGGTCAAGGGGCAATTGCCCCTTGCAGGGTGCAGGGACAGCGTCCCTGCTG
>ENA-OPCY01000868-OPCY01000868.1-human-gut-metagenome-genome-assembly--contig:-NODE-868-length-20178-cov-6.410078_pt1 | contig 20178 bp, 19 predicted proteins | sample MGYA00241568_ERZ501487 | MGnify/ENA primary metagenome ERZ501487 (study PRJEB25962, sample SAMEA2042574) | human gut metagenome | biome: human gut; feature: human-associated habitat; material: faeces... | reverse complement strand
CCCGGGCTTTTCTTACTGTTATAAATTCATGTAGTTTTAATCATCAGCAAGAAAAACCTTGTGCTTATTATGAAAGTATGCTAATTTAAATTAGCAGGTAATAATTCTGTGAATTTCTATATCTTATTGATTTCAAATATTTTGGTGAATCACCATGATTTTCAACAAAGTAAAATACTATATTCGGAAGGAAAATTTATGGAGCGGAATGTAGAGGTAGTGAAAGATTTGCTTGGAAATAAAGTAGTTGTAATTCAAGATATTCGCTTTAAAGGGAAAAGAGCAGTAAGATGGTCAGATGTAGAAAAATATTTGAAACTTTATTTGTATGACATTATTAAAATAAAAAAAGAAACGAGCAACCTTTTCCAGTCGTAAGACCTTACTCAGTAACAAAACCCATTTCTTATAATTATATTAATTAATGAAAATGAAAAAGTCAATGGAAATTTTCTATATCAGTGTAAACTGATGTCTGCGACTTCAGAAGAATTCCGGCTTAATTACCCAATGACAATAACAGAAACAGGAGGAGGATAAGAATGTTTCATTGACAATATGGCATATATAACATATACTAAAGGAGAAGAGAGAATGATATTTGAAGTAATTGCATATGAGGATGTTAACGGGAAAATACCTGTGCAGGATTTCCTAAAACAATTAACTCCCAAAATGAGAGCAAAGATGTATGGTATGTTGGAGATACTGCAGGAAAAAGGCAGTATGCTTAGAGAACCATACAGTAAATACATAGAAGATGGAATCTTTGAACTTAGATGTAAGTTTGGAAGTGATATTACCAGAGTTATGTACTTCTTCTATTATGACGGAAAAATAGTATTAACCAATGGATTTATCAAGAAAACGCAGAAGACACCACAAGAAGAGATACAAACAGCCAAGAAGCGGAGAATAGATTTTATAGAAAGGATGGCAGAGAATGAAAACCTTAAATGAAATGCTTTCTGAGGAAATGAAGAATGACGAATTCCGAAAAGAGTATGAGGCAATTCAGCCGGAACTTGATGTGATCAGAGCTATGGTAGATGCAAGAAATTCAGTGAACATGACTCAAAAAGAATTGTCGGAGCGCACAGGAATCAGCCAGGCGGATATTAGTAAAATTGAAAATGGGACAAGAAATCCTTCCTTAAATTTACTTAAGAGGCTGGCTGAGGGTATGGGGATGACGCTTAAGATAGAATTCGTGCCCAAATATAGCAAATAATTTCCCCTTGCATCTCCTCTGCAAATAGTATAAAATAAACCCAGTGTTGTAAACAAAATATTACAATAAAACGCACAATGGGGTGCATGCCGGGAGGCATGCGCCCTTTTTTGCGTCAGCATTTATTTTTGTGTACAGTGGATGCAGTGTGCCGGGGCTTCTAAGTGTTTACGCTGCAGGATTGATATCCGCTGTCGGCATCTTCGTAGGCTCCGCTGGTTTCCCATCCGTTTCCGACGAAGTGGCCGTTGCATTCTCGGGGGAAGCTGTCGGTGTAGTAGTTGCTTCCGGCGCAGTCGCCGCCTCCGGTGTAGCCTTGGGCTTTGCCTTTTCCAACGATGCTTTCACAGCTTCCAGCAGCACCAGGGAAGTATACCTGGTCTCGGCGGAATAGGTCACCTGGCTTGGATCCTGCATCTCACAGAGTTGGTCGTTTAGGGATTCCATGGTGGGTTCTAACAGTGGATACATGGTAGTAAGTGTTTCGCTCGGATCGGCGAGACTTACGGATGTAATGGCGTGGTCATTTACGATGACTTCCACGTTTGCAGTCTCACTGCCGAGGATCAGTTCCGTGGTATAGATCCCGGGGATATATGTATTGTCAGTACCGACAGGCCCGGAAGCACTATCCAGAACAGCACCGGAAGCACTATCCAGAACAGCACCGGCATCGGCAACAGCTCCGGTGGAGACATCCTCCGCATCAGAGAACTGTGATGAACGTCCGAGATCCGCCACATTGTCCGGCATAGCGGTAGCAGCAGTACCGTCAGGGGAATCCGGTGTCCCGGAGGAGGTATCCGCACCTTTTCCTGGCAGAAGCAACATTAACAGTAATATGACGAACAACACCCCCAGCGCGGCGAAGATTCCGGTATAGAGCAGTTCTTTTCTGCGAAGGACAACGATCTTTGTATTTGCACTCATTCTTGGGTCTCCTTGGAATGATGGGATGATCTTTATAAATAGTATGCGCAGGAGCTCCCACGTAGTACCGCAAAAGAGGAGAACTTCGCATTGACAAGACAAAACAGGCATTGCTATAGTTAGTGTAAGTATTTTTTCACGGATGCGTCCGCCCCGTGGAAAAGGAGCAGACAGGCGGCGCAGAAACGAGGGTAACGATGAACAATTATACCAAGGAAGATATCATCCGTCTTGTGGAAGAAGAGGATGTGGAATTCATCCGTCTGCAGTTCACGGATCTGTTTGGCAATCTGAAAAATATTGCAGTGACAGCCAGTCAGTTAGACCGGGTGTTGAGCAATAAATGTATGTTTGACGGTTCGGCGATCGATGGATTCGCCAGGATCGAGGAATCCGACATGTATCTGTACCCGGATCTGTCCACGTTAGAGATCTTCCCCTGGAGACCCCAGCAGGGCAAGGTGGCACGTATGATCTGTGATGTCTATCGCCCCAACGGCCAGCCTTTTGAAGGAGATCCCCGTTACGTGCTGAAGTGTGCGGTGAAGCAGGCAGAAGAGATGGGATACACCTTTGAAGTGGGACCGGAGTGCGAATTTTTCTTATTCAATACGGATGAAAATACCATGCCGACTACCAACACCCATGAGCAGGCAGGCTATTTCGATATCGGACCGTTGGATTTCGGTGAGAATGCCCGCCGTGACATCGTCATGAATCTGGAGGATATGGGATTTGTCATCGAGGCATCCCACCATGAGATGGCTCCGGCGCAGCATGAGATCGATTTCAAATACGATGAGGCGTTACATACCGCAGATAATATCATGACCTTTAAGATGGCAGTGCGCACCATCGCAAGACGCCACGGTCTGCACGCAACATTTATGCCGAAGCCGAAGTTCGGCGTCAACGGTTCCGGCATGCACATCAATATGTCCCTGCAAAAGGATGGGAAAAATATATTCCAGGATGCTTCCGACCCTAACGGTCTGAGTAAGGAAGCCTATTATTTCATCGGTGGTATCATGAAGCATATCAAGGGAATGGCAGCGATCACGAATCCGCTGGTGAATTCCTATAAGCGTCTGGTGCCCGGCTTCGAGGCGCCGGTCTATATCGCATGGAGCACGACGAACCGCAGTCCCCTGATCCGTATTCCGGCTACCGCAGACGGAGAGGGTACCCGTATCGAGCTGCGCAGTCCCGATTCCGCAGCGAACCCTTATCTGACGCTGGCAGTCTGCTTAAGCGCCGGTTTACAGGGCATCCGGGAGAAGATCCTGCCTCCCGTGAGCATCAATGCGAACATTTTTGCACTGACCGCCAAAGAGCGGAAAGAGCTGAACATCGACCAGCTGCCGGGCACTTTGTTAGAGGCAGTGGAAGAACTGGAGAAGGATACCTTTATCCAGGATGTCTTAGGCGACCATATTGCCGGGAAATACATCGATGCCAAGCGCAAGGAATGGCATGAGTACCGCTCCCAGGTATCCGAATGGGAGATTCAGGAGTATCTGTATAAGTATTGATAAAATCCTTTCTTTTGTAATGATAGAGTAAAAACACAGAAGAAAGGAGGTGGGCGAATGACGAACATTATTGTCGTGCTGCCGAAGCTGGAGGAAGCCAAGGGCATCAAGAATATTCTGGTACGCAGTGGCTTTCAGGTCACGGGTATCTGTACCACAGGCACCCAGGCGATCAGCCAGATGGACGGACTGAATGACGGAATCGTGATCTGCAGTTATAAGCTGGCGGATATGATATATACAGAACTTCAGGAGGATCTGCCGGAGGGCTTCGAGATGCTTCTGATGGCATCTCAGAATCTGATCAGCGAATGCTACGGCAACGACATCGTATGTCTCTCCATGCCGTTGAAGGTTCAGGATCTGATCAATACCGTCAACCTGATGGTGGAAGGCGTGGAGCGCCGCAGAAGAAAACGGCGCATGCAGCCGAAGACCCGAAATGCGGCGGATGAAAAAGCGATCAAAGATGCCAAGGAGCTTTTGATGGCAAGAAATCATATGACGGAAGAAGAAGCCCACCGGTATCTTCAGAAGACCAGTATGGACAGTGGGACGAATCTGGTGGAGACGGCACAGATGGTGCTGTCCATGATGACAGAGTAAATAGGGCGGCACGGAAAGGGTGATAGTATTCCGGACGACACAGGCAATGAATATGAAAGAGAACAACAGGAGGAACAGCAATACATGAAATTTACAAAAATGCAGGGCTGTGGCAATGATTATGTATATGTTAATGGCTTTACGGAGAAGCTTTCCAAGGAGGAAAAGCCCGAGATCGTAAGAAAGTTAAGCGACAGGCATTTCGGCATCGGCGGTGATGGCGTGATCTTCATCAATCCGGCAGAGGAAGCGGATTTCGAGATGGAGATGTACAATGCGGACGGCAGCCGCTCGGAGATGTGCGGCAACGGTATCCGCTGCGTGGCAAAATATGTCTACGATAAGGGATTGACGGACCAGGAAGATATTTCCATCGTCAGTGCCGGTAAAATAAAATATTTAAAGCTCACGGTGGAGGGCAGGACCGCCACGGACAGAGGGCAGGTAACTATGGTACAGGTGAACATGGGACAGCCGGTCCTGGCACCTATGGAGGTGCCGGTGATAGCGGAAGCGACACAGCAGACCCCGGTGGGGCCTGCCGTAGTGGATGCACCGATCACGGTGGATGGTGAGGAATACCGTATGACCTGTGTTTCCATGGGCAATCCCCATGCCATTGTATTTATGAAGGGGGTAAAGGATCTCGACATTGAGAAGATCGGTCCGAAGTTCGAGCACCATTCCTGTTTCCCCAACCGGACGAATACCGAATTCGTAGAGATCCTGGATCGGAAGAATGTATTCATGCGCGTCTGGGAGAGAGGCACCGGGGAGACCCTTGCCTGTGGTACCGGATGCTGCGCTACGGCGGTGGCGTGCGTGCTAAATGGTTTGACGGACGAGGAAATAACTGTTAAACTATTAGGCGGTGAACTGCACATCAAATGGGACCGTGTGGCGGATCTGGTCTATATGACCGGACCTGCGAAGATCGTATTTGAGGGTGAAGTTGACCCGTACTCCATCTGATAGAATAAACTCCTCCATAGAAACACGGCGTGACTGCTTGCAGGCAGAGACGTGTTTCTATGAGAGGGGTAAACGAACATGAGTAAGTAGGGCAATCAGCCCGGATTACGAATGTTCGTTGCAATTTCGGAAGCACATAGTGCGAAGAAATTGTTTATTACGACAGCAAGGTGACAGCAACATTGCACCAAGGATCATAGAGAGGAGAACGTACTATGTTTAAAGTAAACGACAACTATTTAAAACTTCCCGGAAGCTATTTATTTTCCACCATCGGTAAAAAGGTAAACGCGTATTCCGCAGCACACCCGGACAAAAAGATCATCCGTCTGGGAATCGGAGATGTGACACAACCTTTGGCACCTGCTATCATTGATGCGCTGCACGGTGCGGTGGATGAGATGGGAAAAGCGGAGACTTTTCATGGTTACGCTCCCGACCTTGGCTATGAGTTCCTGCGCAATGCTATCGCAGAGAATGATTATAAGGCAAGAGGCTGTGATATCGCGCCGGACGAGATATTTGTATCCGACGGAGCAAAATGCGACTGCGGCAATATTCAGGAGATCTTCAGCCTGGACAATAAGATCGCGGTATGTGATCCTGTTTACCCTGTATATGTGGATTCTAATGTCATGGCAGGCAGAACCGGCACTTACGATCCGAAGTCCGAGACCTGGAGTGATGTGATCTATATGCCCTGTCTGGCAGAGAACGGTTTCGCACCTGAGCTGCCGAAGGAGACCCCGGATCTGATCTATTTATGCTTTCCCAACAACCCTACCGGTGCCACGATCACCAAGGCACAGCTGCAGGAGTGGGTGGACTATGCGAATAAGGTGGGCGCTGTCATCCTTTACGATGCAGCCTACGAAGCATATATTTCCGAGCCGGATGTGCCTCACAGTATCTATGAATGTGAAGGAGCCAGAACCTGTGCCATCGAGTTCCGTTCCTTCTCCAAAAATGCCGGCTTTACCGGAGTGCGTCTGGGCTTTACCGTGATCCCCAAGGATTTAAAGAGTGGGGATGTGAGCCTCCATGCACTGTGGGCGAGAAGACACGGCACCAAATACAACGGAGCACCCTATATCGTACAGCGTGCCGGTGAGGCAGTATACTCTGCAGCAGGTAAGGCACAGCTGAAGGAGCAGGTTGCTTATTACATGAACAACGCACACTATATCCTTGCGGGCTTAAAAGAAGCGGGATTTACCGTATCCGGCGGTGTGAACGCTCCCTATATCTGGCTGAAAGCGCCGAACGGCATGACCAGCTGGGAGTTCTTCGACTATCTGTTAGAGAATGTCAACGTGGTAGGTACCCCCGGATCCGGATTCGGACCAAGCGGTGAGCATTACTTCCGCCTGACGGCTTTCGGAAGTTACGAGAACACTGTCGAGGCAGTGGACCGTCTGAAGAGGATCCGGCTGTAGGAGAAAAATATGCAGGAAAAGCAGAAAAAAATAATTCGCCGGAGCAGTCTGGTACTGATCCTGTTTACGACAGTTATGATCTGGTATGCCAATTATCTGACGGATTTTATGATGGATGATGAATGGTATTCCACATTATTGTACGCGGATACTCCGATACAGAACATCCGTGACATTATCCATGCACAGATCTGGCACTATTTTAACTGGGGCGGAAGAAGCATGGCACATGGGTTGCTGCAGCTCATACTGTTGTGCGGGGAGCACTGGGCGGATATTTTTAATACCGGTATGACGCTGCTTCTTTCATGGCTGATCTGTGAGGTGTCCGGAAGACGCGGATTTCCGTACTTTTTTGCGGCAATGAGCATGTTACTGGGACTCAATGCCAACTGGAGAATGAGTATGGTCTGGGAGTCCGGGGCGGCGAATTATCTGTATATGGCAGGATTTTTGCTGGCATTTTTATATTGTTATCTGCGCTACGAAGACCGCGGGGAGAGGAAGCTTGCGGGAATCACTCTGTGGATCCTGCCGTTAGGACTGATCGCCGGATGGAGCAATGAAAATATGGGACCGGCGGTATGGATCCTGAGTCTCCTGGTGATGATCTTAAGACGTAAGGATCATAAAAGGATACCGTTATGGATGTATCTTGGAAATATCAGCTGTCTGGCGGGAAGTGTTCTGATGATCGCTGCACCGGGTAATTTTGTCCGCAGTGAGGAGACATCTGAGGATACGCGAGGACTGTTATGGAATTTATTTCTGCGCTTCTACAGCGAGGCGAAGGGAGCCTTTGAGTATCTGTTCCCTGCACTCCTCCTTACGGTGGTACTGCTTGTAATCTGCGTGGGAATTTTAAGAGAAAAAATCGGAAAAGAGAACCTGCTGTTGTTGGCAGGGGCATTGTTATCCTGGGGAGCCATGGTCCTGTCACCGCATTACCCTGACCGTGCAGCCTTCGGAACCATGGTATTACTCATCTGTGTGATCCTGTCCCTGACGGGCAAGGTGGTGGACAGACAGAAGGAAAATGCATGGATGTATTATGGCTGCGGAGTGTTCGTGTGGCTGAGGGGAATGTATTTTTTCATGGAATTTATAGGACTTATGAAGGGTTGGATCACGTAGAGAGGATCCGGGGGACCTCACGGGCGGCAGAAGCCGTCTGTGGGGTCCTTTCTATTTCCGGGCATACCGGCTCCGGTACTGGCGCGGTGTCATGCCGGTCTTTTTACGGAAGATCTGCGAGAAATAGGACTGCGAAGAAAACCCGACACTGGTGGCTACCTGTGCTACCGACAGATTGGAGGATACTAGGAGCTCCTTGCAGGCTTCCAGCCTCCGGTCTGTCAGGTAATTGATCGGAGACTGCCCGACACATTCGGTAAAGGAGTGTGCCAGATAGAATTTGTTGATATGTGTGATCTCCGCCAGGGAATCTAAGGTAATGTTCTGCGAATAATTGGAGTCGATATAGCGCTTCGCCAGAGCACATTCCTTGGATAATTGGAAGGAGGAGTCGGAGATGACGGACAGGTTCTGCTTCCGGGAAATATATACCAGGAGCACCTGGAGCAGTCCGTGGCATACCTGTTCAAAGCCGGGGAGCTTGTCACGGAATTCCTGCATCATCAGCTGGGCAAAGTTGATGAACTGCTTTTTGTCGGCGCCGTAGCTGTAGAAGCTGTAACCCTTCGGGTTGTCCTGCCCCGTGCCGGAAAAAGAAAATGCAAGCCCTTCCACACCGAATACGATATATTCCATGGGATCGTTGGGAAGTGTTTTCTCCGTGTGTTCTACATAAGGGTTGATGATGACCAGATCGTCCGTCTTCACAGGCACCTTTTCATTCTCTATATAGAAGGCTCCCTCACCATGCAGGACATAGAACAGCTCTGAAAAGTGATGGGTATGCGGAAGGGATTGCCAGTCTCCTTCGTATTTGGAGATGGAGATGTAACGCAGTTGGAAATGTTCCGGAGAACTGTTTGCGTTTGCAGAATCAATATTGATAAATTCATTACTCATAACCAGACACCTTCTTTATCTTGTTTTATTGTGTACTTTTTCAAATTTGCAATGTTTTTTATAATGAATATATAAAAAGAACAATATTTTACAAAAAACATTCGTAAAAAAGACGAAAAAATAAAAATACATACGATCGTGATAAGCATATTATACATAATCATTTAAAAAAATCCACTATTTTAGTAACAAAATAGCAATAAACATAATAAAACAAGCAACAAAGAAATTGATATCAGGTCAGGAAGCCGATATACTTTAGTCATCAGCTGCAAGATAGTACAAAAGCGATTGGGAGGAAATCATGCGATGACAGGAAGACTGACACTGCCAACAGATGCAGACATCATTGACGAAACAATACGGTTAAAAAATCTTCTGGGCGCAGATGCTTTGAGAGACTGTGACGGAACCGAGATGCCACAAGCGCTTTTGTCAGAGCCGGTGAAGAAATATGCGACTTATTATACCACGAGAAAGGATAATGCGTGGGCGATGAAGCATCCGGAGGAGATCCAGCAGGAATACCTGATCAGCGACCGCATCACCGCCAGAGGGGAAACACTCCGCATCCGTCTGATGGAAGGCTTCCATACGGAGCAGCTTAAGGTCAACACGCTGGATGATCCGAAGCGTTGGTGGGAAGTGATCGACAGAACGACCGGTGAAGTGGTGCCGACGGATGCATGGGAATTTGATGAGGCGTCCGGCGAAGTGGAGATCCATACGATCCCCTATCATGAGTATACGGTAAGCTTCCTGGCATTTTTGATCTGGGATCCGGTGCACATGTACAATTTCATCACGAATGACTGGAAGGATACACCGCATCAGCTGACTTACGATGTGAGACAGCCCAAGACCAAGCAGTACGTCAAAGAGAAGCTGAGAAAATGGTGCGAGGACAATCCTCATATCGACGTTGTCCGCTTCACTACTTTTTTCCATCAGTTCACACTGACCTTCGATGACAAGAAGCGGGAAAAATTTGTAGAGTGGTTCGGATATAGCGCAAGTGTGAGCCCCTATATCCTGGAACAGTTTGAAAAATGGGCAGGCTACAAATTCCGCCCGGAGTACATTGTGGATCAGGGATATCACAACAGCATGTTCCGCGTTCCCAGCAAACAGTTCCTGGATTTCATAGAGTTCCAGCAGATCGAGGTATGTGCGCTGGCGAAGGAGCTGGTAGACATTGTACATTCTTATGGCAAGGAAGCTATGATGTTCCTCGGAGATCATTGGATCGGAACAGAGCCCTACGGTAAATATTTCGCGGGCATCGGACTGGATGCGGTGGTAGGTTCTGTCGGAAGCGGTGTGACGCTTCGGATGATCTCTGATATCAAGGGAGTGGATTATACCGAAGGACGGCTGTTACCTTACTTTTTCCCGGATGTGTTCTGCGAAGGCGGTGACCCGATCGGAGAGGCAAGGGATAACTGGAGAAAAGCAAGGCGTGCATTACTCAGGTCTCCCCTGGACAGGATCGGATACGGCGGTTATCTGAAGCTGGCAAGTAATTGGCCCGGTTTCATTGATGAGATCCAAAACGTGGTAACACAGTTTAGAGAGATTCATGAAAATATGCAGGGGACAGCTTCCTATGTGGCACCTTTCAAGGTGGCGATCCTGAACTGCTGGGGCAGTCAGAGAAGGTGGATGTCCAATCAGGTACATCATGCGATCTGGCACAGGGAAACCTATTCCGCAGAGGGAGTATTGGAATGCTTAAGCGGAATGCCTTTTGAGGTCGAGTTCATTTCCTTTGATGATGTCAGAAACGGCATCCCTGACCAGATTAAGGTCATCATTAATGTCGGGGATGCGTACACCGCATTCAGCGGCGCGGAGAACTGGATCGACGAAAAGGTCCTGACCAATATCAGACGCTTTGTGGATCAGGGAGGCGGCTTCATCGGTGTGGGTGAGCCTACCGCTTATCAGTATCAGGGAAGATATTTCCAATTGTCCGATGTGCTCGGCGTAGACCGCGAGATGTGTTTCTCTCTCAGCACGGACAAGTACAATGAGAAAAATGCAGATCACTTTATCTTAGAAGATATTGACGGATCCCTGGATTTCGGAGAGGGAACCAGCCGGGTCTATGCACAGGGCAAACATTATCAGATCCTCGCGATGGATGGGGAATACAGCCAGCTGGTGGTCAATGAATATGGCAGAGGACACAGCGTGTATTTTGCAGGTCTTCCGTATTCTCCACAGAACTGCAGACTTCTGCTTCGGGCAATCTATTATGCAGCCGGCATGGAGCAGGAGATGAAGCGTTACTATGTAACGAATGTGGATACCGAGGTAACGGTATTCCAGAAGACCGGCAAGATCGCAGTGATCAACAACTCAGCACAGGCACAGCACACAGAGCTGTATATCAAAGGAAAATGTGCATATGTGCTGGATCTGAAACCCGGCGAAATGCGTTGGGTGGACGATATCGAAGACAGGTAACTTATGGAAGGCAAAAAGCGTTTCATATTTTATAAGGTAGTACTTTACAAGTATAAGGAGGTTATTTAAGATGAAAAAGAAAGTATTAAGCGTGCTCTTAGTAGCGGCAATGACCGTTTCCATGCTGACCGGATGTGGCAACAAGCCTGCCGGCAATGATGCGCAGAGCGCAGCGCCCAGCGAGGCATCCAAGGAAACAGAGGCAGCAGCAGAGACAACTGCTTCCGCAGAAGACGAGACACTGACCGTATGGTGTTGGGATCCTAACTTCAATGTCTATGCAATGAAGCAGGCAGAGAAGGCATACCAGGTGGATCATCCTAACTTCAAGTTAGACATCCAGGAGAAGGTATATAGCGATATCGAGACTGCTCTGATCACAGCGGCTGAAGCCGGTGATTACAGCACTTTACCTGATATCTTCCTGATGCAGGATTATTCCTTCCACAAAAATGCAACCAATTATCCCGGAATCTTCACAGCACTGGATGACTGCGGAATTGATTTCTCCCAGTTCTCTATGGGTAAGCTGGCTGACTCTACAGTAGATGGCACACATTATGGTATTCCTTTTGATAATGGTGCTACCATCATGGCGATCCGTTCCGATATGGTAGAAGCAGCAGGCCTTAAGGTAGAAGATTTCAAGGATACTACATGGTCTGAGTTCATGGAGCTGTCTAAGAAGGTAATGGCTGCGAACGATGTTCCCATGCTGACCTGCTCCGGCGGTTCTGAGATCGTGATCGAGATGTTGCAGTCAGCAGGTGCTTCTCCTATGGTAGATGGCAAAGTATCTCTGGTAGACAACAAAGCGCTGAAGAAAGCGATCGAGACCTACAAGCAGCTGATCGATGAAGGAATCATGGCTGATTATACCGACTGGGATCAGTATATCGCTTCCATGAACAAGGGTACCGCTGCAGGCGTTATCCAGGGCTGCTGGATCATGTCCTCCATTCAGGCAGCAGAAGACCAGGCAGGCAAATGGGCAATCGTAAACATGCCTAAGTTAGATGATGTAGAAGGCGCAACCAACTACGCTAACTGCGGTGGTGCAAGCTGGGCAGTATCTTCTAACTGCAAAAATACCGATCTGGCATTTGATTTCCTGAACGCTACCTTTGGTGCGGATGTAGATTTATACGATGATCTGCTGGTAAATGCAGGAGCGATCGCAAGTTACCTGCCCGCAGCACAGTCTGAGACCTATAATGAGGGCAATGAGTTCTACGGCGGTCAGGCAGTGTACAAGGATATCGTAGAGTTCGCCGGACGTGTTCCCGGAATCGACTACGGTGCATACTACTCTGATATCAGAAGTGCACTGACAGATGCGATCACCAACGTTGTACAGAAGAACGCTGATATCGATACAGAGATCAAAAACGCTCAGGATACCGTAGAGTTTAATATCGCCGAATAATCACCAGAGTATGGAAACTGGATAGTACCGGGGGTGCAGCAGTGCGTTCCCGGTACTGTTGTAGGAGAGAAACATGGAAAAGAAGAAAACAAAATTAAGTTTGGAAAAAAAGCATAATCTGACCGGATGGGCATTCCTGCTCCCGGCATCGATTTTAATATTTGTATTTTGTTTCTATCCGATGTCACAGGCCATCCTTCTTTCCTTCCGGAAGACAGGAGGAGTCTTTAATGGTGTAGCGAATTATGCCAGGATCTTCAAGGATAAAACATTCCAGCAATGCTTGTTCAATACCTTCTTTTATTTTGTGATTCAGGTACCGATCATGCTTGTGCTCGCACTGATGCTGGCGCAGCTGCTGAATAATCCTAAGATAAAAGGAAAAGGTATTTTCCGTACTTTGATCTTCCTTCCGTGTGCAACGTCACTGGTATCTTATTCCATGATATTTAAGTCATTGTTTGCTCCGGATGGAGTGGTCAACAGAGTGCTTATGGCCATCGGACTGTCTTCTGTGGACTGGTTCCAGAGCACATGGGCGGCGCGATGGGTCATCGTGATCGCACTGATCTGGAGATGGACCGGATATAATATGGTATTCTATCTGGCAGGATTACAGAATATCGATTATTCTGTCTATGAGGCAAGCTACATCGACGGAGCGACACCGTTCCAGCAGTTTATGAAGATCACGATACCGTTGTTAAAGCCGACCATTCTGATGACGGCGATCATGTCTACTTCGGGAACACTGCAGCTGTTCGATGAGTCAATGAACCTGACAGCAGGCGGCCCCGGAAAATCTACAATGACATTGGCGCATTACATCTACAATATCTCCTTCGTGGAGACACCGAAATTTAATTATGCGGCAGCGTTGTCTGTATGCATACTTGTAATGGTAGCGGTTCTGTCTGCAATTCAGATGAAGGTGGGTGACAAACGTGACTAAATTCAAGCAAATAATTTCCTACGCAATCTTAGTGATAGCAAGCTTTCTGTCAGCATTTCCACTGTATTATATGCTGTGCGGTGCGACCAACCAGAGTATTGATGTGGTAAGAGGACGTCTGATCCCGGGTACCTATCTGATCGAGAATTTCAAGACCCTGGTTGACATGCAGAATCTTGGACTTGCGATGTTTAATTCCTTCCGCAATGCGATCGTGATCACGGTTGTGACACTGCTGATCTGTTCCATTGCCGGTTATGGATTTGAGATCTATCATGATAAGGGCAAGGATATTCTGATGAGTATTCTGCTGCTGGCAATGATGCTTCCGTTCGTAGCGATCATGATCCCTCTGTTCAAGATGTTTACCTCCTGGAAGCTGGTAAATACCTGGATCGCACTGGCACTGCCATCCATCTCGACTCCGTTTATGATCATGCTTTTCAGACAGGCGGCACGTTCTTTTCCTCATGATATTATCGAGGCTGCCAGACTGGAAGGTCTGAGCGAAATACAGATTTTCTTCCGGATGTTCATTCCGGTGATGAAATCTACCTATGGAGCGGCGATGACGGTTACATTTATGAATGCGTGGAATAATTATCTGTGGCCGACGATCATTTTACAGGACAGCAAGGCGATCACCATGCCGATGTTAGTAGCCAATCTGAAGAGTGGATACAGTGTGGATTATGGTATGCTGATGCTGGGAGTATTGATCTGTACACTTCCTACGGCGATCATCTTCCTGTGTTTACAGAAGAGCTTTGCAAATGGAATTACGGGAGCAGTGAAATAATGCAACAGAAAATGCCAAAACAGGAAACTATGACACAGGCGCATATCAGGAAGGCTCAGGGAGCCTTCCTTTTGGCGCATAGAATGGGCCTGATCGAGGATCCCTCTATGGAGGGACTTGAGGCCAGACGTAAGAAGCATAACGAAGAGCTGCGGAGAATGGAACAGGAAGGGAAGCTCTTCTACGGACCGCATTATTTTTCCGCACCGGCATATCTGCAATATGAGCTGACCCGCCTGAAGCTGGATTTTGTACAGCCGTGTGGGAAAGTCCGGGAAGGCGGTTTCTGCCCGGATTTTACGGAGCAGGAGAAGCGGAATTTTTACGAACAGAACAGAGATCTGTTCGGACACTATCATGGGGATTATTTTACCTATGAGGAAGTGTCACAGATCATTGAGAAACGGTTACGGGAGGATGCATATGACAAGCTTATCCGCGACATATTATGTGAGTCAGAGAACAGGCAGTGATGAAAATGACGGACGGACGTGCAGTACGGCGTTTGCCAGTCTGTCTGCTATCAATAGAAGACACCTGCAGCCGGGCGACCGCATCCTGCTGGAGCGGGGCAGCGTATTTTACGGACAGTATCTGCATGTGACAGACAGCGGTACGAAAGAGGCACCGATTGTGATCGGAGCGTATGGCACAGCAGATGCGCCGCCGCGGATCGATGCCTGCGGACAGGGCATCTGGTACCAGGATTATGGGACCCCACTGGATTCACCTACGCATGTGTATCACGGCTATGTATCTTCCGCAGTGCTTTTGTATGATGCAGAGCACATTGTGGTCGAGGATCTGGAGATCACGAATGAAGGTAGCATGATTCCGGGAGAACGTTATAGCCTGGGCGAGAAAATGAACCGTACCGGTGTGGCTGTGGTGGCTAAGGACAAAGGGGTGCGGGGCGGCATCACCCTTAGAAATCTGTGGATCCATGATGTCCATGGGAATGTCTACGATAAGCACATGAACAACGGTGGGATCTATATGACAGCGCTTCGCCCGGAATGTGAGGAGCGGACGGGTGCGGCACGGTATCGTGATGTCGTCATAGAAGGATGCTTCGTGCACCGGGTCAGCCGCTGGGGAATTGCAGCAGGCTATACCTATGCTCATGATAAGTTCCGGGGAGCAGAGCTTGAGGAATCGGTTTTTCTGAACTATGGGCATGAAAATATGCAGATACGGAATAATTATGTAAAAGAGGCCGGCGGGGATGGGATCACACCGATGTATGCCCTGCGTCCTCTGGTGGAGCATAATATGGCAGACTCAGTGGCCTGCGAGATCAATGACCGGATTTATTGTGAGCCGGGCGACCGGATGGGAAAAGTGGCAGCCGCAATCTGGCCCTGGAAATGCAAGGATGCCCTGTTTCGCTATAATGAGGTCGCTGACACCAGGCTCAATCAGGACGGCATGGCATATGATGCGGATTCCGGGGACGGAACGGTGTATGAATATAATTACAGCAGGCAGAATGAGGGCGGCTGTGTGATGTTCTGTTTACAGGAGGCGATCCATAATACCTTCCGCAATAATATCAGCTATGATGATCTCGGTGGTACGATCAGCCCGTCAGAGAATCCGGATGCCCTGCTTCAGGATAATGTATACTATGTGCGAGAGGGTGTTCCCTTTGTACGTAAAAATATGGACGGAGGCAGCTTTACACAGGTGAATGACCGGGTTGTTGCGCTGGATTTTGGTCCGGATAAATAAAAACAGATAGGGTGCTAAGCTCGGAATGAAACTCCGTGGCTTAGCATTTTTTTATTTGTGCAACGGCGGTGGTGCGCGCATAAAACGGTTTGACGGACGAGAAAAGAACTGTTAAACTATTAGGCGGTAAACAGACAGAAGGAAGATAAAAATAAGAAAGGAGCCGGGGCATGGGTGAAAGTATATTACAACTTCAGCAGATCCGGAAATCTTTTGCTAATACAGAGGTATTAAAAGGCGTTGATTTGGAAGCCGGGCAGGGAGAATTTATCACGCTGTTAGGTGCCTCCGGCTGCGGCAAGACCACGACGCTGCGGATCATTGCGGGTCTGGAACTGCCGGATAGCGGGCAGGTGATCCTGGAGGGCCATGATATTACGGATTGGGAACCCAACAAGCGGGATGTTAATACGGTATTTCAGAATTATGCCCTGTTTCCGCATATGAACGTGGCGGATAACGTAGGCTATGGATTGAAGATCCGCAAAGTCCCGAAGGCGCAGATCGCAGAGCGGGTGGAGCGTGCGCTTCGCCTGGTGCAGCTGGAAGAGTACGGAAAACGTATGCCGGACCAGCTCTCCGGCGGACAGAAGCAGCGCATTGCCATTGCCAGAGCGGTGATCAATGAGCCGAAAGTATTGCTGTTAGATGAACCACTGGGAGCACTGGATCTGAAGCTGCGCAGGCAGATGCAGCTGGAACTGAAACGTCTGCAGAAGCAGCTGGGGATCACTTTTATCTATATCACGCATGACCAGGAAGAGGCGATCAATATGTCCGACCGCATCGGTGTCATGCATGAAGGCGTGTTGGAGCAGATGGGAACACCCAACGAGGTGTATTATCGGCCGAGGACCAGCTACGTGGCAGATTTCGTGGGAAATGCAAATATTCTGCATAAAAATGGAGAGACACTTGCCATCCGCTCGGAAAATATCCGAATGGACGGGGAGAGTGTCTGTACGCAGGAAGCAGTCGTAGTGGAGAAAAGTTTTGCCGGTGGGCAGCTTCGTATATTGTTCCGCCTGTCGGATGGGCAGCTTCTGACAGCCAGCCGTTACGGCATCGATAATGATATGCAGGCGGGAGAGACGGTGAAGATCGGCTGGGATGCGAAAGACGCAGTAAAGGTAATAGATAATGACAAAGACGAAAACTAAAAGTAACGGACACAGGAGCTTGGGGAATATCGGACTGATGATCCCCATGTATGTGTTCACGATCCTGTTCGTGGCTCTGCCGATCCTGTATCTGTTTCTGTTGAGCTTTTTACAGAGAGCGCAGGTCTGGGGCGTGGATTTTACGTTCACCCTGGACAATTATAAGAGAATATTGGAGCCGTTGTATCTGGATACCTTCCGGCAGTCTCTGAAGCTGGCGTTTACCGCTACCTTTTTCGTAGCACTGATCGGATATCCTTATGGGTATTTTATGGCGCGGATGAATGCGGTGTGGAAGCGCAGGATGCTGCTTCTCATCATGATCCCGTTCTGGACCAGTGCACTGATCCGTCTCTACGGCTGGATCATCGTATTCCGCAGCAACGGTGTGCTGGATAAGATATTGATGGGGCTGCATCTGACTGATCAGCCGTTAAAGCTGCTCTATACTTATCCGGCAGTGGTGGTGGGAATGGTCTATTCCCTGCTGCCTTTTATGATCCTGGCGGTGTATTCCAGCGCGGAGAAGCTGGATATGTCTTTGGTGGAAGCCTCCAGAGATCTGGGAGCTTCCTCGTGGACGGCGTTCTGGACCGTCAGCTTCCGGCTGACGCTGCCGGGTCTGTTATCCGGCGTGGTACTGTCCTTTATCCCGTCCATGGGACTGTTTTTCATAGCGGATATCTTAGGCGGCAATAAGATCGTACTGGTGGGCAGTGTGATACAGGAACAGATCACCAAGGGGCGCAACCAGCCGTTCGCGGCAGCGCTGTCCGCGGTGCTTATGGTGCTGACCTCCGTGATGATCCGTCTGTACCGGAAGATCACCGGAACTTCACAGCTGGAAGGGATGTTGTAAGATATGAAAAAGAAAAAATGGCCGTTTGTATATGTGGCGGTGATCACTGTGCTGACCTATATCCCGATCCTTCTGACAGTGGTGTATTCCTTCAACGCCTCGAAGCTGACCTCAGTCTGGGAGGGATTCTCCTTGAAATGGTACCGGGAGCTGTTTGGCGACAGAGATTTAGGAGAAGCCTTGATCAACAGTCTGATCCTGGCGGTATTAAGTTGTGCTTTTGCAGTGCTGATCGGCACTTCGGGAGCACTGGGGATGAGCCGCAGGAAGCGGAAGACGGATGAGGTTGTGGCATATGTATCTACACTGCCCATCATGATCCCGGAGATCATTCTGGGCATGGTATTTTTGTCTGTATTTTCCCTGATGGGACTGCCCTTTGGTATGGTCACGCTGGTGATCGCCCATACTACATTCTGTGTGCCCTATATTTTTACTATGGTGCGGGCGAGACTGGTGGGAATGGACCATTCCTTAGAAGAGGCGGCGCTGGATCTGGGAGCGACGAAGCGGCAGGTATTTTTTGATATAATACTTCCACAGATCCTGCCGGCGATCTTGTCCGGTGTGCTGCTGGCATTTGCTATGTCCTTCGATGATGTGGTGATCAGCATATTTGTCACCGGACCGAAGGTTAATACTTTGCCGGTGAAGATCTACACGAAATTAAAGACCGGCGTAACCCCAGAGATTAATGCACTTGCAACAGTTATGCTGTTTGTGATATTGTTGTGTCTGGCGGGAGCGTATGTGCTGGGACGGAAAAGTCAGGCACCCGCAGGAGAAATACCCGGAGAAAAATGATCGGGGGATTGCCCGTAAGCATCATGGAAAATAGAAGAGGATGCAGAAAATCTGCATCGAAGGAGGAGATTATGAAGAAAAAGCTGGCAATGCTGCTGGCAGCGACCATGCTGGCCACGTTGTTTACCGGCTGTGGAGCAGGCGGTAAGGAAGATAAGGGAGAACTGAATCTCTATACCTGGGATGGCATGTTCCCTCAGGAGATCCTGGACGGTTTTGAAAAAGAGACCGGTATCCGGATCAATTATTCCAACTTTGATTATGATGAAGATATGCTGGCGAAGCTGGAGGAGACCAAGGGCGGTGATTATGATCTGGTCATCGCGGATGACTATATCATCGAGCTGGCGATTCAGGAAGGTCTGGCGCAGAAGCTGGATACTTCCAGGATCAGCACTTACGATAATCTGAACCCTGTATTTATGTCCCAGTTCTATGATCCGCAGAATGAATATACGGTACCTTACGGTGCGGGCATTCCGCTGATCGTGTACGATCCGGGACTGACGGATGTGAAGATCACAGGCTATGAGGATCTGTGGGATCCGGCTCTGGAAAATAATGTGGCACTGACAGCGAATTACCGTGTTATCGATGGTATTACGCTGAAAACGATGGGTGAGTCCTTCAATACTGAAGATCTGGATGCCATCCGTGCGGCAGGAGAGAAGCTTCTGACCCTGGCACCCAATATCCGCGTGATCAATGACAACAACACCCAGGATTACCTGATCAGCGGTGAAGTGGCAGCAGCCTTTTTGTATACCTCCCAGGTATCAGCAGCTCTGCAGGCGAGACCTGATCTGGAAGTGGTATATCCCAAGGAGGGACTGGGCTTCGGTATCATGGCAGGATTTGTACCCTCCAAGGCTCCCAATACGGATGCAGCCTATGCGTTTTTAGACTATATCAATGAGCCGGAAAATGCGGCAAAATGCTATGAGTATATCGGTTATTATTGCACCAACAAAGCAGCGGAAGAATATATTTCCGACGATATGAAGAAGATGATCGTATTGCCGGAGGATGCAGCGGAGGGCGAGATCGTGCAGAACATCTCCCAGGAGGCAGAGGACCTGCATGCAGAGATCTGGAATCAGTTCAAGAACGCATGTGATTAACAATAAAAAAGTTCTTGACAGATTTCTTTCGTGCGCATATTATAAACCTAAGTTGAAAAACTAATTTGTAAATGCTATGAAAGAGACTCTTGCCAAGGGAAACGACAGGAATACAG